>PVMO01019321.1_pt1:0-317500 | contig 639724 bp, 575 predicted proteins | sample 1853421 | NCBI WGS metagenome assembly PVMO01 (sample SAMN08533511, study PRJNA380276) | Human gut metagenome, whole genome shotgun sequencing project.
ACAACGCAGACTGTAGAGGATGCAAAGCAGATAGAAGAGAGTAAAACATATGTAAGCAAGTATGAATATGAAACAGATACAGACGGAAAGACAGAGACACAGGCATACAGCGAAGAAAAGCCGACATTCACAGACTGGGAGACAGTAACGGGAATAACAGATCCGGCAGTTGATTATAAAGAAGAAAAAGTAAAATACAAAAGCATGAATGAAGAATTCTCAATGGGAGCATATGAGTATTCAGTTACAGAGGCAGTACTGACGAAGAATTTAAATTATGCATATGAGATAATGAATAAAGATTCAGCAGATTTGATTGTAAACGATAAAATAAATGCATATCCAACAGGAAGAGTGAGAGGAGAAAGAGAAGATTTTCTGTGGATTAAGGTTCATGTGAAATACGATGGGGAAAGGGATTTTAAAACAAGCATGCAGACTTTTATAATAAAAAGGGATGATGGTCATTTATGGGATAGTGGAATTATTCATCTTATACAGGATGAAGCAACATTATTATATCCGAAAGAAAGCTACAGGACAAACGATGTAATATTAAAAGCAGGAGAAGAGAGGGACTATTGGTTTCTGTTCAGTGTATATAAATATAATCCGCAGATTAATGAATTATATATGGGTGGAACATTAGGAACTGCGTGTGATACAAATAGTATTAAAAATTATAGTGGGAATCTTATAGAGTTAAAAATTAAGGATAAAACAGAGAGGTGAATAATATGTATATTGAGTTGAAAAATGTAACAAAGAAAATAAGAGGTGTAACAGTTCTTGACAATGTGAGTCTTCGCATGGAATCTGGAAATATATATGGCTTCAAAGGTAAAAATGGAAGTGGTAAGACTATGCTTATGAGAGCAGTTGCAGGACTTATAAGAGTTGATGGAATTGTTGATATTAATGGGAAAATAATGGGTAAAGATATGATGTTTCCAGACAGCATAGGAATTCTTATAGAGAACCCTGCATTTATTAACAATTATACAGGATTTGAGAATCTTAAAACTCTTGCATCTATAAGAGAAAGAATTGATGATGAAAGAATAAGAGAGACTCTTAGTGAGGTTGGTCTTGAACCATATGATAAAAGAACTTTTCGTAAGTATTCGTTAGGTATGAAACAGAGATTAGGCATAGCAGCAGCAATAATGGAAAATCCTGACATTATAATATTGGACGAGCCGATTAATGCTTTGGATGATTCAGGAACAGAGCAGGTAAGCAAGCTTCTTATGAAACATAAAGAACGGGGAGCACTTATTATTATTGCATGTCATGATGCAGAAGAACTTGATTATTTATCAGACGATATAATAGAAATTGCAGAGGGAAGAATCAAAAATAATAAAACTGACAAAGGAGGAACTAATTAAATGCATGAATTAAATGTGTTATTAAAGATAGAATTTAAAAGATTATTTAAAAATAAATTATTTTATATTTCGTTATTTATAGGAGTTGTGCTTGCAACAGGTTCCTTTATTAATAAAGTAATTCCACATATGGATATTCTTAATGGATTTGATGGAAGTGTTGCCTCATATCCTTTTTCTGTTTTTAATTCATGGATGGGAATTTTTATTGGTTTTGATCCATTTGCAACAGCATATGTATATGTGTGTATGTTATTCTGTGCATTGCCATACTGTGGTAATTTTTCAAGGGATAATCACAACCAGTACATATTGCAGTATTATAGCAGAGCATCGAGGAATAAGGTGCATGCAGCCAGATTCATTACAACATTTGTTTCGGGAGGAATGCTTGTCCTTCTGCCTGTATTAATGAATCTTATAGCAACCATGATGTGTGTTCCGGCACTTTCTCCTGTTGAAAATGGATTATTTATCGGTTCAGGAAAGTCTTTTATGGGATGTCTGTTTTATAATCATACATTTGTATACATAATTATTTATCTTGTTCAGTTTTTTGTATATGGTGGAGCTTTTTCTGTAGTTTCATTAGCTGTTGCATTTTTATTTGATAATGCATTTCTTGTTATGATTTCACCATTCATCGCTTATTATGGTGTAGGTGTGTTATCTACAGTTGGTAAAAATATTTTTGGATTGTATACATTTAATCCTATGTCTTATATTAGTCCATCAAATGTTCTTATGGATAATGGACTTATAGGTTTTATTCTGGAACCGTTAATTATTATACTGGTAAGTGGTGTAATATTCTTTTGGAAAGGAGCAGCGAATGAAGTTTTATAAATTTTTGATTACGGCAGCTTGCATTGCCATAGCAGCAGTATGTATTGCATTGATAGTAAGAGTTAATAGAGCATTTCCAAATGCAGAGGAGGTTAGTTATACCAAAGACAATCCGGCAGATTTAGACGGGCTGGAGATAACTCCTGTTAATGCTAAAGTATATACTCTTGAGGATTATTCTAAGATTTCAGGACAGTATAAGAATGTAAGTGAAGAAAAAGCTAAAAATGTAAGAATTATTGTTATGACTGTAAGATTAAGAAATACAACTGATCAGGTCATTAATTATGTACCAAGCTTTATATGCGTTGTTGAGGAGCTTAACGGAAGCAATGGTGTACAGCCGGTTAGTAATTCGATGAGGAGAATCACATTAGATCCGGGACAGACTCAGGAAGTAAGATTTCAGGCATATATGGGACCTAATCAGCTGAATCCTAAGAAATTTTCAAAGCTAGAGTCTTCTACGATAACTTTAGTGTATTCTTATTATCCATTAAAGAAAAAGCTGGTGTTTTAAATGAAATGTTTTAAAAATGTTTTCAAGGCAGATATCAGGCGGTTTTGTAATGCAAGCTGGAAGTTTTTTGCAGCATTTATAGTATATTGTATATTGCAGGCGGTGATTTTTTATACAGGTGCAGTTAAGTTCATACATAAAGGAATCATTGATGGTGTATCTTTTGGAGATTCCATGCTGTATTTCTTTAAAGGAGCAAAAAAATTCATAATTCGTGGCAATACACCTATGGATATACCTATTTTTGGCATGCTTGTTGTGTTGTATCTGCTGCTGATAATTGCATTATATATTAATTCTGATAAGAATGCGCTTGGCAAAAGTATAATAGTAGCGTCAAGGTCACCTGTATACTGGTGGATTAGTAAATGCTTAATTGTTGTTATTGCTGCATGTGTATATATGATTATAATATGTGCGACACATTTTCTGATGGGAATGGCCATAGTAAATAGCAGATTTTATGCTGGTATTTCATTAACATCCGAGAATACTATAAGGATTTTTCTTGGAAGTGGGGATATCCCGCAGAATACTAATATGGCAATAATGTTATTAATGTGTTTGGTATGTTTTATTACAGTTGCAATTGTTCAGCTTTTTATTACATATATTTCAAATGCGGTATATGGTTTTATTGTCAGCATAGTGTATTATGTCGTATCAATATGTTACATGAAGTGGTTTTGCTTTATTAATTATATGATGATGTATAGGATATCTGAGGTATATAATTACTGGAAATATGGCTTGTGTATGATGCTGTGTGTATGCGCTGGCATTATAACGGCAGGAATTATATATTCACGAAAAAGGGATTTCCTGTAAAGTTAAGGGGTTTACCTATGAATGAAAGAGTGAAAAAGTATTTAAGCGTTATGCTGGCGTATGGGATACCAGTCATGCTGATAATGAAAACAGTTCCATTCATGTCTGGTTATCTGAAAGGACTTGATGCATGTGTGGCTGATTACTTTCTGTTCTTTTTTGACTGGAAGTCGAATGGGTTCATATGTATGTATGAAATAGTTCTGTTTAGTTTTTTTATGGTTACAATAATCAAAACAGAATTATTGCCAAACAGGATTGTTTTATATAATTCAAGGATTAAGCTGTTTTGCAGCTGCGTAAAAAAATGTATTGCTTTAACATATTTGGTTCCGCTCTTTAATGCGGTTATTACTATGGTGGTATCACTTAGTAATCATGCAGTATGGGCATGCAACTGGGGAGCAGAAGGAAGTGTTTCAAAATATATGCTGCCATATTGTGATTTTGCTAAAGTAAGTACAGTTACAGTTATTTTAGCATCAGTTCTTGCAGATGTTTTCAGAATGCAGGCAACATTGCTTATAATATGTATTGTATACTGGCTTACCAGATCAACTGTTTTTACATATATTCTGGTATATATAAATGTACTGGCGGTAGGGATTTTGTCTAAAATTAAAATAATGGGAATATCATTTTCTGGTGTGTATTCTAAAATGATTATTGAGCGCTCATATGCATATGCGTATGGAATTGTGCTTAAGGATAATGTTATAGTTCCATTGATGATAGTATTGATTCTTGCAGTTTCAGGAATTGTTTTATTCAGAGTGTATAGGAAAGATATTCTGTAATTGACAGAATTAAAAAAGGCTTTAACCGGAAAATACAGGTTAAAGCCTTTTTCTTAATCTTCGTCGTTAATATCTTTCTGTGAAACAGCAGCGGCTACAACTGATATGATAACCACAGCAGCTATAATAGCAACTGCAACACCTATAATTGGTCCGATGAATAACATAAAACTCATAATATCACACCTCTTCGAACATATTTATTATATCCATTATATATCGGAATTATAATATGTACAAGCAATTAAGCGTCTTTTTTAGATTCTTTTTCTTCTTTAGCAAGGTTTTTGTTAGCAGTTGAAAGCATAAGCTTGATTCTGTTTAACTGGTTAACTTCGGAAGCACCAGGATCATAATCTACAGCAATTATGTTAGCTTCAGGATATGCTGCACGAAGCTCTTTGATAACTCCCTTTCCTACAATGTGGTTAGGCAGACATGCAAATGGCTGACAGCATACGATATTGCCTACACCATGATGGATAAGCTCAATCATTTCACCGGTAAGAAGCCAGCCTTCACCAGTCTGATTGCCAAGTGATACGAAGTCTTTAGCGTAATTGGCTGTCTCACTAATCTTAGATGGAGCATCGAATCTCTTGCTTTCTGCAAGTGCCTTGGTTCCAGCCTTTCTGAAGGTTTCAAGTATCTTTATAAGTGTACTTGAAAGAATAGCCCCTTTCTTAGGTGTCTTTAATAATTCATGCTTATATGTTGAATTCTGCATACAGTAGAGAAGGAATCCCATAAGGTCAGGCATAACAGCCTCAGCACCTTCTGCCTCAAGTAACTCAATAATGTGGTTGTTAGCAGCAGGCATGAACTTAACAAGAATCTCTCCAACAACACCAACTCTAGGCTTCTTGATATCCTTAAGCGGGATATTATCAAAGTCCTTAACAATTGCACGGAGGTTCTTATTGAACTCTTTCATATGAACCTTATTTTTAGTAAGCTGCTCAATGCAGACCTTCTTCCATTTTTCATGAAGTGCATTAACTGAACCAGGAACTGCCTCGTAAGGTCTTGTACGGTATACAACATTCATGAATATATCACCATATTCAACAGCCATCATAGCTTTCTTAAGCATTGGTATGTCATAGCTGAAGCCTGGATTAGATTCAAGTCCCTGTGCACTCAGTGAGATTACAGGAACATCTGGAATACCAGCCTTTATGAGTGCTCTTCTGATGAATCCGATATAGTTGGAAGCACGGCATCCACCACCTGTCTGTGACATAATCACAGCAGTTCTTGAAAGGTCGTATTTGCCTGAAAGAAGGGCGTTCATAATCTGTCCGACTACCATAAGTGAAGGGTAGCATGCGTCGTTATTAACATATTTAAGACCTACATCTACTGATGACTTGTTGTCGTTCTCAAGGACTTCAATATTGTAGCCACATGAATTAAGGGCAGGACCTAATATGTCAAAATGTATTGGTGACATCTGAGGGCAGAGAATTGTGTAATTCTTTCTCATATCTTCAGTAAACTGTACTCTGTGGTAGGCAGATGACTGAATCTTTCTCTGGTAATTCTTCTGTTCACGGACTCTTAATGCTGCGATAAGAGAACGTACTCTGATTCTTGCAGCACCAAGGTTATTAACCTCATCAATCTTAAGTACTGTATATATCTTTCCAGACTTAGTAAGTATATCGTTGACAGCGTCAGTAGTAACGGCATCAAGACCGCATCCAAATGAATTGAGCTGGATAAGGTCGAGATTATCTACAGTCTTTACATAGTTAGCAGCAGCGTAAAGTCTTGAATGATACATCCACTGGTCAAGAATGATAAGAGGTCTTTCAACTGTTCCTAAATGTGCAACACTGTCCTCTGTAAGTACTGCAAGTCCGTATGAATTAATAAGTTCAGGAATACCATGGTTTACTTCAGGGTCAACATGGTAAGGACGTCCGGCAAGTACAATACCGCGCTTTCCGGTTTCGTTAAGGTAAGCAATTACTTCTTCGCCTTTATTTCTGACATCCTGTCTGCAAGCCATCATTTCATCCCATCCGGCTTTGACGGCAGACTTAATCTCTGCGGCAGGAATGTATGATGAGAATTCCTCAACGAGTCTTTTTGATATCTTCTCCTCACTTTCAAATGACATGAAAGGATTTCTGAAATCTATATTTTCTGACTTAAGTTCTTCTACATTATTCTTGATGTTCTCAGCATATGAAGTAACGATAGGGCAGTTATAATGGTTGTTAGTGCCTTCATATTCGTTATGCTCATAAGGTACACATGGATAGAAGATAAATTTAACTCCCTGCTTAATAAGCCACATGATATGACCATGTGCAAGCTTTGCAGGATAACACTCTGACTCAGATGGAATTGATTCAATACCTAATTCGTAAAGCTTGTGGCTTGACTGAGGTGAGAGTACAACTCTGTATCCGAGCTTTGTGAAAAATGTATACCAGAACGGATAGTTCTCATACATGTTAAGAACTCTTGGAATACCTACAGTACCTCTTGTAGCCTTTTCTTCTGAAAGAGGCTCATAGTCAAAGAGTCTGTGGAACTTATAATCGAAAAGGTTAGGAAGCTTTTCTTTGTTCTTCTCTTTACCAAGTCCACGTTCACATCTGTTACCTGTGATAAACTGTCTGCCGCCAGAGAATTTATTGATTGTAAGGTGACAGCTGTTAGTACATCCCTTACATCTTGTAAGCTTTGTTTCATATGTAAGAGAGTTAATCTTATCTATAGAAAGCATAGATGATTCTGATATACCGTCATATCTTTCTCTTGCAATAAGGGCAGCACCAAAAGCGCCCATTATACCAGCGATATCAGGTCTGATTGCTTGAACGCCTGTAATCTTCTCAAAACTTCTAAGAACTGCGTCGTTGTAGAATGTACCACCCTGAACAACGATATGCTTACCTAAATCATCAGGGTCAGAAATCTTGATAACCTTGTATAAAGCATTTTTAATAACAGAATAAGCAAGTCCGGCAGAGATATCTGCAACTTCAGCGCCTTCCTTCTGAGCCTGCTTAACCTTGGAATTCATGAATACTGTACAACGTGTTCCTAAGTCAATAGGGTGGTTTGCAAATAAAGCAGCCTTGGCAAAGTCCTGAACTGTGAAGTTGAGGGATTTTGCAAATGTTTCTATGAATGAACCACATCCTGATGAACATGCTTCGTTAAGCTGTACTGAATCTACAGTCTGGTTCTTAATCTTGATACATTTCATATCCTGTCCACCGATATCGATGATACAGTCTACTTCAGGGTCAAAGAATGCAGCAGCGTAGAAATGTGACACTGTCTCAACTTCACCCTCATCTAACATAAGAGCCGACTTGATAAGTGCTTCACCGTAACCTGTTGAACATGACTGTACAATCTTGGCTTCTGGTGGAAGCAGTGTATATATCTCTTTAATAGCTTTAATTGTTGTAGCAAGTGGTGAACCGTTATTGCTTGAGTAGAATGAGTAAAGAAGATTACCGTCTTCATCAACTAAAGCAACCTTGGTTGTTGTTGAACCCGCATCGATTCCGAGATAGCAGTTGCCCTTGTAAGATGCGATATCAGCAGTCTTAACATGATGAGAGCTGTGACGCTTTGTGAATTCATCATATGCAAACTGGTTCTCAAAAAGAGGTTCCATACGTTCAACCTCGAACTCAAGCTTAATCTTTCCTTTAAGTCTTGCGATAATGTCTTCTACAGGAACACATACATCTTCACTGTAATTCATTGCTGAACCAACAGCAGCAAATAAGTGTGAATGGTCAGGAGCAATGATTTCATCCGGACCTAAGCTTAATGTACGGATAAATGCCTGTCTTAACTCTGATAAGAAATGAAGTGGTCCGCCTAAGAATGCAACATTACCACGGATTGGTTTACCACATGCAAGACCACTGATTGTCTGGTTTACAACAGCCTGGAATATAGATGCAGAAAGGTCTTCCTTAGTTGCACTTTCATTGATAAGAGGCTGGATATCAGTCTTGGCAAATACACCACATCTTGCGGCAATAGGGTATATTGACTTATAGTTCTTGGCATATTCATTAAGTCCCATTGCGTCTGTCTGTAACAGAGTTGCCATCTGGTCAATGAAAGAACCTGTACCGCCGGCACATATTCCGTTCATTCTCTGGTCAATACCGTTAGTAAAGTAGATAATCTTAGCATCCTCACCACCAAGCTCGATTGCAACATCACACTGTGGAGCATAATCCTGAATGGCAGTAGACACGGCTACTACCTCCTGTGTAAATGGTACTTCTAAATGTTTGGCAAGAGTAAGTCCGCCTGAACCTGTGATAACAGGATATACTTCAAACTCGCCAAGCTCAGCCACTGCCTTTTCAAGAAGTGACTGGAGAGTTTCCTGGATATTCGCAAAATGCCTTTCATAATCAGAAAATAAAATATTATTATTATCATCTAAAACAGCGATTTTTACAGTTGTTGATCCAATATCAATACCTAATTTGAATTTGTTCATAACCTAATACAGCTGCAGCTGTCCTCCTTAATATAAATATACAAAGTTACCCATTGCATAGTGACTTTGGTGAAAAAACGCAAAATATGTCATTTTTTATGCAACTCATGCATTATAGAGTAAAATGGAATAAATTTCAATATTAATAGGAAATAATAAAATAGCTTTAATTATTTATGGTGGATATTTTTATTAAAATTTAAGAACTTAAGAGTAAGTTTAATTGACATCATATTGTTTTGTTTATTATAATTTCTTGTATATGATTATGAATTATTAGTCTGTAACATGTGTAAGACTGAAAGGAACATTTTATGAACTGGTTTGCTAAATTTGAGAAAAAATTCTCTAAGTATGCGATTAAGAATCTTATGTTTTACATCATTGTCCTTTATGCAATAGGATTTGTGATGAATACATTTTTTAATGGATTATATGACGCATATTTTTCACTTGATTTTGCTATGATTTTCAAAGGACAGGTATGGAGACTCATCACATTCATATTACAACCGCCTTCTAACAGCATAATATTTGTGGTATTTGTGCTGTATTTCTACTATCTGATTGGTTCGGTACTTGAAAGAATATGGGGCTCGTTCAGATTTAATGTATACTTCTTTACAGGAGTTATCCTTAATATACTTGCATCACTTATTATCTATCTTATATGGGGATTAAGCTTTAAATTAAGTACGAATTATATTAATCTTGCCTTGTTCATGGCATTCGCTATGGAGCAGCCGGATATGGAGGTTTTATTATTCTTCATTATCCCAATCAAGATTAAATGGATGGCAATACTTGATGCTGTAATATTCGGAATTACTATAGTATTCGGATATCTTGTGCCTTTTCTTCCAAGAAATGTATGGTACAGCCTGTATGCAGCAGGTTTTCTTGCACCATCAGCAATTATGTGTTATGCCAATGCAACGGCGGCGCTTGTGTCAATGCTGAATTTCATAATATTCTTCTTCCTGTACAAGAAAGGCCCTGCAAAGAGCAGTACACAGAGAAACTTCGACAAAGCAATGAGAACAGCAAAGAAAGCACAGCAGAACGCCAGAAAAGACTATTGGCAGCAGAATAGTGGCAACACTCAGGGCAATGGTGGTCAGCCATTATATGGAGATAAGTCTAAGGATAGTCAGGCACAACAAAGTCAGGCACAACACGCGAAGCGCGGCGTGCCGAAGCACAGATGTGCAGTATGCGGAAGGACAGAACTTGACGACGAAAACCTCACATTCAGATTCTGCTCAAAATGCGTCGGCAACTACGAATACTGTTCCGACCACTTATATACCCACATCCATGTAACTGGTGATAAATAAGGTAAAGCTTGTTAAATAAAAAACTTAGTTGATTTGACACGCAAATATGTTATTATATTGTAGGTATGTGTTTGAAAAGATTTTAATTATTTTGGAGGAAACAATGAAAAAGACTAAGATTATTTGCACAATGGGTCCTAATACTAATGACAGAAACCTTATTAAGGATCTTGCGTTAGCAGGAATGGATATTGCAAGATTTAATTTTTCTCATGGTGACCATGAGGAGCAGGCAGGAAGATTTGCCTTAATTAAAAGTGTAAGAGAAGAACTTAATATCCCTATTGCAACTCTTCTTGATACTAAGGGACCTGAGATTAGAACAGGTGCTGTTAAGGATGACAAGAAGGTTACACTTGTTGAGGGACAGAAATATACATTAACAACAAGACAGGTGCCAGCAGATGATAAGATTAATATGGTAACTTATGCAGGTCTTCCAGAAGATGTTACTACAGGTAATATTATTCTTATCGATGATGGTCTTATCGAGCTTAAGGTTGATAAGGTTGAAGGTACAGAGATTGAATGTACAGTAATTAATGGTGGTGAGCTTGGTTCTAAGAAGGGTGTTAATGTTCCTAACGTAAGCATCAGACTTCCAGGCATCACAGAGAAAGATAAGGAAGATATCATCTTTGGTGTTGAGCAGGGATTTGATTTTATCGCAGCTTCATTTGTAAGAAATGCAGCATGTATCGAGGAAATTAAGCACCTTCTCTGGGAGCATGGTTCAGATATCCCAGTTATTGCTAAGATTGAGAATGCCGAAGGTATTGCTAATATAGATGATATCATCAGAGTTGCTGATGGTATCATGGTAGCCCGTGGCGATATGGGTGTTGAGATTCCTGCTGAGGAAGTTCCACACGTTCAGAAGGAAATCATCAAGAAGTGTAATGCTAAGTATAAGCCAGTTATCACAGCTACACAGATGCTTGATTCTATGATCAGAAATCCAAGACCTACAAGAGCTGAGGTTACTGATGTTGCTAACGCTATCTACGACGGAACAGATGTTGTTATGCTTAGTGGTGAGACTGCTAATGGAAAGTACCCATTAGAGGCTGTTAAGATGATGGTTAAGATTGCAGAAAGAACAGAGCGGGAGATTAAAGGACATTCAGTAGAATATTCTAATCTTCACAGCAAGAGAAGCATTTCAAGCGCTGTATGTAATGCTGCAGTTCAGACAGCAGATAACCTTGGAGCTAAGGCTATTATCTGTCCTACAATTTCAGGATTTACAGCAAGACTTACATCTAAGTTAAAGCCAGAAGCTGAGATTATCGGATGCTCTCCATACGATAACGTTCTTAGAAAGATGCAGATTTACTGGGGTGTAAGACCTCTTAAGACTGCTACAGAAGCTTCTACTGATAAGATTATTGAGCATGCATTAGTAGTTTCTGAACATGCTGGATTCGTAGAAGAAGGAGATACAGTAATTGTTTCTGCTGGTATTGCTACATCTTCTGATCCTTCATCTAAGAGAGGACTTACTAACACAATGAGAGTAGTTACAATCTAGTGTTAATTTGATACATTTGTTTCGGAATGAGGCTTGATTTTAATATTCTATTATGTTATAAGTAATACACAATTAATATTACAAAGCGTTGATGGAAACAAGTAGGTTATTACTGAACTTACAGAAAGCAGCCGGTTGATGAGAGGCGCAAGGGTAAGGGTAACTGAATACATTCCGGAGCGGCGAACTGAAAGCATATTTGTAAGTAGGGGCAGCCGGAGTAGCACACGTTATAGTGCATAAGTCCATGCTGGTGGACTTAATGAGGTGGCAGATGCGAGTCTGTCATGAATAAAGGTGGTAACACGTAAGTTCAGGCTTTCGTCCTTTTAAAGAAGGGCGGAAGCCTTTTTTGTAAGCAATGAGCTATGCAAGACAGAATGTGCTTGCACAGATTCTGTCTTATATGGCGAATGCAGATAATGAACAACGGAGCACGGAGTGCGGAAGTTGTGAATTATCAAGGCTCGGGAGCAGCAAAGCTGCGGAGAGACTTGGCTTACAAAGTTGCGCGAGCAGCAATAAGAAAAATGAAAAGAGAGGAAACAAAAATGACACTTTATGACGAATTGGTTGCAAGAGGTCTTATTGCACAGGTAACAGATGAAGCACTTATCAAAGACCTTATTAACAATGGAAAGGCTACATTTTACATTGGATTTGATCCAACAGCAGACAGCCTTCATGTAGGACACTTTATGGCACTCTGCCTTATGAAGAGACTCCAGATGGCAGGAAATAAGCCAATCGCACTTATTGGCGGTGGAACAGCTATGATTGGTGATCCATCAGGACGTACAGATATGAGAAAAATGCTTACACCAGAGCAGATTCAGCACAATGTTGACTGCTTCAAGAAGCAGATGGCAAGATTCATTGATTTCTCAGATGACAAGGCATTACTTGTTAATAATGCTGACTGGCTTCTTAATCTTAACTATGTAGAACTTTTAAGAGAAGTTGGAGCATGCTTCTCAGTTAATAACATGTTAAGAGCTGAATGCTACAAGCAGAGAATGGAAAAGGGATTAAGCTTCCTTGAGTTTAACTACATGATTATGCAGTCATACGATTTCTATATGTTATACCAGAAATACGGCTGTAATTTACAGTTTGGCGGTAATGACCAGTGGAGCAACATGTTAGGTGGAACAGAGCTTATCAGAAGAAAGCTTGATAAGGATGCTTCAGCTATGACAATCACACTTCTTCTTAACTCAGAGGGTAAGAAGATGGGTAAGACAGCTTCAGGTGCTGTATGGCTTGATCCGGATAAGACAAGTCCTTACGATTTCTACCAGTACTGGAGAAATGTTGATGATGCAGATGTTCTTAAATGCATCCGTATGCTCACATTCCTTCCACTTGAAGAGATTGACAAGATGGATAGCTGGGAAGGTGCTCAGCTTAACAAGGCTAAGGAGATTCTTGCTTATGAGCTTACAAAGCTTGTTCATGGTGAGGAAGAAGCTAAGAAAGCAGAAGCTACAGCAAAGGCAATCTTTACTGGTGGGGATGCAGCTAACATGCCTACAGCAAAGCTTGAAGCAGACAGCTTTACAGATGATGAAATTGATGCAATTAATCTTGTGTTTGGAGCAGGACTGGCAACAACTAAGTCAGAGGCCAGAAGAACTATCCAGCAGGGTGGTGTTTCTGTAGATGGAGAGAAGGTAGCAGATATAGCAGCTAAGTTCCCTAAGAGTATGTTCGAAGGAGACGGAGTAGTTGTTAAGAAGGGTAAGAAATCTTTCGTTAAAGTATCTGTTAATTAATTGTTTCCCTGAAAAGGAAGGATTATGAAAAAAGATGAGATTACAAGGGTGAGGCTTTTAAGCCTCGCCGTTCTTATGGCTCTGAGTCTGTTTATTCTTCTTGTTCCTGTAGGAAGTAATGAATTTGCTCAGATAATCAGTAAAATGAATAATAATGCACTCAACATTCCGGAAAGCCAGAATTCAGTATATAATCTGTATTATTATACAGGTTTTAATGTTGTTTATCAGTTGTTCTTTTCACTTACAATCCTTTTTACGGCAATGTCTGTGGCAGGAATCCTTTTAAGAATCGGTAATACAGGAATTGCTGCATTTGTATCTGCAATATTGAATTTATTGACAGGTATGCTGCTGTTGTTTGCAAGAATATGGGAGTCATCAGTATCCATGCATGCAATGATTGATTCAGTGTATCTTGACGGAGTAGTGAAAGAACAGATTGAGACAACCCAGTTACTTGATAAAGTTCCTGTTCTGTATATCCTTTTAATAGTTCTTGGAATTCTTGAATTATTAATGGTGAAAAGTTCTGGAATTATGCGCATAAAGATGTTCGCTAAGAATAAGAAAACAAATGCTGTAAATTACCTTGTTCCGGCGCTTATAATTTATGCGTGGGCTGGTTTTATAAGACAGGATATATTGTCTGTGATTATAAGAAATGGTGATTCACAAAGAATGACAATTAATGAATATCTTACGGCATATTATATTGGCAATAAAATATTCTTTAACTGGTCATGGATGATAATGCTTTTAATAGCAACCATTATTTGTATAATTATACAATCAGGTATTATCAAGGGATTAAGCGGCAGGGCAGGAATGTTGGCAGGTATCAGTATTCCTGCACTTGTAACAATAATGCCATCTGTAATATATGCATTTAACCCGCCTGCACTGTTTGGATATCTTACGCTGGATATATCGTTATGTGATATGACTGATAACGCATTTTACATGTATCTTGTAACTTTCTGCGTGTGCATGACGGCTGCATACATACTGATATATCTTGTGATAAGCGGGCTTCTGGATATGAGAAAGCTGGCAGGTATATTTGTTATAAATGTTGTTATAAGTGTAATTCTTATGATTATTGTTTCGGGCAAATCTTCACTTGCAATCCAGTATATGCCGTGGATAGTGGCAGATTGTGCGTCAGTTATACTGGCAGTTGTAAGTATTGCATTAAAACCAGTGAATAAATAAAAATAATGGCTGAGTCAGATGAGGTGACACCTCAGATTCTGATTCAGCCAATTTTTTATAACTGTTTTATTTTGCTGATGTCCGTGTCTGCAACCATTGAGTAGTTGGTGTAATACACAACGAATCCCGGTTTGGCACCGGCAGGCTTTTTAACTTCCTTCTTTAATACATAATCGACTTCAACTTTTTCCTGCTCACGGCCTTTAGAGTAATAGGCGGCAAGGCTTGCTGCTTCTTCAAATGTCCTGTCAGGAACTTCCTTTCCATCTGTTTTGAGAAGTACATGAGAGCCTGGCATCTGCTTGGCGTGAAACCACCAGTCATTGCCGTTGCCTGTCTTGAAGGTAAGTTCGTCATTCTGTATGTTATTCTTTCCAACGTATATGTCAAATCCATCGCTTGATACAAAATGCATCGGCTTGTTGGCTGTGATTTTGTGCTTTCCTTTAACAGTCCTTTTAATATATCCAGTTTCAATAAGCTCTTCCTTAATGTTAGCAAGATCAGCCTCTGTTACTGAAATCTCAATTGCATTGATAATAGATTCAAGGTAACTTATTTCTTCAGTGATCTCCTGAATAAGACGGATTCCGGCTTCATAGGTTCTTTTAAGCTTGTTATATCTTGCAAAATATTTGTTGGCATTCTCAATGGGTGTGAGAGTGTTATCAAGCGGAATCTTAATTGTAGTATTATCGTAGTAATTAAGTGCTTCATATTCCTTAGAACCTGCAGGAATACTGTAAGCGTAGGTTGTAAGAAGTTCGCCGTAGATACGGTATTTGTCTTTTTTCTCAGTGTCCTTTATCTGCTTTTCCTGAATGTCAAGTTTCTTGTATGCTCTTTCAAGATGTGTTGTTACAATTCTTCTTATATCAACAGACTTCTGGTGGATTCGTGTTGCAATCTCTTTCTGTCTGTAATAATCGATAATCAGTCTGCTTATCGAATCATATTCTGTGTGGTTGTCATACATAGAAAGCTTCACAGCGGCAAATTCTGCAGGCACACCGTTGTCAGTTACCATATCGGGGTGGTAGATACCATTTCTTACATCAGACATAAGTGCGTCAAATACGTTGTATAATGCATCTTTCATAGGCTCATCAAGGCAGTTGGCAGGGTGTCCGCCATCAACTCCGGCACGGTATGCAAGCTCTTCTGCTATACATGTGCTTATTCCTGTATAGCTTGAAAGCAGTGCCTTGACAACAGGTACAGGCTTTGTAAATACTGTTTCGTCAAAATGCTTTCTGTCAGCTTCAAGCGGATTAATCTTGTCAGAAGTATTAGGAATGAAATAAGGTCTTCCAGGTAAAACTTCCCTGACTGAGCTTGTCTGTGCTGATATATGCTTGATACTGTCTAATATAGTATTATTGTCGTCACATAATATTATATTGCTGTGCTTGCCCATGAATTCTGCGATTATGTGCTTTCTGCACAGGTCACCGAGTTCGTTTAAATGTTCTGCCTCAATATCAATTACACGCTCAAATTTTGGCTGTGTTATAGATATTATTCTTCCGTTGTTCAAATGTTTTCTAAGAAGCATGCAGAAATTCGGTGCAGTAGCAGGGGATGGCTTGTTATCGTCTGTAAGATATGCAAGAGGAAGCGATGCATTTGCAGATAAAACAAGTCTGTACTGACCAGATTGTGTCTTTATTGTAAGCATTATTTCATCGGCTTCAGGCTGTGATATCTTGTAAAGTCTTCCGCCGTTAATTGTGTCGTTTAATTCATTAACAATACTGGATATTGTAATACCATCGAATGCCATAATGTCTCCTTTAATTAGTAATATTCATTAATCTTATTGCATTATATTAACATACTTATTGCTGTAAGTCTTGTTATCTTTCACAAAAATTGGTATACTTTCCTAAGCATTATATGCGAATGGAAGGATAGAAACAATGATTAAAAGTATGACAGGCTTTGGCCGGAGTGAAATTGTTAAAGGTAACAGAAAGATTTCAGTTGAGATTAAGTCAGTTAATCACAGATATCTTGAAGCAGGTATCAAGATGCCTAAGAAGCTTAATGTATTCGAGAGCAGAATGAGAGACTTACTTAAGAAGTATGCAACAAGAGGCAAGATTGATATATTTATTAATTATGAGGATGATTCAGAAAGTCAGGTTAATCTTAAGTTCAACCAGAATATAGCTGATGAATATATGGCTATATTTAATAATATGTCCGAAAAATACAATCTTAAAAATGATATGACTGTTGGAGGTCTTGCCAGATTTCCAGAGGTTATCACAATGGATGAAGTGCAGGAAGACGAAGAGGAGTTGTGGCATTTTATAGAGGAAGCCATGAAGGCAGCCTTGGAACAGTTTGTTAATACAAGAATTCTGGAAGGTGAGAATCTTAAGAAAGACCTTTTAGGAAAGTTAGACCACATGGAGGAGCTTGTCGCATTTGTTGAAAAGAGAAGTCCTGAGATTATGAAGGAATACCGCAGCAAGTTAGAGAGTAAGGTAAAAGAGCTTCTTGGTGATACAACTATTGATGAGAGCAGAATCGCAACAGAGGTTATTATATACGCAGACAAGATATGTGTTGACGAAGAAACTGTAAGATTAAGAAGCCATATCGAGCATGCAAGAAAATGTCTTAACGAGGAAGGCGGCATTGGAAGAAAGATGGATTTCATTGCACAGGAGATGAACAGAGAGGCTAACACAACTCTATCTAAGGCTAATGACATTGAGATATCTAATGCAGCTATTGACTTAAAGACTGAGATTGAGAAGGTAAGAGAGCAGATTCAGAACATTGAGTAGGCTTTCAATATATTTTTAATTGGTTTTGATTAAATTTACTTGATTGTTTCGGGCTTGTTAGGTATAATAACTTGTGCACTTTATGTGCAGAATGAGGTAATTATATGAGCAAAGGACTATTATTAGTTATTTCAGGATTTTCTGGTGCAGGAAAAGGAACTGTTATGAAGCGACTTTTAGAGCTTCATGACGAGTATTCACTTTCTATATCAGCTACAACAAGAAAGCCAAGAGAAGGCGAAGCTGATGGAAGAGAATATTTCTTTAAGACTGTAGAAGAATTCGAGAAGATGATTGCTGAAGATGCTTTAATAGAGCATGCACAGTATGTTGGCAATTATTACGGAACACCAAAGGCATATGTTGAAGAACAACTTGATAAGGGCAACAATGTTATTCTTGAGATTGAGATACAGGGTGCCATGAATATCAAGAGAATGTTCCCGGATGCAGTGCTTATGTTTATAACACCACCGTCAGCGGCAGAACTTGAAAAGAGACTCCGTGGCAGAGGAACAGAAGATGAGGCGACAATTAAAGCCCGTCTTTCAAGAGCAGCAGAGGAAGCAGAAGGTGTTGAGGATTATGATTACATAGTTATCAATGATGAAGTCGATTTATGTGTCGGCCGTATTCATGATATTGTGTTATCTGAGAAGATGAAAGCTAAGTATAATCTTGGACTGATTAATAATATTAAAGAAGAATTAAAGGTTTATTCGAAAGGAGAATAATATAATGATACATCCATCGTATACTGAATTAATGGCTGTAATTAACAGTGAGGTTGAAGAGGGCGAGCAGCCTTTAGTACAGAGCAGATATTCAATTGTTAAGGCAACTGCTAACAGAGCTAAGGAAATCATCGATGCAAGAAGCGTTGAGGAGAAGATTGCCAAGGCAAGAATTGAAGCAAACAACAAGGAAAAAGAGAAAGAAAAGGACAAGGATAAGATTGAGGAGAAGAGAATCTCTAAGGAAGATGAGAGAAAGCTTCAGGTTGGAACTCCTCTTGTAAGATGTTCAGAGAAAGACAAGCCATTATCAATCGCAGTTAAAGAATTCTACGAAGGTAAGGTTAAGATTCTTGGAAGTACAGACGAGAATACTTCATTATAATTAACAAAGACTGATGTTAAGGGCAACTGCTTGTATGGGCGGTTGCCCTTTTGTGCGAGTAGCTAAGGCAAGACATAACGATAATCTTGAGTATGAGCTACAAGCATGAGGAGAGATGAGGAGTTAAATATTTTATGACGAATAGATATGATGAGAAAGAAAGACGGATTCACTGTGCATTTTCAGAAAAATGCGGTGGCTGTGATTATGCCGGGATGAAATATGACAATGAACTTGCAGTTAAGCAGAAGTACATTGAAGAACTTTTTGGCGAATATGTAAAAGTTGATGATATTGTAGGAATGTACAGACCAATACATTACCGCAATAAAGTTCATGCAGTTGTAGGACTTGATGATTCCAGAAATGTAATAGCAGGAACCTACGAGGAAAACAGCCACAGAATAGTTGATACATCGGACTGTATGATTGAAGATTCACAGTGTACAGACATTATTAAGGATATTAAAGAACTAATAGCTTCATTTAAATATCAGCCATATGACGAAGATGCGGGAAAGGGAATGATCCGACACATTCTTTTAAGAAAAGGATTTTCGACAAAGGAGATTATGCTTGTTATTGTTACAGCAGGAGTCGCATTTCCATCAAAGAACAATTTTCTTAAGGCATTATGTGAGAAACATCCGGAAATTACTACAATTGTGCAGAATATTAATGACAGGCGCACAAGCATGGTGCTTGGAAAGAGAAATATTGTTCTTAAGGGAAAAGGTTATATCGAGGATGTGTTGTGTGGCTGCAGATTCAGAATAAGCCCGACATCATTCTATCAGATTAACCACCAGCAGACTGAAAAGCTGTACAAAAAGGCAATCCAGCTTGCTGACATATCAAAGAAAGATACTGTAATTGATGCATACTGTGGCATTGGTACTATAGGAATAGTAGCATCTAAGAAGGCTGGTAAAGTTATCGGCGTTGAACTTAATTCAGAAGCTGTATCAGACGCCAAGATAAATGCTTCAATTAACAATATAAAGAATGCCACATTTGTTAATGCTGACGCAGGAGATTTCCTTGTTGAGTATGCGAAAAATGCAAAGGCAGATGTTGTTATCATGGATCCGCCAAGAAGCGGAAGCACACCGGAATTTCTTAATTCTCTTCTTAAGATTAAGCCAGACAGGATTGTGTACATTTCATGCGGACCTGATACACAGGCAAGGGATATAAAGGTGCTGGTTAAGGGTGGATATAAGGTTACGGCATGTCAGCCATTTGATTTGTTTCCTCATACGGAGCATGTGGAGAATGTATGTCTTCTGTCAAGGAAAGCCCAATAAATCAAAGGTTTCAGCAATTTTTGGATAAAAATAGATGTGTGTTTCTGTTTTCAAATAGCGGATTTTAGGAAATTGATTTACCTAGGGGGATAATGATTTGATAGTTGAAAAATATCTTCTAGTGTAAGTCTACTATTTGGCAAAATAATAGAAGAGTAAACTATTTCATATTACAACTTCTAAGTTCAAAAAGAGACCTTCGACAGTTTGGCAGAGGGTGATAAGGAAACATTTTGAAAATTGATTTCAGTCAAGTAGACGGGTAAGAGAAAAGCTGTGTGAATAGAAAATACATTTACACAGCTTTTCCTTATTGTGTTGATATAAAACCCAGCGTTTGCAGGACGAGAGCCGCTCAATTTCAGAGAACTGCACATGGGGAATCCGCAGGAGGTTTGAAACAGGAAAGCATAAAATGAGTACCAAGCGTTTCCTTGGCTACGATGCAGACGAGAATGGCAAGCTAGTAATAAACAGGCTGCAGGAGCCAATTGTAGTACGGCTATATCAGGAATTTCTGGATGGTAAAACAACGGACTATATTAAAAGAATTTTTGAAAAGGAAGGGATTAAAAACTGGGATTGAGGTACAAAGTGGTAGGCTACAACCTTAATGAGCATGTTAGAAAATGAAAAGTACAAAGGGGATGCATTGCTGCAGAAAAGCTATACAGTGGATTTTTTTACCAAAAAGCGGGCACCGAGCAAAGGAGAAATCCAGATGTTTTATGTAGAGGATGACAGGATGACCACGATGCTATCATTTCGAAGCAAATATGGGAATGTGTTCAGCTTGAGATTAAGCACAGAAAAAATACCTTGAGGAGTATGGAACAAATTCTTATTCCTATAGAACAGAAAGCAATCCATTTGTATCCAAGATAGTGTGTGGAGAGTGCAATAAGATATTTGCAAGGAAGGGATGGCGGAGCAGCATGGGAGTTGAAAGATGCAGTGAGCGGTATAAGGTAAAAGGAGTCATGGGATGTGTCAACCGTCATGTGGAGGAAGAAATGTTGGTAAAGGCTTATCTGATGGCATGGAATGCACTGGTGGAGAACAGAGAGACTTTCATTGAACAGTGGACGGAGCAGTTACGGAAATGGATACGGATTTTATGCTGAAAACACTGGACTATATCAAGGTATTTGAGAACGGAACACTGCTGGTGGTATTCCTGGTCGGAACGGAGATTGAATGTAAAAATGAAGAGGAGTAAGAAAAGATGTCAATTGGGAGTTGAGATTCCTGATTGGCTTTTTTTCTTGCTTTTTTGCAGATGGTAAAAAAACAGGTGATATGGTAAAATAATAACATTAGACCGAGGAGGCAGAAATGAGGAAAGTTGATGAATTAAGAAATGTAATTGCAAATCAATTTGCCTGCGAATATAAGGCTTATGACTTGGGGGGAATCTGTAATGCATATGGAATTGAACCGGATGCAGGACTGAATCCAATGAATAGTAAGCGGTTATATGTATTGAGTGGTTTGAATAAGTTGCCAGATGATGATATTTGGAAGTTGGCAAGAAGAATAGTTAAAGAATTTGAAAATACGGAAATGATAAAAACTATGGAGCCTTATTTGGCTGATACAGAATTAGTTTTTTCGTTTGTGACAAGAAGACGAATTGTTGATTTTTTGGATTCTTTAAGCGATATGGAAGGGCAAATGAAATTAGACGATTTCCTCTCGTTTATTTGGAATATGTCGGAAATTCCAGATATTTTCATTGGAACAACTGTAGGAGAAGAAATTATGTCTGCAGTAAAATATGATAAAACCATGTCGTATAAGGAATTACTTACAAATCGATTAGAGGTTAAATATCTGCCCGATGAAATTTTTATCAAATTTTTAGAGTGTTTGGTAAAACCAGAGGTGAGAGAAGGCGATGAACAGAAAAAGTATGTCCAAGATATAAATGGAATAATTAAGGAAGATGGATATGAGTTATATATCAGTTCTCAAAAATCCGGAGTTCCACATTACAGCATAGGAAAAAGAAGAATTGTTGAAGGAGAATTAAAAAATCTTATTTTTGCTCCGGTCGGTCAAAAGCCAGATATTATTATTGAAAATTCAATTAGTAACGAACTGCGATTGATAGGGGATACTGACAATTGTTTGTTTTACAATTTTGAGATAGGAGCAGATGGACTACAGTGGAATACTTTGATCGAATGGTGGAAAGAAAATAACAAAGAGAATGATGATGACCCGGAGTTGGCATTGTATGGTAGGTTAAGAGCATCTTTAGATTCAGAACCTGAAAAAATCTTTTTTAGAGCATATTATAACTATTATCGTCACCCGGTTAAGAAAAACATTCCTGCATTAGTTCCACAAGTATATTTGCATTATGATCCTCGTAGCAAATATCAGAGAAAAAGGCAAGTAGTATACTCACATCAAAGAATGGATTTTTTGATGTTATTACCGGGAGGAATACAGATTGTTTTTGAATTGGACGGGCAGCAACACTACTCTCAGAATGGAAAGGCAGTACCTGCATTATATGCTGAAATGGTAAAAGATGATAGAGCATTGCGGTTGAAGGGATATGAGGTATATCGATTTGGAGGATATGAGTTTTTGGATGAGACTAATGCGAAGCAAATGATATGTGAGTTTTTTGATAAACTATTTGAACGATACGAAATTAATTTATAAAGCACGGAGGCAATGTGCATGGAACTATTAAATGATGTAATTATACAGTGTGAAGAATGTGACTGTGAAGAATGTGGAAACAATATAAAATACAGAATTTCTGGTTATGAATATCCAGTAGGGTGTTTCAATTATGAAGATAATGAAATACATGGTGGACGATTTCTTGAGAAACCAAACATGGGGATTGTATATCAGATAGAATTCGATGAAGAAAGCATAGCTTCATTTCTGCCACAGGTAGAGGAAAATATATATAGGATATTGAATGATAAGAGATTTGTATATCAGCTTACTCCCAGAGAGTTTGAAGAGGTCGTGGAAGAAGTGTTTAAAAGACAAGGTTTTCAAACTCGTTTAACACCTCAAACACGAGATGGAGGGAAAGACATCATCACAACAAAAAGTATTTTGGGTAGACCTGTCATGTTTTTGATTGAATGTAAAAGGTATAATGAGATGAATAAAATAGGTGTTGATATTGTTCGAGCTTTATATGGTGTGCAAACAGCAGAAAGGGCAAATAAGGCAATTATCGTGACGTCCTCTTATTTTACAGAAGATGCCCAGAGATTTGCAGAACAACAAAAAACATTGATAGATTTATTTGATATTGATGATTTGATTGAATTAATGGAAAATAGTATTCAAAATGAACAAGGCAATTTTTAGTTGACATAAGGAGAGTAGAAAAATATGAAAAAATATTACGCAGAAAGACATGGCTTACTTACAAAGCAACTACAGATAGATTTTGATGAGTTATTACAGTATTTCAGACAAGTATATAAATATTTTTGTGATAAAGAGTATTTCGAAGTGGCTACAAGAGGAGTGTGGAGACAAATTCCCTATACGCAGGATTCGGAACAGGTTTTACCACCAAGTCTGTTGCCATCGCCGGAAGTGTATTTTGCAACACGCTTACAAGACAAAGAGGTTTGGCCAATTTGGCAATATCTCGAAGAATATGATGAACAGACATTATTTTCGGTGATTGAGATTTTATACGACCATACTGGTGTTTATAACTATGAAACAGCTGAATTTGAAAATGAAGCGCAAAAGGCAGAATTTGCAGAACAGATTAATAATATTTTACGTGCGTATAAAGAGGGGTATTATCTTGAGCCAACAAATGGATTTATAATGCAAATGCCTAACGGCGCATTACGTGAACAATTAGAATATGATGGTTCTGATTTGCCTGATTCAGTATATGAGCAATTAGCAACAGCTACAGAAATGTATTATCGTTTTGATGCCAATTTGGAACAGAAAAAGAAGGCTATTAATATTCTTGCTGATATTTTGGAAAGTGAACGTGAAGAAGTAAAAGATATTTTAAATGCTGAGTATGAAGTTCCTAAAAATGAACATGATAAGTTGATTTTTGGTATAGTTAACGGTTATAATGTTCGCCATAATCGTGTGGATCAAAAGAGCGATTATAGCAAGGAAATATGGTATGATTGGATGATGCAATATTATACCAGTGTAATAATTGCATTTTACAAGCTGAAAAATAAGCATACTGATATTGACTTTTAAATAGTGGGGTAAATGGTATGGTATGAACCTTTTCGCAAAAGGTGACGGTTTCGCTATTTAGTATAAGAAGTAACTTTCACCGCATGTTGAGAATGTGATTTTTTGTCTCGAAAAACTTAGATTGTTAAATTAAGGTAAGATAGGATATATAATATAATAAGTGCGTAAAGCTGAGGTATAGGCGAAATTAAAAGTTTGATTTCGCTTAATATCTCAGCTTTTTCGATTTTTATAAAAACAGGTTTAGGAGACAGGATTTCGGAAGTATTACAGTTATATGAATGATATTGTAAAAATGACACGACATGACATAATCGGATTGACTATAGAAATATAGATGTATATAATATAGACAAAATGAGAATGACATAAATGGGGGCGAGGGAATGGAGAAATCTGTAACATTTGAAGAGGCATTAAGAAGAATTGAGGAGTTGGAGAAAGAGAACACAGAACTTAGGGAGGAACTGGAGTATTACAGAAATCGTAAATTAAGCGGACGGCAGAAACATAATGCCAAATGGATGGCTATTTACAATGATTTTGTTGCTGGGTATGAGAGTGGCATGACAATGGTAGAAATTGCGAAGCGCAACAATGTCAGTGAGAGGACGATTTATAGATATAAAGCGTATTATGACAAAATGAGAAATGTTGAGGAATAGATTGTTTATGGGGAAGATAAAAGGAAAGAAGAAATTGCAACCGATTTGTTTGGAGGGAGAATGGAAGAAACAAAAGAATTGATTACTAAAGATGATATATGTAGTAAAGTGTATATAATTCGTGGACAGCAGGTAATGCTAGATAAAGATTTGGCGGAAATTTATGGCTATGAAGTAAAAAAGTTAAATCAACAAGTAAAAAGAAATATAGAAAGATTTCCGGAAGATTTTATGTTTCGACTATCTAATAGTGAAATTGATTCCGTGAGGTCACAAATTGTGACCTCACGGAAAAAGGATTTTTTTGCTGGTCAGGAAGGTGGACGCAGATATTTACCATACGCATTTACAGAGCAAGGAATTTATATGCTTGCAACAGTTCTTCGTGGAGAATTAGCGGAACAACAGAGCATATTTATTATGCGTACTTTTAGGGAGATGCGTCACTATATTAGGCAAAATCAGCAGTTTGTTACTAGAAATGAAATGAATTTTTTAACAGCGAAGGTTGGAACGATAACGGAGAGACAGGATCGAATGGAGAATAAGGTAGATTCAATTCAAAAAGATTTGGCTATCTTAGAAGATAATTTTATTACTGATAAAGACAAGAAGAATTTTGTGATTTATAAAGGTCAGAAGTTCGAGGCTGATATTGCTTACATAGAAATCTATCAGCAAGCAAAGAAATCAATCTATGTTGTGGATGATTATATGAATGCAAAGTCATTACAACATCTTTCTCAAAAGGCTGATGGTGTGGAGGTTGTCTTGTTCACAGAAAATGGAAAAGGTGGAAAAGGATTTCTTACAAAATCTTTAGTGACAGATTTTCAAAATGAATATACATCTCTTCGAATTAAGCCTAATCCCGATTGTCATGACAGGTTAATTGTACTTGATTATGGTGAGGAGACAGAATTGGTTTATCACTGCGGAGCATCCAGTAAAGATGCAGGGAAGAAGCTATGTGCAATTAATCAGATTACAGAAACCGCAATTATTCATCCGGTAATTGATAGATTACTTTTGCTGCCAGATAAAGAAATATGTTGGTGAAATATATACTATTGTATCAACCGGTGATGTGGTTTATATTGGTTCAGACTTACCTAAAGAATATACTGGCTCAAAATATACAAATAGTATTAAAGGAACAAATGCTAAAGCAAAGGCAAATGCTGCAACAGGTATTCCTGAACTTATTGAAATTGCTGTGGGAAAGCATTTTAGAGAGAATAATGAAGATAAACATAGAAGAGATGGCAAAAATGGTTGGTATAGATATGATTCAAAATTTGCTCTTCCTGTATATGATGATAATGGTAAAGTGGAAAGGTATAATATATTTCATGCCTCTGTGCTAATAAGGTATTCAAATGATGGAAAAATGTATCTATATGATATTATAGACATAAAAAAAGAAACGAGCAACTCTCTCGGCGATTAATCGCTTACCAGACAAAAACCCATTTCCTTTATGAAAGGATAATACTATAGCTGTTAATGAAAGTCAATATTAGAAAATAAAGATAAAATTGAAATATGGTGAAATAAAAGTGCTCTGCAACTGGCAAAAACCAGCAGCAGGGCATTTTGATTTTCTCAGTCGCTTCACAACGAAAAAAGGTCAATTCACAACATCTGAATATATAAGAAAAAGTATTATTCCGACATTTTTATAAAGAAAATATATCAAGGAGGATAATGACTATGACAGTTAATGGTGTCGGAAATGCAACGGATTGCAAAAGGTCGGACAGTATTGGTGGAAATATGCAGATGGATTCTATTAGCAGAAATTTAAAGAATCAGATTGCAAATGCACAGAAAAAATTACAGGAACTATCTTCTAATCAGGAACTTTCATTAGAAGAGAAGATGAAGAAAAGGCAGGAGATTCAGCAGGAAATCAGCAGCCTGACACAGCAGTTAAGACAGCATCAGATTGAACTTAGAAAACAACAGCAGAATAAGAGCAGTAATTATGTTGATGAGCTGACTGGCGCTGGTTATGATGATACAGAAAAAAATAAGGGTTCAAAGCGACAGGTGGGTGGAATATCACAGGGCAAAATGTCTGCTATGATTTCAGCAGATTCAGCAATGAAACAGGCACAGGTGCAGGGAAGTGTTGCCACACAGATAAATGGAAAAGCCGGAGTTCTTGAGTCAGAAATAGCAATGGACAAAGGAAGAGGCTCAAGTACTGAGAAGAAAGAACAGGAACTTGCTGATTTACAGGGAAAGGCACAGCAGGCAGCACAGGCACAGATGTCTTCACTTGCAGATGCAAAGGAATCAATCAGCAAAGCAGGAGAGTCTGATAATGAAACAGACAGGTCCGCAGACGGCAAAAAGACTGAACATGACAGTGAAAAAGTAAAAGAAGACGGCACACAGGACAGTAGTGAACCTGATAGCCAGAACATTTATAAAAAGATTGATATAAGATTATAGGGGGATAAATTTATGTCAGGAATTAATAGTTTTAGTGATTATTCAAGTAAATATAATAGTAATATTGATTATTCAGCGTTATTTGGAACAGCATCTAATTCATCAGTGGGAACAGCTAATTATTTATCAGATTATGCTTCTATCAGAAATGGAAGCTATAAGAAACTGATGAAGGCATATTATGCAAAGCAGGATACTGAAAAGTTAACTGCAAAACAGGATACTGTACAGAAATCAACTCTTATGGGTTCAAGTGCAGATTCATTAAAGGTGGCAGCAGATAAGCTTAATGATTCGGAGCTTTTTGATAAAGATGATGACACAATTGTTAAAGCTGTTAAATCATTTATCGAAAGTTACAATGATGTTGTGAGTGAATCAGGAGAATCTAATAATAAATCTGTATTAAGAAATGCCGCATGGCTTACAGGAATGACTGGCAAAAATGCAAAACTGTTATCTAAGGCAGGCATTACAATCGCAAAAGGTAATAAGCTGGAATTAGATGAAGACACATTAAAAAAGGCTGATAAAAGCACATTAAAATCAATATTTAACGGGTACAATTCATTTGCAGGAAATGTATCAAGGAAGGCGTCAGCTATATCAAATGCTTCAAAAGGAGCAGGAAGTTCATACACAAGTAAAGGTACATATTACTCAAAGACAGCAGCGTCAATCGCCTCAGGCAAGATTGATAAAGAAGTTTAATAGTAAGTGTAAGACATTTTTATGGAGGGAAAAATATGGCAGATGCAGTAAAAGTAGGTAACAGCTGGGTGTCACAGGCAGCACTTGATTATGCAAAAACACAGGTGAACAGTGATACACAGGCAACATTAAAGGATTTGTCAGACAGGTATCCGGGAGTTGATTTTACAACAGATACACAGCCGTTTTCACAAAAGGGGATTAATAATATACAGATAGCACCAAATATTCTTACAGAAATGAAGAATAATCCTGATAAAAAGCTGGAATATGAAGCACTTATATATGATGCTGCACAGTTAATATACAGCGGTAAAATGGACTTTTCGGGTGCCGGATTTCATACGAAGGCAGCAGGAACAATTATTAATGCTGACGGCAGCTTTAGCGGGTGGTCAATTACAGAAGATGATAATGACGGACGAGAGAAAAACAGTGTAAAGCTTGATAAGACAAAGAAAGATACATGGGCAGACAAAATTCATACAAAGCGTAAAAAGAAACAGGAAGTAGAGAAGAAGCAGGAAAAAATACGCGAAAAGAAAAATGAAGAAAAAGAAAGGCTCAGTAAATTGAGGGATAAATCAGCAGAAAATAAGATTGACATGTATGTATAGCCAGGAAGGAGATTTGACATGAATTATTCGTTAAGTTTATTAGGGAAAACGATGTTTGGCTTGCAAAATCAGGGAATGCTAAAGAGTACAAAAGACCGGTTGGACAGACAGGCACAGCGTGACGGTAAAATCGAATTCTATGAGAAACAGAAGCAGAATCTCAAGAATACAGAGGCACAGACTGTTGAAGAAATTGCCAAGAAGCTGGAAATGTTTCATTCTTATGAGGATGAGATTAAAGCTGCCAAGCAGGAATACAACAGCTCACAAATGCTTCATGTATTAGATGAGGCACAGGAGAGAGCAGAAAAGATTGCCAAGGCTGCAGAGAAGAACAAGCCAAAGACTCCGGAAGAGAGAAGAAAAGATGCGCTTGATGAGGCAGCAGGAAAAGATGAAGATAAGGGTGAACTGTCTGAGATTATGGATGATCTTAGTGAAAAGACTGACGAGTCTGCAGAAAAGATGGCAGAATCTGCTGAAAAGACAGCGGAGTCTGCTGATGAAATGTCTGACACAATTCAGGCAGGCGGGGATATCAATTCCGTTAAGCAGAGTTTGACAGATACTGATATAGAAAATGAGCAGAACTATAAACATTTTAATATGCTCATTTAATTACTTCAGGGTTATGCCGATATATTTAGAAATAGTTATGGGAGCAGGAAAATGATTGTAGGTATATGCGATGATGAGAGCAGAATTCGGGATATCCTTGAAAACAAAGTAAGAAGGTTAATGCCACAGGCAAGAATTGTTAAATTTTCAAGCTGTGACAACCTCCTTCTGTGTTCGATGAGTCTGGATATTTTACTCCTTGATATCCAGATGCCGGGCATGGACGGCATGCAGGCGGCAAGGCAGTTAAGAAAAAATGATTCTCAAGTCCAGATAATATTCGTGACCGGGGCAGAGGAATATGTTTATGACGCATTTGATGTAGATGCGCTTAATTATCTTGTAAAGCCGGTTGATGATGAAAAACTGGAAGCTGTGTTAAGAAAAGCGGAAGAAAGAATCCAGAAACTTCAAGCAGACAACGCCGGACGGGCAAGCATTACTGTTACCAATGGGAAAGTACATACAAGAGTGTACCTTGATGATATCGTATATGCTGAGGTATTTAACCGCAAAATCGTCATTCATACGACTACGGATGATATTGAATACTATGGAAAAATGTCTGAATTGCAGGATATGGCTGGGGAGAATTTTTTTCGTCCTCACAGGGCATATCTGATTAATATGAGATATGTAGAACGATATGATTCTTCACACATTTATCTTGAAAAGGGACAGGTAACTATGGCAAAGCAGAATTACAAATGTTTTGTCGAAAGTTACATGAAATATTCGATGAGGGGAATCGGAGAGTAGATAATGAAAATAGATTTATTTTATGAAATAGTCTCACAGTGCATGATTAATGGTGTAAGGCTTGCAGCTGCATTTTTCCTGTACAGACTTTTAAGTGATTTTGTTAATAAAAAAAGAGCATTTGCATCGGCAGTACTGTATCTGGCAGTGCTTACGGTGCTTTATTATATTCCACAGATACTGCCTAATCTGGCTGCATATGTAATCGCAATGGCAGCGGTTTATATTGTTCTTATTGTGGGAGATTTTAAGAAAATAAGGCTGAAGGCATTTCTGTGCATAACATTTTTTGCATTAAGATGGCTTGCAGTAGGAAGCGTGTCACAGCTTATGATGCTGATTAACCAGATGACGACTACATTAATGAATAATATAGAGATATATATGACAAACATTCCTGCAATAATTGCAATGTTTGTTGCAACAGAGATTCTTGAGGTAGTTCTGTGCATGCTTTTTATAGGATTTTCAGTAAAAATGTTTCTTAAAGTCTATAAAAATGTCTGTGAAGAACTGACTGTCAAAGAATTTATAATGCTTGTACTGCCAATGCTGGCGCAGGTTGTAGGCTATCAGAGCGTGATTAATTATTATGATTTATATGATAAGGCGATGAAGGCGGGAGTAATCGAACCGGTTTATGAGTTTAACTACATACTTCTTGCATTTTATCTGATATCATATGGTGCTATTCTTGTATTTCTTATGCTGTATCAGGAACTTAAGAAAATGCAGGAGAATAATAAGGAACAGGAGATTCTTGAGGCACAGATTGATAACCTTAAGAATCACATTGATACTGCAATGAAATCATATGCGGAGATAAGGGCTATGCGCCATGATATGGCTAATCATCTGATGGTGCTTAATGAGCTTATTGAAAGCGGCAGAAATGAGGCGGCAGAAGAATATTCATCGAAGCTTAATGCCATGATTATGCAGACACAGTCTGATGTTAAGAGTGGTAATCCTGTAACAGATATCGTTATTGGAGAATATAAGGATAAATGTGACAAAGCCGGAATAGATTTTACTTATGATTTTCATTATCCGGAGAAAGGTGTTATTGACGCATTTGACATGAGCATAGTTTTATTTAATGCCTTGCAGAATGCCTGTGAAGCAGCACAGAAAACTCCGCATGGATATGTAAGCCTTAAGGCTTTTAGAAAAAAGAATGCTTATATTATAGAGATTACTAATTCATGTACGGGCAGGATAACTGTTGAGCCGGGAAAGCTTCCGGCAACGGATAAGGATAATGCACAGGCACATGGATATGGGCTTAAGAACATAAAACATATTGCTGAAAAATACTATGGTGGAATAAATATTGAGTCGGCTGATGATACATTTAAACTGAATATAATGATGATGCTGGAATAAAAACCGCCGCCCTGCAGGAAAAGCAAAGCGGCGAAAAATATTTTATAAATCTCTCAACATATTCAGCTTTTTCATAGCTGGTCTTAATGCAAGATATATGATTGAAGCAACTATAACAGCGATAACTGCATTAACAGATGTGGTTATCGCACCTATTTTAGCAAGTGTTTTGGCAAGGTCCTGAGGCACACCAAGAAGGTATGTCTTATAGAAATATCCGACTACAGGGTCAGCAACAATATTGAATGCCATACCGCATATGCTTGATACAACAGTGGCAACTGCAACATATTTTGCCGAATGTTCCTTAGAAAGGTGGAAGAGCTTATGTGCTACAAAACCAACGATAAGACCGATACATAACTTAAGAATAAATGTCTTAGGAGCGCTTGTTACATAGGCTGTTGACAAATCACTTATTGTCATGCCGATTGCTCCGGCAAGACCACCCCATTCGCCACCGATAAGTAAAGCTGCAAGAACGCAGAATACATTACCAAAGTGGAACATGGTTCTTTCTGTTCCAACAGGAATGTCTATCTTTATAAATGTTGCACCAACATAGCAGAGTGCGGCACACAAAGCAGCCTGTGCAATAACCTTTGCGTCTACAGGTTTTCTCTCTTTCTTTGAAAATGTTCTGTATAATCCGGCAATAAGAATAACAATGCCAAGGATTGTTACAAGAAGTGAAAATGCGTATGCTTTATTACCTTTTACTATGTATGTGTTGACACATAACACAATACCGATAACAAGAATAATAGCACCAATTAATGTTTGGATTAAACCTGTTTTTTTATCTTTCATAATTATCTTTTTCTCCTTTGATTCATATTTTCAGCAAAGAATAGTACAATTCAGGGCTTATTAAAAGTGCCAGTTTGATAATGTTTTATATGGTCAGATTATGTAAGGGATATGTTTACATTTGCAAAAAATGTGTTACAATGAGGAGTACTATGCAGGAGGTAATGCAGTATATGAAGATTATGTTTGCATCTTTAGGTTGCGATAAAAACCTTGTAGATACAGAGAATATGCTTGGAATCCTTAACGATAAGGGCTTTGAGTTTACAGATGATGAAACACAGGCAGATGTTATTGTTGTCAATACATGCTGTTTTATTGGTGATGCCAAGCAGGAGAGTATCAACACGATACTTGAGATGGCACAGCACAAGGAAGATGCTGTGTGTAAGGCACTTATTGTTACAGGATGCCTTGCTCACAGATATAGGGATGAGATTATCAAAGAGATTCCGGAGGTTGATGCATTTTTAGGAACAACTTCTTATGACAAGATTGCGGAGGTTGTTACTTCAGTGCTTGAAGGTAAGGGCTTTAATGTCGTTGATGATGCCAACAGACTTCCTATTGTTAAAGAAAAGAGAATTATTACTACGCCGGGATATTTTGAGTACCTTAAGATAGCGGAAGGATGCGATAAGCATTGTACATACTGCATAATTCCTAAGGTTCGTGGTAATTTCAGAAGTTATCCTGTTGAGTATCTTGTGGAGCAGGCAAAGCACCTTGTACACAATGGAGCAAAAGAGCTTATACTTGTAGCACAGGAGACAACTCTTTATGGAACAGACCTTTACGGAAAGAAATCACTTCCAATGCTTATACATGAGCTTGCCAAGATTGAAGACCTCAAATGGATAAGAATTCAGTACTGTTATCCGGAAGAGATTAATGATGAGCTTATCGAGGCTATTAAGAATGAGCCTAAAGTCTGTCATTATCTTGATATGCCAATCCAGCATGCAAGTGATAATGTATTAAAGCGCATGGGAAGAAAGACAGATAAGCAGGAGCTTCTTGATATTGTTGCGAAGCTGAGAAAAGAGATTCCGGACATTGCATTAAGAACAACTCTTATTGCCGGCTTCCCGGGAGAGACACAGGCTGACCATGAAGAGGTTATGGAATTTATTGATGAAATTGAGTTTGACAGACTTGGTGTATTTACTTATTCAAGAGAAGAGGATACTCCTGCTGCAACAATGCCGGACCAGATTGACCAGGATATAATGGATACATGGAGAGACGAGCTTATGGCTCTGCAACAGGAAATATCTATTGACAAGTCAGCACAAATGGTTGGAAAGACTATTGATGTTATGGTTGAAGGCTATATTGCAGAGGACAATACTTATGTCGGACGTTCGTACAAGGATGCACCTAATGTTGATGGAATGGTGTTCTTTGAATGTGACAGGGAACTTATGTCAGGAGATTTCGTATCTGTAAAGATTACCAGTTCAACTGAATATGATTTAATGGGAATAATGGAGGAAAATGTTTAAATGAATTTACCTAACAAACTTACAATTGCAAGAGTTATTATGATTCCTTTGTTTCTGATATGTCTGTATCTTAACATTGGATGTGGCAAATATATTGCAGTAGGAATATTTATTCTTGCAAGTTTAACAGACCTTTTAGATGGTAAGATTGCAAGAAAGTATAATCTTGTTACTAACTTCGGAAAATTTATGGATCCACTTGCAGATAAGCTTTTAGTATGCTCTGCACTTATTGCACTTGTTGACCTTGAAAGAATTGCAGCATGGATTGTTATTATTATAATTGCAAGAGAATTTATTATTAGCGGATTCAGACTTGTTGCATCAGATAATGGTGTTGTTATAGCAGCAAGCTACTGGGGCAAGTTCAAGACAGCATTTCAGATGATTACAATTATTATGCTTGTTCTTAATCTTAGTGTACCATTTATGAATATTATTAATACTGTTCTCATATATATATCATTAGGATTGACAGTGATTTCTCTTATTGATTATATTGCAAAGAATTATAAAGTTTTTCTGGAAGGTTCGGGTAAATAATAATGGTTGATTATCTCGGCTGTCTTGATAAGGCTCTTGTTGAGACATTAAAGAACAAATCCCTGACTATAACTACAGCTGAGTCATGCACAGGCGGCATGGTTGCTTCGTCTATAGTTAATATAAGCGGTGCTTCAGACATTTTTAAAGAGGGCTATATTACATATAGTAATGAGGCGAAGGAACGTATTCTTGGAGTTAAGCATGAGACTCTTGAAAAATATAAAGCTGTAAGTGCTGAAACTGCTGCCCAGATGGCAGAAGGAGCAGTAAGAATATCTAAGGCAGATATAAGTGTTTCTGTAACAGGTGTTGCAGGACCTTCAAGAGAAGATGACAAGCCTGTTGGACTTGTGTATATTGGATGCTGCTATAAGGGTGAGACACATGTTAAAGAATGTGATTTGTCAGGCGACAGGCACACGATAAGGTGTCAGTCTACGAAGGAAGCACTTAAGTTTGTTCTTGATATAATTAAGACTAACCAGTAATGGTGTTCGATTTTATGAGACTATTTGGAAAATAATAGTTGAGTGCATAAGACCTACTAACAGGCTTGAAATATAGCCTGAGTAGGTCTTTTTTATTGGTTTTTTGATGGATATTATCGTAAAAACCTACCAATTAAGTAAAGTAAATGCTTTGAGTAGGCTTTTACCGTTCAAAAAAGCTTTTTGATTAGTAAAATGCATACAAAAGACCTACTATCTTTAAGAGCAATACTAACAGACTTTACATATAAAATATTATCACGCGATACAATAATGCAAAAATATAAAATAAATATTTACAATTCATATACAATATGCTATAGTCTTATTATTCCAGTATACATACAATACGAATAAATGTTCGAAAAGCTCTTGACAATATGAGAATAATAAGATACTATTTAAGAAACGAACACATGTTCAAAAGGAGAGTTTAAGGTATGGTTAATGAAGATAAGATGAAAGCCCTTGATGCGGCAATTTCTAATATTGAGAAACAGTTTGGTAAGGGCTCTGTAATGAAGCTTGGGGAATCAACAGCTAATCTTAATGTTGAATGTATTCCTACAGGTTCTTTAAGTCTAGATATCGCTTTGGGAATCGGTGGAGTTCCTAAAGGAAGAGTTGTAGAGATATATGGACCTGAATCAAGTGGTAAGACAACAGTTGCACTTCATATGGTTGCTGAAGTACAGAAGAGAGGCGGTATTGCAGGTTTTATTGATGCAGAGCATGCTCTGGATCCTGTATATGCTAAGAATATTGGGGTTGATATTGATAATTTATATATTTCGCAGCCTGACAGTGGTGAGCAGGCACTTGAGATTACGGAGACTATGGTAAGATCCGGTGCAGTCGATATTGTAATTGTCGATTCAGTTGCAGCTCTTGTTCCTAAAGCAGAGATTGATGGTGATATGGGCGATTCACATGTAGGTCTTCAGGCAAGACTTATGTCACAGGCATTAAGAAAGCTTACACCTGTTGTAAGCAAGAATAACTGCGTTGTTATATTTATCAACCAGCTTCGTGAAAAGGTTGGCGTTATGTTTGGAAATCCGGAGACAACTACAGGTGGTCGTGCACTTAAGTTCTATTCTTCTGTAAGACTTGATGTAAGAAAGATTGAGACACTTAAGCAGAATGGTGAGGTTATTGGTAACAGAACCAGAGTCAAGATTGTTAAGAATAAGGTTGCTCCTCCATTCAGAGAAGCAGAGTTTGATATTCTTTTTGGAAAAGGTATATCTATAGAAGGAGATCTTGTGGATCTTGCTTCTAATGCAGGTATTATCCAGAAGAGTGGAGCATGGTTCTCATATGAGGGCAATAAGATTGGACAGGGACGAGAGAACGCTAAGCAGTTCCTTCTTGATAATCCAGAGATAAGAGAAGAAGTTGACAGAAGAGTAAGAGAACACTACGGAATTGTGGACGGCGTTAAGGAAGCAGAAGCATCTGATGATGCTAAGCAAGCTAAGGCTAAGAAGAAAGCAGATACAGAAGAGTAATATTAAGGTGGGTTATGGAAGATAATATTGAACTTATTGTCACATCCATTAAAGAACTTACTAAGAAACGCAGGCTTGTATATATTAATTATGAGCCTGCATTTGCTTTATATGCAGCAGAATTAAGAAAGTTTGGAATTAAGGATGGAGAGTCTGTCAGGAAAGAAGCATATGATTCTCTGATAGATGATGTGTTATCTAAGCGTGCAACGGTAAGAGCGATGGCATTGCTTAAGAATAAGGATTATACAAGAAAAGGTTTAGAGGACAAGCTTAGAGATGGATATTATCCTGATATGTGTATAGATTATGCATTAGAGTATGTAACCAGGTTTGGATATATTAATGATGAGCGCTTTGCAGAGAATTATGTTAATTTTAAGGCAGGTAATAAGCCAAGAAGACAGATTGAACTTAAGTTAAAGCAGAAAGGCGTTGATGCAGATATTATCAGCAGGGTTTGTGATGAATTCTATGAAGATAATAGTGATATAGAATTAGAACAGGCAAAGGCATTTGTTGAAAAGAAACATATAGATATAGAGAACGCTGATTATAAAGAGCTTCAGAAGGTCAAAGCTGCATTATATCGCAGAGGATTCAGTATGGATATTATTAATAAAACATTGGATTCTAAGGGGCTTTTCCTTGACATAATCGACAATTGAGTATAATATTAGATTGTTGTATTTTTTGTACAATGAAAACTAAATAAGGAGGTGCTCCTGCGTTGATTCCAATAGTAATCGCAATTATTGCTACTTTAGTGATAGTCGCTCCTATTACTTGGCTTATCTCGTCTAATGCAATCAACAAGCGTAACGATGCAACAATCGGTAATGCCAATGAGAAAGCAAGAGAGATAATAGATGAAGCTCTTAAGACAGCTGAAACCAAGAAAAAGGAAGCTCTTTTGGAAGTCAAGGAAGAGTCTTTAAAGACTAAGAACGAACTTGAGAAGGAAACTAAGGAAAGACGAGCTGAGATAAGCAAGTATGAAAAGAGAGTTCTTTCAAAAGAAGAGACACTTGACAGAAAGATTGAGGCTGTAGAGAAACGCGACTCTAACATTACCAGGAAAGAAGAAGAACTTGGTAAACAGAAGCAAAAGGTTGAAGAACTTGAGAAGAAGAGACAGCAGGAACTTGAACGAATCTCAGGATTGACCTCCGAACAGGCAAAAGAATATCTATTAAAGACTGTTGAAGACGAAGTTAAACATGATACTGCTGTAATGATTAAGACATTAGAAAGCAGAGCGAAAGAGGAAGCAGACAAGAAGGCTAAGGAAATTGTTGTTAATGCAATTCAGAGATGCGCCGCAGACCATGTGGCTGAGACAACAATATCAGTAGTTCAGCTTCCTAATGACGAAATGAAAGGCCGTATTATTGGTAGAGAGGGTAGAAATATCAGAACTCTTGAAACACTTACAGGTGTTGAACTTATCATTGATGATACACCTGAGGCTGTAGTTTTGTCGGGCTTTGATCCGGTAAGAAGAGAGGTTGCAAGAATCGCTCTTGAGAAGCTCATACTTGATGGAAGAATTCATCCGGCAAGAATTGAGGAGATGGTTGAGAAAGCCCAGAAAGAAGTCGAGACATTAATTAAAGAAGAAGGTGAAGCTGCAACCCTTGAGGTTGGTGTACATGGTATCCATCCAGAGCTTGTAAGACTCTTAGGTAAGTTAAGATTCAGAACAAGTTATGGACAGAATGTTTTAAAGCATTCTATTGAAGTAGCACAGCTTACAGGTCTCTTAGCTGGAGAGTTAGGACTTGATGTTAAGATGGCTAAGCGTGCTGGTTTATTACATGATATTGGTAAAGCTGTTGACCACGAGATGGAAGGCTCACATATTCAGTTAGGTGTTGATCTTTGTAGAAGATATAAAGAATCAGCTCTTGTTATTAATGCAGTAGAAGCACATCATGGAGACGTTGAGCCAGAAAGCTTAATTGCTTGTCTTGTACAGGCTGCTGATACAATTTCAGCTGCAAGACCTGGTGCAAGAAGAGAAACGTTAGAAACTTATACAAACAGACTGAAACAATTAGAAGATATTACCAACTCATTCAAGGGAGTTGAGAAATCCTTTGCCATTCAAGCAGGTAGAGAGGTTCGTGTTATGGTAGTTCCTGAAGTCGTTAGTGATTCAGATATGGTAATCATGGCTCGTGACATTTCTAAGCAGATTGAGGATCAGATGGAATATCCTGGTCAGATCAAGGTTAGTATTGTCAGAGAGTCAAGAGCTGTAGATTACGCAAAGTAAACTAACATAAACCAAGGCTGTTACATAATGTTAATTCGTTATGTGACAGCCTTTTTTGATTTCAACACACTTAATTTAATTAAGCATTTTAAAGAGATGTTTTAAAATATTAAGTTATTTTTAAAAATATTTGCAATTATGAATTATACATTGTAGAATAGAGCATGTTGATTATATGCTGATTAGGAGGAAGATTATGCAGTACAATGATATGAGTAAAGAAGAGCTTTTAGCTTTAAAGGAAAGCTTGAACAAAGAGTATGCAGAAGCTAAGGCAAAGGGGCTTGCGTTAGATATGTCAAGAGGTAAGCCCTCAGCTAAGCAGCTTGATGTTTCGTTAGGACTTCTTGATACAATCAATAGTTCATCAGACCTTAAGGCTTTAGATGGAACAGATTGCAGAAATTATGGTGTTTTAGATGGTATTCCAGAAGCAAAGAAGCTTATGGCAGATATGATGGGAACAACACCAGATCATGTTATTGTGTATGGAAACGCAAGTCTTAATATTATGTATGACCAGATTTCAAGAGCATACACACATGGTATTCTTGGTAATACTCCATGGTGCAAGCTTGATAAGGTTAAGTTCTTATGTCCAGTTCCTGGATATGACAGACATTTTGCAATCACAGAAAGATTTGGAATTGAGATGATTAACATTCCAATGTCAGAGTCTGGTCCAGATATGGGTATGGTAGAAGAGTATGTAAGCAAGGATGCTTCTGTAAAGGGTATCTGGTGCGTTCCAAAGTATTCTAATCCTCAGGGATATACATATTCTGAAGAAACAGTTAAGAGAATGGCTGCACTTAAGCCAGCTGCTGAAGATTTCAGAATTTTCTGGGATAACGCTTATGTTATCCATGATTTATATGATGACAATAAGGATGAGATAGCTGATATCATCAGTGAATGTGAGAAAGCTGGTAACCCTGATATGGTATTTGAGTTTGCTTCAACTTCTAAGGTGAGCTTCCCAGGTTCAGGTATTGCAGCACTTGCTACATCTGCTAATAATATTGCAGATATCAAGAAGCAGCTTACAATCCAGACAATCGGACATGATAAGCTTAATCAGTTAAGACATGTGAGATTCTTTAAGGATATCAATGGACTTAAGGAACATATGAGAAAGCATGCTGAGTTTATGAGACCTAAGTTTGAGGCTGTTGAAAGTGTTCTTGAAGAAGAACTTGGCGGACTTGGAATTGGTTCATGGACAGAGCCTAAGGGTGGATATTTTATATCATTTGAAGCTATGGATGGATGTGCCAAGGCAATAGTTGCAAAATGTAAAGAAGCAGGTGTTAAGCTTACAGGTGCAGGCGCAACATTCCCTTATGGAAAGGACCCTAAGGATTCTAATATAAGAATTTCCCCATCATTCCCAACTCCAGAAGAGATGAAGCAGGCTGCTGATCTTTTTGTACTCTGCGTAAAGCTTGTAAGTGTAGAAAAGTTACTTGAAAACAAATAATTAAATGAATATAATTAAAATAAGCTTGCTTTTTATAAGCAAGCTTATTTAATAACTGAGTATATAATAAGCAGATGTTATATATCATGATATAGTTGGGAGGATATACATATGGCTAAGATTGGTTTTATTGGAATGGGTAACATGGGATATGCAATGCTTAAAGGTGCTTTGGCAGCATTTTCACCATCAGATATTATATTTTCATCACCAGACAGAGAAAAATGCGAAAGAATATCATCTGAGACAGGCGTACGATTTGCAGAAAGTAATGCAGAGTGTGGCAATAATGCCAAGTTTATTGTGCTTGCAGTAAAACCACAGATGTATCCAACAGTACTTAAGAATATTGTCAATGTGGTAACAGAAGAAAGTGTTATTATATCAATTGCACCGGGAATTACTATTGCATCTATAAAGAATGCTCTTGGAAGCAACATAAGAGTTGTAAGAGCAATGCCTAATACACCTGCACTTATTGGAGAGGGAATGACAGGAGTATCATATAATATGACAGATTTTTCATTTGACGAAAGAGATGTTATTGATAAATTCTTTAATTCATTTGGAAAGGTTGTTTATGTTGATGAAAAGCTTATGGATGGAATAGTGTGTGCAAGTGGCAGCTCGCCTGCCTATGTATATATGTTCATTGAGGCAATGGCGGATAGCGTTGTAAAGTATGGAATAAAAAGAGATGACGCATATAAGCTGGTTGCCCAGACTGTCCTTGGTTCGGCAAAGATGGTACTTGAGTCAGGAGAACACCCGGCAGTACTTAAAGATAAAGTGTGTTCTCCTGGTGGAACAACAATTCAGGCTGTTTCTGCACTTGAAGAGAATGGTTTCAGAAATGCACTTATCAAAGCAACTGACGCCTGCTATGACAAATGTACAAGCATTAAGTAACATTTTTATATAGAAAGGCTGAATATGAAAGAACATATTAAAAGAGTGGATAGAATTCTTAAATATAAGGGTTCAATACTTGATATATATACAGATGTTATAGAGACTCCCGACGGACATATGGCAGAATGGGATTATATTGACCACAGAGGAGCGGCAGCTGTTGTTCCGGTGTTAGATGATGGACGTCTTCTCATGGTAAGACAGTACAGAGACGCACTTGACAGAGAGACGATTGAGATTCCTGCAGGTGGTCTTAATGGCTGGGATGAGCCGACAATTAATGCGGCAGCAAGAGAACTTGAAGAAGAGACCGGATATAGGTCAGATAATCTTACTAAGCTTGTATCAGTTGTTACTGCGGTTGCGTTCTGCAATGAAGTGGTAGATGTATATCTTGCAACAGATCTTGTAAAAACAAGTCAGCATCTTGATGAAGATGAATTCATAGATGTAGAAAAATACACACTGGATGAACTTAAAGATATGATATTTGCAGGAACGATACAGGATTCCAAGACAATTTCAGCAGTTCTTGCTTATGATGCCTTACTTAACCGTAAAAAGAATAATTAAGACAAAGTCTTCATATATTGATTCAAAGTACATTTTGATGGATATATATGAAGGCTTTTTTATTGTGGGTAATTAAGAATGTAAGATTTGCTGCATTAATTATTGTGGGAATTATACTTGGTACATGCTTTATAAAAATGTGGCGCTATGGTGATGTGTTTTCAACTGAATATCTGATTGTATACATTAATTCTGATGTTGCATATGCAAATGTATGGCAGGAGGTGCTATCTTACAGATTAAGGAAGTTCATAACATTGGCAGTATTCATGATTACCCCATTCAGAAAATTGTATGTATACTGGCTGTGTCTATACAATGGATTCTGTCTTGGAATATGTATGACAAAGGCTGTTATGTATCACGGTGCAGGGGGAGTAGTTATGGTTCTGGTATGGCTGTTTCCACATTATCTGTTATATATAATGACCGTTCTCTTTATGTGTCATTATTTTCTAAACAGAATTGACACTTTAAGAAGAACGGTCATTATTGTGAGTATGTCATTGCTACTTACATTAATCGGAACATTTACAGAAAGCTATATTAATCCCGAAATAATGAAAATGTTTTTAAATAAGGTCTGCAATATCGTATAAAAGCTTTTCAGATTCAGCCCATCCGAGGCATGCGTCTGTGATTGATTTTCCATAAACACCGTCGCCAACCTTCTGGTTACCCGGCTCAATATAACTTTCAATCATAACACCCTTAACAAGCTTCTTAACATCAGCAGAGTGATGGCAGCTGTGAAGAACTTCCTTGACGATACGGATTTGCTCAAGATACTGCTTACCTGAATTGCTGTGGTTAGCATCTACAATAACAGCAGGATTCTCAAGATCTCTTGCAGCATACATGTTATAAAGTCTTATTAAATCCTCATAGTGATAGTTAGGAATATTCTGACCGTGTTTGTTTACAGCACCTCTTAATATTGTGTGTGTAAGAGGATTTCCAGGTGTGTTAACTTCCCAGTTTCTGTATATAAATGTCTGCTTAGACTGGGCAGCAACTACAGAATTTAACATAACTGAAAAATCTCCACTTGTAGGATTCTTCATTCCGGCTGGAACATCAATTCCTGAACATACAAGTCTGTGCTGCTGGTTCTCAACTGATCTTGCACCAACGGCAACATATGAAAGAACATCTGAAAGATACCAGTAGTTTTCAGGGTAAAGCATTTCATCAGCAGGACTAAGATGTGTCTCTTTCATTACATCAATATGCATTTTTCTGATTGCAACAAGACCGGCAAGAAGGTCAGGCTTCTTTTCAGGATCTGGCTGGTGAAGCATTCCCTTGTAACCTACGCCTGTCGTTCTTGGTTTGTTAGTGTAAACTCTTGGAATAATAATAACTTTGTCTTTAATCTTCTCCTGAACCTTAACAAGTCTTGATGTGTAATCAAGGACAGCAGTTTCATTATCTGCTGAGCAAGGTCCGATAATAACAAGAAGTTTGTCTGATTTGCCAGTGATAACATCAGCAATTTCAGCATCTCTTTCAGCTTTTAATGCTTTTATTTCTTCCGGTACAGGGTACTGTTCTTTGATTTCAGTAGGTGTAGGAAGCTTTGTGACGAACTCGAAACTCATATGATTTTCTCCTTAAAAATGTATATTCAATTAATTACATTTGCATAAAAGACACAATGTATATGTGATTATAACATTTGTTTTCAAAAATGCAAAATAATAATACAGAAAGTATTCTTTGTGGTACAATATATTAAAGATTGTCGGGAGGCGTGGCTATGAATATTAACAGAATTATATGGATAGTTTTAGATAGTGTTGGAATTGGTGAGGCCAGGGATGCAGCTAAGTTTGGAGATGAGGGTGCAGATACATTGGGACATACTGCAGAGGCTAATGGAGGTCTTAATATTCCTAATATGGTAAAGCTTGGAATAGGCAATATAGACGGTGCACATAACCTTGAGCGTTGTGATAATCCCATCGGGTGTTTTGGAAAACTGGCAGAAGTGTCTGCAGGAAAAGACACGACAATTGGACACTGGGAGATGGCAGGAATATATTCTCCTGATCCGTTTCCTGTGTATCCTGATGGATTTCCAGACTGTATTATTGATGAATTTATTAAAAAGACAGGAATTCCAGGAATACTTTGCAATAAGCCGGCTTCAGGAACACAGATAATTGCTCAACTTGGTGATGAACATGTTGCGACAGGAAAACCAATTGTATATACATCAGGAGATTCAGTTTTCCAGATTGCATGTCATGAAGATGTTGTGCCGGTAGAAAGACTTTATGAAATGTGTGAGACAGCAAGACATATCCTTACAGGAAAGAATGCTGTGGCAAGAGTTATTGCACGACCTTTTGTCGGGGAGAATGGCAATTATAAGAGAACACCTAACAGAAGGGATTTCTCACTAAAGCCAAGTGAGGATAATATATTGTGCAGAGTCCGTGATAAAGGGTTTGATGTAATCGGAGTCGGTAAGATTCATGATATATTTGCCGGAGTTGGACTTACAGAGTCTAAGCACACTAATGACAATCAGGATGGAATGGATGTAACACTTGATTACATGAAGCAGGATAATAAAGGAATTATATATACTAATCTGGTTGAGTTCGATTCAACATGGGGACATAGAAGAGATTATAAAGGGTATGCCAGAGGTCTTGAAGAATTTGATGATAGACTCGCACAGGTGTTAGACACTATGAAAGACACAGATATGCTTGTTATTACGGCTGACCACGGTTGTGACCCGACCTATAAGGGAACTGACCATACAAGGGAGTATGTTCCGTTGCTTGTATATGGCAAATGTTTAAAACATGGTGTTAATCTTGGAACAGGTGACACTTATGCTGATATAGCACAGACACTGGCTGAGATTTTTGGCACAGAACCGGTTAAGATAGGAAAGAGTTTTCTTAATAAGATTATGTAGGAGGTCTGCATTATGAGAATGGTTGATATTATAGAGAAGAAAAGAGATGGTGGAAAGCTTACTAAAGAAGAGATAGAGTTCTTTGTTAATGGCTATGTCAGGGGGGATATACCTGATTATCAGGCTTCTGCCCTTCTTATGGCAATATATTTCAGACATATGGATTATGATGAGACTCTTAACCTGACGCTTGCAATGGAAAACAGCGGAGATAAGCTGGATTTGTCGGGTATTAATGGAATTAAAGTAGACAAGCACAGTACAGGTGGCGTTGGAGATAAGACTTCACTTGTTCTTGCACCTATGGTTGCAGCACTTGGCGGCAAAGTTGCAAAGATGAGTGGAAGAGGACTTGGACATACAGGAGGCACGATTGATAAACTGGAAAGTATTCCGGGATTTAACACTTCTTTGTCTGAGGAAGCATTTGTTAAGCAGGTTAATGATATAGGAATTGCAATAACAGGCCAGACAGGTAATCTTGCACCTGCAGATAAGAAGATATATGCGCTAAGGGATGTTACGGCAACGGTCGAGAATATTTCGCTTATTGCAAGCAGTATTATGAGTAAGAAACTGGCTTCTGGTGCTGATGCGATTGTTCTTGATGTCAAGACCGGAAGTGGCGCATTTATGAAAAATGAGGCTGATGCCGTAAGTCTTGCTAAGGAGATGGTTCGTATTGGAAAGGGAGCTGGAAGAAATGTAACAGCACTTATTACTGATATGGACCAGCCGTTAGGATATGCAGTCGGTAATGCACTTGAAGTTATCGAGGCTATCAATACTTTAAAAGGTGAAGGACCAGAGGATTTAACTAAGCTTGTCCTTAATCTTGGAACATATATGGTGCTTGCTGCAAGAGATGACCTTGATAAAGAAACCGTAAGAAAAGAATTGGAGAGAGTAATAAGTGACGGAAGTGCTTTGGACAAGATGGCAGAGTTCGTTAAAGCCCAGGGGGGAGACCCTGACGCAGTATATAACACAGATAAGTTAAAGATATCTGATACAATAACAGAGGTGTGTGCAGATAGCGATGGATACATCCAGTCAATCCAGTCTGAGCTGATAGGAAAATCTTCAATGATTCTTGGAGGCGGAAGGACAGCCAAGGACGATGTGATTGATTTATCAGTTGGAGTTGTGCTTTCTAAGAAAATAGGCGACAAAGTCAGCAAAGGTGATGTGATAGCAAGAATTTACTGTGATAATGCAGACAAGACTAAAGAAGCAGAAACAATGATTAAGGATGCGTATACATTTTCACAGGAATATGTCGAAAAAAATGTACTTATAAAGGGAATAGTTGGTTAATAGTTGTAAATAATTGGATTTTGTGGTATTATAAACACCAAACGGGGCTTTGCCCTAGGTTTGTGAATTGAAAAGGAGAGTTACGATGGAAGTAAGACAGGGTGCTAACGCAAGAGATGTAAAGGGTTATGATACAGAAAGACTGAGAAATGATTTTCTTATCCAGAATCTTTTCCCAGCTGATGATTTCAAGCTTGTTTACAGCCAGATTGATCGTATTATCGTAGGCGGATGTATGCCGGTTAATAAGGAACTTACACTTGAGGCAGGTTCTGAACTTAAGGCTGCATATTTCCTTGAGAGACGTGAGATGGGTATCTTTAATGTAGGCGGCAATGGTTCAGTTATCGTTGATGGTACTGAATATAAGTTTAAATATAGAGATGGTCTTTATATTGGTATGGGTTCTAAGGAGATTAAGTTCAAGAGCGAGGATTCTTCTAAGCCAGCTAAGTTCTACTTTAACTCAACACCAGCACATAAGACATATCCTACAGTATTTATTGATCCAGAAAAGGATATCAAGGATGAGTTCAAGCTTCAGCTTGGTTCTGTTGAAGGATGTAATAAGCGTCTTAACAGAAAGTATATTTTACCAGGTCAGGTCGAGACATGCCAGTTAGAGATGGGTATCACAACTCTTGAGCCAGGAAGCGTATGGAATACAATGCCATGTCATACACATGACAGACGAATGGAAGTTTATTTCTACTTCGAGATTCCAGAAGAAGATATCGTTGTTCACTACATGGGTGAGCCAACAGAAACTCGTCATATCATCATGAGAAGCGAAGAAGCAGTTATTTCACCAAGCTGGTCAATTCATTCAGCATCAGCTACACATGCATATGCATTTATCTGGGGAATGGCTGGAGAAAACCAGGATTTCGATGATATGGACTGGGTAGACATGAAGGATTTAAAGTAATCCGTCAGTACATATTTTACTAAGGAATGTAACCTGTAGAGGGTTTCATTTATAAATTATTATTAGGAAAAGGAGAATTAAAATGTCAGTTAATTTTTCACTTGAAGGTAAGATTGCATTTGTAACTGGTGCATCATATGGTATCGGCTTCGCTATCGCTAGTGGTATGGCTAAGGCTGGTGCAAAAATCGTTTTCAACGATATTAAGCAGGAATTAGTAGATAAGGGATTAGCAGCTTATAAGGAAGCTGGTATCGACGCTCACGGATATGTTTGCGACGTTACTAACGAAGAAGCTGTTAACGCTACTGTAGAGAAAATCACAAAGGAAGTTGGACCAATCGATATCCTCGTAAACAACGCTGGTATCATTAAGAGAATTCCTATGTGCGAGATGACAGCTGCTGAGTTCAGACAGGTTATCGACGTAGATCTTAACGCACCATTCATCGTATCAAAGGCAGTAATTCCTTCAATGATCGAAAGAGGACATGGTAAGATCATCAACATCTGCTCAATGATGTCAGAATTAGGCCGTGAGACAGTATCAGCTTACGCTGCTGCTAAGGGTGGTCTTAAGATGCTTACAAGAAATATTTGTTCTGAGTATGGTAAGTACAATATCCAGTGTAATGGTATTGGACCTGGTTACATCGAGACACCTCAGACAGCTCCATTAAGAGAGAGACAGCCAGATGGATCAAGACATCCATTCGACTCATTCATCGTTGCAAAGACACCAGCAGAGAGATGGTTAAAGCCAGAAGAATTAGCTGGTCCAGCTGTATTCCTTGCTTCAGAAGCATCAGATGCAGTTAATGGACACATCCTCTATGTAGATGGTGGTATCCTCGCATACATCGGCAAGCAGCCACAGTAATCGCGGACTACAAGCGCAGTGCGCGAATGATAGAAGAACCGGAGTGCAAGTTTACTTGTAACTCCGGTTCTTTTGTTATTCGCATAGAGCGCGACAGCGCGTGTGGACTGACCGCAGGTCAGGACACGGCACTGCGCAATAGTGGGATGCACCTGTCCCGTCCGCCAATCCCCAGCTGCAAGAGCAAAGCGAGTTGCAGCGTCCGTTTTTTACAAAAATTCTAATATATCTTTAATGACATTAATCTTGAATAGTCAAATAAGTTACTCAATCCACAGTTTTTTGTACATTCGTATTTCATCTTTCTCCTAAAATAGAAAAAATCGGCTCTTATATACTACGTATATAAGATATATGTATATCTTGACAGATATACATATAAATAAACTAACCATAATACGAGGAGGAAAATTAGAATGCACGGCTTGATGAAAAGGGGAGTTATAATAATATCATTATTAATTATTAGTTGTTTATCTTTTATGGGATGTGGTAAAAAGTATGTATCTGAAACAAAAAATATGGCACTACCTATGACAGAACTTAGACTTGGAGAGGCTAATAGTAAAGTAGAGGAAATATTAGGTAAACCAGACGAGGATTTATCTAGTGAATATGGAAATCATCTGTATTATATATATAATAATTTTAAGTGGAAATGTAAGAAAGGAACCTTAACAGTTACATCATATAAAAAAAATATCCGTAATCAAACTGTAAATACTGTATGTTGGAAATATACCGGTAATGACAGAAAAAAGTTATTTAAAACTCTTACAGATCAAGCTGGTGAAGTTTATGAAGCAATTTCTGTAGATTCAGATATGGCAGAATATAAGACTGATTATGGAAAATGTTGGATTACATGTATAGATGGTGATGGTTATTTAGAGGTTTCTTGTTATGCAAAAAAAGATTGATCCCCAATAATTAGTATAATAGAAAGAAAAATTTCATAAAGGAGAATAATAATGATTTCAAATAATCAGAAAGCCCTAAAGATAGAATCAGCTATGAGAATGATTGAAGAGTCGGAAACATCATATGCCAATTATCTGTCGAATGATTTTACGGATACAATGTTAGAATTCTTAAATAAATTTAGTACATATAATGGTAAAATTAAAGAACAAATAAATGAAATCAAACAACAGTATGGATTAGAGGAAAGCAAATTATCTCTTGAGAACTTAGCTGATAAGTCAGTTAATAAGCTAGTAGAAATGCTGCAACAGTTAAACAAATTGATAAATGAATAATAGAATCAAGTGCAAGGATGACTAAATGTTGTTCTTGCATTTTTACATGTTAAGGAAATTTATTAATGATGTAAATAGAAGTAACCTCCCGCTATAGAACAGGTATTTAGGTTGTTTTGATATGGGTGCAAAATATTTATTTATGGAGTAATCTTATGGGAAAAGATTGCATGGAAATGAAAGTAGGGCTTACTTTTGTATGCATGAATCTAACAAAATATATAAAAACAAAATCATATATTGTTTCATAAACTCCAGACCAGTTATCAATCGTAGTAAATTGCATGAACAGAATAACGAAGATAATAAATAATTTCTCAGACAATTCCCTAATTTATTTTCTATACAAGGTTTAGGATAAATTAAATTTAAGTGGTAAATATATAAGATAGTAAAATGTTACTCCCATTTCTCTTGTTTTTCTCCCAAAATATATTATAATTGGGAGAAAGAAGTAACATTTGGGAGAAAGGAGTACCTGATGCGAGAATTTGATTATTCAAAACTTAAGGAAAGAACCTGGGATAATGAAATAATGGCATATGTTGCACAGATTCACGAATTTAAGGGTAAACAGGACCTATTTTTAAGGCAGAAACCGGTTGAATTAAATAGATTAGTTGAGATTGCTAAAATTCAGAGTACCGAAAGTTCAAATCAGATAGAAGGTATTATTACCACTAATTCAAGATTAAAGCAGTTAGTTGAAAATAAGACGACTCCACGAAACAGAGATGAACAGGAAATCCTTGGTTATAGGAATGCATTAAATATAATTCATGAAAGTTATGAAGCAATTCCAGTAAGAAGCAGTTATATTCTGCAGTTACATGGTGAGTTATTAAAATATACGGCTTTTTCCTATGGTGGAAAATTTAAAACTACACCTAATGAAATTGATATGGTTATTGAAAATGGAGAAAAGATTGTATTATTCAAGCCACTTGAACCCTATGAAACTCCAAGTGCTGTAGAGCGTCTTTGTGAGGAATATAATAAGGCTTTTGGAGAAGGAATAGTTGACCCTCTTATTTTAATTCCAAATTTCATATTAGATTTCTTATGCATTCACCCATTTAACGATGGAAACGGCAGAATGAGCCGTCTGCTCACATTACTGTTATTGTATCGCACCGGCTATATAGTTGGACAGTATATCAGTATTGAAAAAGCTATTGCAGATACAAAAGAAACTTATTATGAAGTATTGCAGCAAGCTGACATGGGATGGCACTCAGGAGAAAATGATCCAAAGCCATTCATAAAATATCTGCTTGGCATTATCTTATCATGCTATAGGGAATTTGAATCCAGAGTATCACTTGCAGCAAAAACAGGAAAGAAGAGCAATGCTTACGATATTGTAAAGTCATTCACAGAAAATACGCTTGGAAAGTTTTCAAAACAGGATGCATTACTTTCATGTCCCAGCCTTGGCAGCTCCTCTGTCGAATCTGCACTTAAAAAACTTGTAGAAGAAGGAGCTATTATTAAAACCGGAGCCGGACGCAAAACTATGTATATGAGAAACATCAATTAATACATTTATTATAAATCAGGATCTATTTATTCAGCATGTATTAGCACGGATTTTTCTGTGCCTCAGATTGTAGATAAAGTGAAACTATAATATAGTATAAACAGGTTGGATATTTTACAGAACGAATACTTAGAAAAGAAAGGACATCTGATTTACATGTCAATATTTAAAAAGAACACAACCAAGAAAGAGATAGAAACATCACTCAATGAAATTCAGATTAATCTTGAGAATAATTACAAGGATTTAGCAATTAAGGCTTTCAAAGACTCATCAGAGCTAGTTGAACGGTATCATAATGAGTCTTTGATTGATGAGAAAGCGTATGGTAAATATAAAGGACAGCTTGATGTATTTGCAAAGAGAATGGAAGGCTACAGTCACAGACTGAATGTGAAATATTAAAAAGTATTGAAAAAAACAATAATATATTGTCGAGATATAGATATATATGTTATATTAAATATGCAGATACAACCATAACCTGATTTGTAAATGGAGTGGTACTATGAAAAAAGTATTTTTAATTGGGGTTACATTGATGTGTTTTGCTTCTATGGCAGGTTGTAAGACAAAGCCGCCAAAGGTTGCACATCCATATGTGCAGGAGTATGTGGCTGGCAGAGAGCATGGCAATGTAAAAGTACAGGATTTTCTTGATCATGGAGAAGAATTTGCAATTGGGGCAGATGAAAATGGAAAAGCGGTATTTAAAGACCCGCAGAAAGCATTTGAGGCGTTAACGGGAGATTATTCAGATGGTATTAATCTGATTAGGGATGAGTACAAGCTTGGACCAATCACTCCAAGAAACTTTTATGATTACCTGACATATGGCTGGCAGGTTAATACAGGCACAGATGAAAGTAAGGAGCAGGCGGCTTTTGTGTCTCATGTTTTAGATATATATGAGAATAGTTATGATTTTGATAAATAGAATATGTTTTTAATATAATAACCGCACCGCGTTTGATGGTGCGGTTATTCGTTAATCCACAACCCTTATAGTACTAATCACAGGCTGTTTACTCTTGTCAGTAATCACCCCATTTTGGTTAGTGTCAGTGCAGTCTTTACATATCTTATCGACAATGTCCATACCGCTTGTGACAGTTCCGAAAGCTGCGTATTGTCCATCAAGGCTAGGAGTGTCTTTTTGCATAATGAAAAACTGAGAATTTGCAGAATTATTTGCAGAAGAGCGTGCCATAGATATAGTACCTCTTACATGGCTTATATTATTTTGGACGCCATTTGACTTGAATTCACCATTGATTTTCTCAGAAGAGCCACCAGTTCCGTCACCATTAGGGTCACCGCCCTGAATCATAAATCCATCAATTACGCGATGAAAAGTCAGACCGTTATAAAATCCTGAATTGGCAAGATTAATAAAATTAGTAACAGTAATCGGGGCAGTATCTGCATCAAGTTCTACCTCAATTGTTCCATAATTGTTTACTTCAATGGCAACATGGTGCTTGCCGGATAACTGAGTGTTTCCATCAGAAGTTGATGAATTACCAGAAGTCTGTCTGTTACATGCAGTCAGGCTGAATAAAAGGCATAATAAAATTATGCTTAATAAATGTTTTTTCATCATTTTAAAATATTCCTTTCTAGAATTAGTGAATCAAGTATAACATTATCAGCCGGTATGTTAAACATCTAATGTGTATATAAACAATTAAAATGTATATAAATTTGACTATCAAAATTTCTATATATGTGATACAATTATCAAAGATTTCACAATATATGAGGGGAGATTAATTTAATGAAACTTGAAGTGAAAAATCTTACCAAGTCATTTGGTGAGAAAGAAGTCCTTCACGGCATTTCATTTGATGTGGAAGGCGGCAAGGCATTAGGTCTTCTTGGACGTAATGGTGCAGGAAAGACTACAACTATAAGAATTATTATGGATGTATTTCATGCCAATTCAGGAGAAATATTTCTTGATGGTAAAAAATTTAATCCAAAGGAGCATCTTATAGGATATCTGCCGGAAGAGAGAGGATTATATCCTAAGAAAAAAGTATCAGAACAGCTTGTGTATCTTGGCAGGTTAAGAGGCTTATCTAAGGCTGAAGCTAAGAAGAATACTGATAAATGGCTTAAAAGACTGCAGGTATCACAGTATACAGATGTGAAGTTAGAGACACTCAGCAAAGGTAACCAGCAGAAGGTCCAGCTTGCATCAACACTTGTCTGTGAGCCTGAGATTGTTATATTAGATGAGCCATTCAGCGGACTTGACCCGGTTAATTCTAAGATATTACAGGATGTTGTAACAGAATTGATAGAAGAAGGAAGAATAGTTATATTTTCAAGTCATCAGATGAGCTATGTGGAGGAGTTCTGTGAGGATATAGCAATAATTAATAACGGTGAGATTGCATTATCAGGTGATATTGCAGATATTAAGGCTGAATATGGAAAGAATCAGCTTATAATCGCTGCAGTTGGAATGGGAGCAGAAGAACTGGCAGAAAAGTTAAAGACCAGCTGCGAAGATACATTATCTGTAACAGGAATACATAAAGATGGTGTTATAGTAAAGAATATTCATGAGCTTTCTGGAAATGCACTTATTAAAGAAATTATGAATGCTGATATAGAGATAGCATCATTTGACAGCTACAGACCATCACTTAATGATATATTTGTAAAAGCTGTAGGGGGTGACAGATAATGAAGAAGTTCGGAGTAATATTCCAGTATGAGATTATGAATTATATCAAGAATAAAAGCTTTATGATTTCTACAATTGTTATAGCTGTTCTTGCTGCAGTGATACTGTTTCTTCCAAGTGTATTTGATATGTCAGGAATTCTTGGAATTAATAAAGATGATACTGATGATACCGCTGATAATACGGAGATTACTGATGTTATCATAATCTGTGATGAAAAAGACATATTTGCGGGAACAGGAATTGTAGAAGGCGTATTAAATGATGTGAAGATTGAAAATGTTTCATCAAGAGATGCACTTGTAGATAAGATTGAAAATGATGAAAATGTCATTGCTGGTTTTGTTGTAAAGAATGCAACAGATTTTGAATATGTCGTTAATAATAGTGATATGTTTGATGATATGACGCAGAGATTTACATATGCAATGCAGCTGCTAAGCCAGTATAACTATTGTAAGGAGAATAATCTGGATATGGCAGAGATTGAAAATGCTTTTAATCCGGTTATCAATTCCGAGACAACTGTACTTGGAAAAGACATGATGAGTAATTACTGGTATTGTTATGCACTTATAATTATTGTGTTCATGGTTATCATTCTGTATGGAGTAATGGTAGCAACTTCTGTAACACAGGAGAAATCAAACAGAACAATTGAACTTCTTGTAACCAGTGCTGATACTAACAGCCTTTTCTTTGGAAAGGTACTGGCAGGTACATCTGCAGCACTTTTACAGGTTGGAATTATATTTGCAGTAATACTTGGAAGCTATAAGATTAACAGAGACTCATGGGGTGGATTATTTGATAAAATATTTAATATTCCTTCAGATGTGCTTATAACATTTGCGTTCTTTGGACTTGGAGGGCTACTGTTCTATGTATTCATATATGGTGCAATGGGAGCGCTTGTGTCTAAGACAGAGGATATTAACAAAAGTGCCGGAAGTGTACAGTTTGTTATTATGATTGTATATTTTATAGGATTATCCCAGCTTAATAATGTAGATGGAATTCTTATGAAGGTTCTTTCATTCCTGCCGATAAGCTCATATAGTGCGATGTTTGCAAGAGTAGCACTTGGAAATGTGAGTTTTGCTGAGATAGCTGTATCGTTTGTTATTCTTATTGTAAGCACAATAGCAGTTGGAATATTAGGCTCTAAGATATACAGAATGGGAACGTTAAGATATGGTAATCCAATTACATTAAGAAATGCATTTAAGAATCTTAAGCATGAATAAAAAGAGGGCGGCAAACCTGTAATGGTAAGCCGCCTTTAATAATGCATTATTATAATTTAACTGTTTCGCCGCCTTTTACTTCAACAATAGTACTATTATTTACTGCAAGCCATACTGACTTAACAGAAGGGTTATGAACATATTCGTTATCAGCAAAGAACTCAAGTCTGTCAAACAATTCGTTGTATTCAACAATATCAGAATTGGTTGCATACCAGATATCATCACGGTTAGCAATCATTTCACAGAATTCCTCAATGATTTCCCAATTATTGTTTCTTTCAAATTCAAAGCTGTGTCCCCAGACATACATCATGTAAAGATACTGTTTTTTAGTAAGTGCCATGAACTTCTTGCCAAAATCAATAAGATTATGATTGTGATGACAGGTTGGAACCCAGCACATATAGTCTTCAGGCATAGAAAAACCATTCTCATCTCCTATAAGCATAGGACCATCGGCATTAGCAGCATAGGCTTCTGCAGCTTTAGTGGCAGCGTATTTATCATTAGTAACTCTTGCATATTTGATGCCAACTGATTTAGCAATATCAACTATACGGTTATCGTAAGAACCGTTAGGATATGCAAGACCATATATAGGACGTTTAAATATTTTTTCAAGATTATCCTTATCATCGAGAATTTCTCTAAGGGCATTATAATCGTTAAGTCTGATCATTGTAGGATGTGTAAATGTATGGACAGCAATATCATGTCCTTTATAAAGCTCAGGCCATTCCTCCTGAGGAATTCTTATGGCAGGGTCAATAATACCTGTATTAAGGTTAAAGGTTGCTTTAAGATTAAACTTGTTAAAAAGCTTTACAAGACGTCTGTCCTCAATTTTACCATCGTCATAACTGAAAGTAAGAACTTTGAATTTGCCGCCGGGGAATACTTTATATACTTTATTCATAGTTGTTGTCTCCATATTATATAACTAGTTTAAAATCAACGTTCATATTATATAACACAATTATTTTTATGTCATTCTTTTTTTATAATTAATTAGAATAAATCAGAATGATTAAAATGTTTATTAAAATATTTTACGGATTATGTCGAGTGCATGAACTTTTTTGGGAATACTCTGCTTTGCTTTAAGACTGATGCTGCGGATTGGTTCATTGTTTACATATATATTAATTGTTCCATAAATTTGTGCTGAATTGACAGGTGCAGAAAGCATTTCAGGAATATCTGCCTGTATAGTTACTGAATCATCTTCACAGGCAAGAAATTCAATTGAACAGTCAGGTATAAGTTCACAGAAACTATTTTTTCCTTTGGATACAGGAATGTAAAATGTGTATTCATTATTAAAATATTTCTGTCGGCTGTATTGCTTTCCAAGGGCTATAAGATAACGGGCATCACTCCATTTGTAATTCTTATTTGGTGGCCAGCCACATGCAAGCAGGGCAATACACAGTGTCCGGTTTTTGTCTTTGTATGCACATACATAGCAGTATCCGGCTTTGTTAGTGAAACCTGTTTTTCCAGAGATAATTCCTTCATCAGGATTTAAAAGCCTGTTTTTGTTATTTAGCTGGTAATGGTATCTATCTGTTGTGTCTGAAATTGTTTTAGAAACAGTCTGTGTTATATATAAAAAATCTTCATTATTAATACAATATGCCATGGTTTTTGCAAGGTCATATGCTGTTGTATGATGAAAACTATAGTTATCCTCGGCATCAAGACCATTAGGTGTTATGTAATATGTGTCTGATAAGAGAATATCATCCGCTTTTTCATTCATAAGGCCGGTAAATATATGAACAAGTATTTCACTTTGTTCATGGTTAATCTCAGAAAGAAATGATGAATCGTAATTATAATTATTGATAAACGGAGTTTCAGACCTTAAAGAAGGATTTTTACATAGTAAGTAATAAGCAGCATTTTCAGCAATTATTACAGCGGAATCATTATGTGATTCAAGCATAAGTGAGTAGTATAGGTCGTTAATTATGAATTGCTCACCGGTTACGGCGTTAAGCTGTACATCAGGCATGGAAGCTGCGTAGGCGGAAGTTGTTACGACAAAATTCTTGTCACAGTTTTCCAAAGCAATAATAAGAGTCATAATTTTAGTTGTGCTTGCCATGCTTACAGCCGTTGTTTCATTGCTGCCAGAAAGTATCCTGCCTGAATCAGAATCAATAAGAACAGAGTATTTTGAATATAGTCCTGCTGCCTGAGTTGTTACAGGACAGAATATGCAACAAACCAACAACGATAATACGAGTATAATAATTGAAAAATTCTTAAATGATTTCATAGAAATTTAATAAAATATCTTTCTATTATTATATTAAAATGCTTTGAATTTATGAGTGCTATAAGGTATTATTATATATAGATTAATATGTGATTTAATACTGTTTGGAATAAAAAAGGAGAAACTATGGCATATATAGAATTTAAAAATGTAAAGAAAATATACAAAATGGGTGATGTAAAGATAAGAGCATTGAATGGAGTGGATTTTAAGATTGATAAAGGCGAATTTGCTGTTGTATTAGGACCTAGTGGTGCAGGAAAGAGTACTATTCTTAACATCCTTGGAGGAATGGATACATGTACTACCGGGGAAATAACTGTTGATGGTAAAAGAATTGACAAGTATAGTTCGAGACAGCTTACAGCATACAGAAGATATGATATCGGATTCGTATTCCAGTTCTATAATCTTGTACAGAATCTTACTGTCAAAGAAAATGTTGAACTGGCAACGCAGATATGTAAAGAGCCTCTTGATATTGTTAAGACAATAGAAGCTGTGGGATTATCTGACAGAATAGGAAATTTTCCGTCACAGTTATCAGGTGGTGAACAGCAGAGAGTTGCCATTGCAAGAGCACTTGCAAAGAATCCTAAGATGCTTTTATGCGATGAACCTACAGGAGCGCTTGATATTAATACAGGAAAAACCATTCTTAAGCTTTTAAGTGATATGTGTAAGAAGAATGGAATTACTGTTGTTGTTATAACACATAATCAGGCAATTTCAGCAATGGGAGATAAAGTTATTAAGATAAAGAATGGTATCGTTGACAGTGTTGTTATTAATGACAATCCTGTTTCAGTAGACGCGATAGACTGGTAATACTATGGAGGCTTGTACAATATGGGAAAATCAGTGTGGAAAGATCTCTTTCGTGAGATTAAGAGAACATTTGGAAGATTTATAGCTATATTTGCAATTGTTGCTATTGGAGTAGCATTTTTTGCAGGAGTAACAGCATCTTCTAATGATATGAAGAATTCAACGGATCACTATTATGATGATTATAATATGAGTGATTTAAGACTTTTATCATCAATAGGTTTTAATGAAGATGATATTAAAGCTATAAGAGCAGTTGATGGTGTTAAGGGAGTGTATCCTGCATATTCACAGGATGCAGTTATCAGGAAGGACAGCATAGAGACCGCTGTACATATAATGTCAGTACCTGATAATACAGACAGGAATAATGAGAATTACATTAACCAGTTACGAATCAAGGAAGGACGGCTTCCTGAAAATAGCGGTGAATGTGTTGTAAGATATGAAGATACCAAGGATAATTTTTCTATAGGAGATACAATCAAGCTTTCATCCGGAACACAGGATGATATTAATGACAGTCTTAAAGATTCAGAGTATACGGTTGTAGGAACAGTATATACACCATATTATGTTTCTTATGACCTTGGAACTACTAATGTTGGAAGCGGCAGGATTAATTATCTTATGTATATTACGGAAGATGAATTCATGTCCGATTATTTCAATGAAGTATTTGCGACAGTTGATGGAGCAAAGGAATTGGATACATATGGAACTGAATATAAAGATCTCGTTAAAGAAACGGCTGACAGAATAGATAATATTTCACAGAGCAGAATTAATGTAAGAAAAGATGACATACAGGATGTATATGAAGATTCAGTAAATGAGGCAAAAGAGGCTGCCAAAGCGGCTATATACGACCATGTTGTAGAATCACTTACAGAACAGTACAGTAATTATTTTGTAGGAATGGATGTTTCAGCTATTATTGAGCCATATATCCAGCCGGCATATGAGAAAGCACTTGCTGATTATGATTTTAGCAGCATTGAGACGCAGGCTAAGGAAGATTTTGAATCTAAATATGGTGACAGCGATGACTGGAAATGGTATGAGCTTACAAGACAGGAACAGTATTCTTTTAAAGATTATGAATCCAGTGCAGACAGGATGAAAGCCATTGCCACGGTATTTCCAATATTCTTTATAGTTGTATCTGCCCTTGTCTGTCTTACAACAATGACAAGAATGGTAGCAGAAGAAAGGGGACTTATAGGAACATATAAAGCACTAGGATACAGCAAAAAGGTGATTGCATTCAAATATATAGCATATGCATTAATTGCTTCGGTTACTGGAGGAATAGCAGGCTGTATCATAGGTCTTAAACTGTTTCCGCTTGTAATATATAATTCTTGGAATATAATATACCAGCTTCCGCCAATAGTGTACGACAGCCACATATTTCTTTCAATTATAGCCATTACAACCATGGTTTTAGTAACAGTTATAGCAGCTCTTTTTTCATGCTACAGTGAGTTAGAAGAGGTTCCATCAGAGCTTATGCGTCCGAAAGCACCTAAGAGCGGTAAGAAAATCCTTCTTGAGCATATTACATTTATATGGAAACACATGTCATTCACAATGAAGGTTACTATGCGTAATCTGTTCCTGTATAAGAAGAGATTTCTTATGACTGTTGTAGGGATTGCAGGCTGTACGGCACTTATGACAGCAGGCTTTGGTATTAAGAACAGTATAGAATGTCTTATTCATAACCAGTACGGTGAACTTATACATTATGACAGTGTTGCCACATTTACAGATGGGATTACACAGGAGGATATGGATACGCTTGAAAGTGACATGTCAGCGGACGGACACATTGCTGATTATATATTAAACTGTGGTTATTCTGATGATGTTAAGAGCAGTGAAGATACAGAGACAGCAGAATATGTCATAGTTGATGATAAGAATGCATTTAAAGATTATGTGACATTAAGAACAAGAAGAAAGCATAATGATGTGGCTCTTGGTGATTCAGGCGTTGTTATCACTGAAAAGCTTTCTAAAGATTTAGGAGTAAAGAAAGGTGATAAGATTACAGTAACATCATCCGCTGGAAAGCGGACAGAGGCTGTTGTATCCGGCATTACAGAAATGTATGTTAATCATTATGTATATATAAGTGCAGAATATTATAATGAACTTTTTGGAAATGTTCCTGATAACAACAGGGTACTTATAAAGATTAATGGAGATGTAAGCGAAACTGAAAGCTATATGGGCGATGAATATCTTACAAGAGATTATATTAAGGGAGTGAGCTTCCTTAATGCTAATGTCACACGATTTGAGAATATGATACAGTCGCTTGATCTGGTAATATGGGTGCTTATAATATCAGCAGGACTGCTTGCATTTGTTGTATTATATAACCTTACTAATGTTAATATTTCGGAGAGAAGAAGAGAGATTGCAACTATTAAGGTACTTGGCTTCTTTGACCCGGAGGTAGGTATGTATGTGTACCGTGAGAATATATTCCTTACACTAATTGGTGGTGTGTTCGGACTATTATTAGGAAGACTTCTTCACATATACATAATGCTTACTGTTGAGATGGATGCAATAATGTTTGGATATGCTATTAAACCGACAACATATATATATTCATATCTTATCACACTGATTTTCTCAGTGGTAGTTAATCTGGCCATGTATGGAAAGTTAAAGAAGCTTCCTATGGTCGAATCTTTAAAGTCAGTAGAATAAAACGGACAGCCCTTTCATATATTGTGAAAAACAATAGTGAAGGGGCTTTTTTTGTATGACGAATCACTCTATAAAATTCTTCCGGATGAATTAATTAAAGACATTGGAATATATGCAGGATTTCAGCATGTCAGGGAAATCCGTCTGCGTACAGGAAGACTGCCTGCTGCCATATGTGATAATGGTGAACATAGAGGTGCGGTTCCTGTAGATGAACATATGATAACAAGGATACTGTCAATAGCAACTAATTATTCATCTTATGCATATGAATCCTGCATGGCAAATGGATTTCTGACAATCAAAGGCGGACACAGAATAGGACTTGGTGGACAGGTTATATGGGAGAATGGTAAGGTAAAGAATTTCTTACATGTGACATTCATGTGTATAAGAATTGCTAAACAGATGAAGGGCTGCGCTGATAATATAATGGATGAGCTTTTAAAAGACGGGTTAAAGCATACTATTATAATATCACCGCCGGGCTTTGGAAAAACAACACTGCTTAGAGACATTATAAGACAGTTATCTGATATATATAGAAAAAATGTGGTTTTAATTGACGAACGATGTGAAATAGCGGCATGTGTCAACGGAGTTCCATGTAATGATATTGGCTGCAGGACAGATGTTTTAGATGGTTGTAATAAACTTACGGGAGTATATATGGCTGTTCGCTCGCTTAGTCCTCAGGTTGTAGCAATGGATGAGATTGGTGGGGAAGATGATATTAAAGCTGTAAAATACTGCATTAAAAGTGGCTGTTCTGTAATAGGAACTGCACATGGAAGCGGTATATATGATACAGATGAAAGACTTGCAGGTCTTTTCGGAAAAAATGGATTTAAGAGAGCTGTAATATTGGAAAAATGTGGGGAGGCAGGAAAATGTCTGGATATATAGGCGGGATATTAATACTTTCAGGCTGTTTTATGTATGGTCTTTCATACAGCCAGAGATTAAAGAACAGGATAATAATATTAAAAGACATGGTAAGAATGCTTTCCGTTATGAATAATCATATTGGATATTCACTTATAGATATGACGCAGATATTTGAACGCCTTGGAGATTTTGACATGTGTTCATATGTCAGGAATTTCACCGGATACATATATGAAGCATTGAATAAATCGGACATTGACACATTTGCATTGATATGGAATGAGGCTGCTGATAAAGCATTTGCAGGAATACTTGGCAAAAGACAGCTGGAGATTATAAAAGAGGCAGGCTCTATAAGCACATTTATTGACAAGGACAGTCAGTTAAAACACATACAATCTGTTGTGTGTGAACTTAATGAGGAACTTGATGTGGTTAAGACTAATGCAGCAGGAAAGATGAAGGCTTATATCGTTACAGGAATATCAGCAGGACTTATACTTGTGATTGTACTTATATGAATCGGAGGTGAAGTATGGAGGTAAGCATAATATTCAAAATTGCAGCGGTAGGCATAGTTGTTTCAATACTTAACCAGATATTAAAGCATAATGGAAGAGATGACCAGGCAGCACTTACTGCACTGGCAGGGCTTCTTATTGTCATATACTGGATATTACCTTATATACTTGAATTGTTTACTACAATGAAAAAGCTTTTTGAATTGTGATAGGGGGTGGTACATATTAATGTGTTGTCGCTTTCGGTGTGTGCAGTTACAGGTGTGATTCTTGCTCTGGTTTTGAAAAGTACAGGCTCTTCAATGGGGACTTTTGTGTCAGTTGTTCTGTGTGTAGGAACAGCAATGCTTGTATTTAACGGGCTTATATCCGTGTACACAAGAATCAATATGTTTACTGCCGGTATTAATCAGGAATATATAAAGCTGATAGTCAAAGTTATAGGTATATCGTATGTAACAGAAATATCATCAAATATATGTAAAGAAAATGGGTTTGCAGCACTTGCGTCAGCTATGGAAATATACGCCAGGATTTCTGTTGCGGGCTTATGCATACCGGTTATAGTAACTCTTTTTGAAATGGTTTCAGAGGGGATTGTCTGACTAAGAAAATGATTGTCTTTATGATAGTGTTTCTGGCGGCGCTCATCATACAGAAAACATATATATATGCACAGGATGAGGATACAGTTAATTATGATTCACTGACAGATGAAGCTGATTATAGTGAAATAGACAGTACGCTTGATGATTATGGCTGGAAGGGGACATCTTTTAAAGAACTTGTCAGGTCGGTTGCCAGTTCGGATACGGATATAGGCTTTAACTTTACCGGAGCAGTTACAGATGCAATTATTTCTAACAGAACAGTTCTGATACAGATATTACTTTTATCTATATGCGCAATGTTTCTTACTGTGCTTGATAAAAATGCATCTGATTCAGCGATGCTTTTTATATCATTCGTTCTTATGACGCTGATAGTAGCGGTGTTTATTAATGCAGCAAGGACAGGCTATGAATGTGTTCAGATGTCGGTTGATATATACAAGGCACTCTGCCCGGTGTTTTTTCCGGCAGTTGCATATTCGTGTGGGGCATCAAGTGCTGCAGCATATTATGAGATAATTCTTTTTCTTATGTACATAGTTAATGTCCTCGTGAAAAATGTTCTTATGAGATGTAATTATGTATATATGATATTAGGCATGTTTGATACATTCAGTGAAAAAGATAAGTTCAACAAAATGTGCCAGCTTATAACAAAGATTATAAAATTGTCAGTAAAAGGAATGCTTATGTTTTTTCTGGGACTTAACGGAATAAAAAGTCTGATACTTCCATTAAGCGATTCACTTAAAATGTCCGTTTTATTCAAAGCTGTTTCTATGATTCCTGGCATTGGAAACAGTGCACAGACTGTATCTAAGACAATTGCAGGGTCTGCTGTGCTTGTCAAGAATTCTATTGGTGTGTCTGCGGTTATTGTTATGGCTGTAATAATAGGAATTCCTCTTCTTAAGCTTGTTGTCATGGCATTGTTATATCAGATTCTTGGAGCAGTATTAGAACCTGTGGCAGACAGCCGTATAGTCAAAGCTGTTCTTGTTCTGTCAGGAAGTCTTGAAAATATGATATATATGATTGCTGTCACAGTTGTTCTTATGTGCCTAACAATGGCAATTATATGCTTTGCAACTAATATTAATCTATATGTTTAAATGTGGTAATGTGCAATGACAGGTATTATTAACTGGTTTAAAACAATATTTATTCTTGAAATTACAGGAGAGATTGCATTAAAGCTTGTGCCACCAAAGTATAAGGAATTCATAGCATTTGTAATGAAACTGATACTTGTAATGGCGATAATAATTCCGCTGCTTAATATTAAGAATGCAGATATAAGTGAGATTACGGATGGTATAAGTAATGGATTTAAAACATATTCTAAGGAGAACGATAATGTCTCACAGGCTTTATATAATACTTCAGACAAGAAAATGGCTGAAAAAATTATAAGTGAAGATATCAATAGCACTGCAGCTTCTTACGGTCTGGAAACTGTTTCTGTAAAATGCAGCTTCACATCAGATATGACGGCGGTCAGTATGATAAATGTATATGTTAAAGAAAACAATATTGCAGGCAATGATAATATTGACAGATTAAGAACAGATATAGCTGGCAGGTATGAAATATCTGTAGAACAGATAGATATCAGGGAGGCAGGCGTAAGTGGATAATGGTGGTAAAAATGAATCATTTTTTACAGGATTACTGAATAAAACAAGGAAAGACAAAATATTTATAGTAATACTGGCAGGGATACTTATGATGGTGATTGCAATGCCAACTAAAAGTTCATCTGCAAAAAGTTATACAACAGGTCCGGTTATATCCACAGGGTCAGAAGATTATGAGAAAAATCTTGGCGAAGAACTACAGCAGATGCTTGAAAATACAGATGGAGTAGGCAAAGTAAAGACCCTGGTAAAAACAAATGATACAAAAGAGGTTACAGGTGTATTAGTAGTGTGTGAGGGAGGTGATGATAAAAATCTGGTTGCTTATATCACAGATGCGATAAATGGCCTTTTAGGTGTTCCTGTACATAAAATTAAAGTGATGAAAATGTCGGAATAATTTTTTTGGAGGCAGTTTTGAAAAGAGTAAAAAAGAATCATATTATAATTACGGCACTTGCTATAATGATAGCTGCTGCCGGGTATATTAATTATGCGGGTGACCTTGATAATATAATTAAAGTTAAAGATAAAGAAAAGGCAGCTGCGGTTGTAGCTGACAATGTGTCAACAGATAGTAATGAGGCTGAGGCTGCTGACACAGATTTTACAGATGAGCCGGGAACTGTTATACTTACATCAGCAGGAGTTAAGTCAGAGGCTGTTGCAGCTGCTAAGTTAAACAGGGAACAGGTCAGAGCTTCAAGCATAGAGAATCTGAAAAGCATAGCTGATGATGCAGGTATTGCTGAGGATGCTAAGAAAGCAGCAGTTGAACAGCTTGCAAAGCTTGAGAACAATGCTGATAAAGAAACGGCAATAGAACTTTTGTTATCAGCTAAAGGCTTTGATTCATCGGTAGTTACAGTATCTGATACCAATGTGGATGCTGTTATTAATGTATCAGAGCTTTCAGATACAGATAAAGCACAGATTGAAGATATAATTAAAAGAAAAACTGGCTTTGCTGCGGATAAGATAACAATAAATATTTGCAATAATTAGTGTTTATGTTATAATCTTTTTAACTTTGAGTTAAATATGAATATATGGAGGACGGTTATGACAAAAGAGTTTGAAGATAGAGGTACAACTTATTCTATACATGAGAATGTTAATATTGGCGAAGTTAAGGTGGCTGATGAAGTTGTAGCTATTATTGCTGGTCTTGCTGCTACAGAGGTTGAAGGTGTTGACAGCCTTGGCGGTAATATCACTAATGAAATCGTAAGCAAGCTTGGAATGAAGAATCTTTCTAAGGGTGTTAAGGTAACAGTTGAAGAGTCAAGTGTCCTTGTAGATATAACACTTAATCTTAAGTATGGAACACAGATACCAGCTGTTTCAGCTAAGGTTCAGGATAAGGTTAAGTCTGCAATAGAGACAATGACAGGACTTTCAGTTACAGAGGTCAACATTAAGGTTGCCAGTGTTAATGTAGAAAATTAAATTCAGGAGTTAAAAGATGACAAGATCTACAATGAGGGAGCATATTTTTAAGTTATTATTCAGAGCTCCTTTTATCGATAACAAAGATGAGTATGAAGAGCAGATTAATCTGTATTTTGCAGATGCAGATATGGTAGATGCTTCACATCTTAAGGAAGAAGAATATAATTATATCAAGGATAAGACATTAGCAATAGCAGAGCTTATACCTGAGCTTGATGAGAAAATCGATTCTGTATCTGAGGGATGGCCAACAAGCCGTCTAGGAAAGACAGAGCTTTCTATTATGAGACTTGCTGTGTATGAGATGCTTTACGATGAGGATATTCCTACTAATGTAGCACTCAATGAAGCTGTTGAGCTTGCCAAGAAGTATGGCTCGGCTGACAGCACAGCAGCTTTTGTTAATGGTGTATTAGGCAAGTTAATTAAAGAGTAATGCATTTTTTTGCATGTAAAGTGAGGATATATGGCTGGAGTATATACTGTAAAGCAGGTGAATTCCTATATTAAGAATATGTTTAAGCAGGATTTTCTGCTTAACTCGGTTTCTGTTAAGGGGGAGATATCTAATTGCAAGTATCATACCTCCGGTCATATTTATTTTACTTTAAATGACGCTGATGCGGCACTTTCTGTCATTATGTTTGCAAGTCAGGCAGCAAAGCTTGCATTTAAGTTAAAGGATGGAATGTCAGTTGTTGTATCAGGAAGAGTTGATGTGTTTGATGCAGCGGGTAAATACCAGTTATATGCTAATACTGTGCAGCAGGAAGGTATTGGAGAACTGTACCAGAAGTTTGAACAGCTAAAACAATATTATGAGGATATGGGATATTTTGCTAAAGAATATAAAAGACCACTTCCTGCATTTACGAAAAAATTAGGTGTTGTTACATCTAAGACAGGTGCAGCAGTTCAGGATATTATGAACATTTCCAAAAGGCGTAACCCTTATATCCAGATTGTACTTTATCCTGCATATGTTCAGGGAGAACATGCAAAGCAGTCAATTGTAAGTGGAATTACCAGACTTGATAAGATGGGGCTTGATTGTATTATAGTAGGACGAGGCGGCGGTTCAATAGAAGATTTATGGGCTTTTAATGAACCTGAGGTTGTAGAGGCTGTGTTTAACGCTTCAACACCAGTAATATCAGCAGTAGGACATGAGACAGATTTTACACTCACTGATTTTGTAGCTGATATGAGAGCACCTACACCTTCTGCTGCGGCAGAGCTTGCTGTTACAGAGGTAGCGGCTGTTGAAAACAAGATATATGAATATGAAAGACGGTTAAAGCAGCAGATGATGTATTCGTTGTCTGCAAAAAGAGACTATCTGGAAAGATTAAAGCTACAGATGGAATATCTTAACCCTGTCAATCAGATATATGATAAAAGACAGCGGCTTATGAATATAGAAGATAAGCTGAACATGTTAATAAAAAGATGTGCGGCTGAAAATAGAAACAGACTTCGTCTGTATGCTTCGAAACTTGAGGGGTTAAGTCCTTTGAAAAAGCTTGATATGGGCTATGGCTATATTGAGAATTCTGAAGGTAACAGAATTGTATCAGCAGGTCAGGTGTCGTCAGATGACGAGATTACAGTTTATCTTAAAGATGGAAGCATCAGATCTAAGGTTATTGAGGTAGGGGAAGCATGGCAAAAACATTAGAACAGTCATTTGAAAGACTTGAAGAAATAATTGCACAGATGGAAAAATCAGACACAACACTTGATGCATCATTTAAAATGTATCAGGAGGGGATGAAGCTTGTCGAAAGCTGTAATAACCAGCTTGACAAGGTTGAGAAACAAATCATAGTTTTGAATGATGATGGAGAACAGGACGATGAGTGATTTTAAGAATGAATTGGAACAGGAAGTAGAATTTATTAATGATTTAATATCAAGATATCTTCCTGATGAGACAGGACTTGATAAAAAAATAAGAGAAGCTATGAATTACAGCGTCAATGCAGGTGGCAAAAGAGTAAGACCAATGCTTATGCTTGAGGTGTATAAGCTGTGTGGAGGTGATGACTGTCAGGTTGTCTATCCATTTATGGCTGCTTTGGAATGTATTCATTCATATTCTCTTGTACATGATGATCTTCCGGCAATGGATAACGATGATTACAGAAGAGGAAGACTTACAACACATAAAGTATTTGGTGAAGATTTCGGAATACTTGCAGGAGACGGACTTCTTAATCTGGCATATGAGATTATGGCTGAAGCACTTATATCAGGTGAAGGAGATATGACGGCGAAAGCTAAAGCAATGGAAGTTATTGCAAGAAAAGCCGGAATAAAAGGAATGGTCGGTGGACAGGCTGTTGATGTTGAACTTACTGGAAAGGCATTATCTGATGAACAGCTTGATTTTATATTCAGATTAAAGACAGGAGCATTGATTGAAGCTGCATTTCTTGCAGGAGCATACCTTGCAGGCTGTGATGAGAAATCGGCTGACAGGTTATGCAGGGCAGCATCACTTATAGGATTTGCGTTCCAGATAAGGGATGATATACTTGATGTGACAAGTTCGCTTCAGGAACTTGGTAAACCTGTATTTTCTGATGAAAAGAATAATAAAACAACATATGTTACTTTATACGGAATGGAAAAAGCTGAGGCAGATGTACAATCTATGTCTGATGAAGCTTTAGATATAATTAAGAGCGTGGGAAAGAATGAATTTTTAGAGAAAATTGTTCTTAACCTTATACACAGAAACAAATAAAGCAGGTGTGTTATGATTCTTGAAAAGATAAATAAACCAAATGATATAAAACAATTATCTCCAATTGAATATAATCAGCTTGCAGATGAAATCCGGAGATTTCTTATAGAAAAGATTAGTAAGACAGGTGGACATCTTGCATCTAATCTTGGCGTTGTAGAGCTTACGATGGCACTCCATCTGGCTTTTAATCTTCCACAGGATAAGCTGATATGGGATGTAGGACATCAGTCTTATACACATAAGATTCTTACCGGAAGAAAGAATCAGTTTGACCAGTTAAGAAAGTTTGGCGGAATGAGTGGTTTCCCTAAAAGAAATGAAAGCCATTTTGATGCATTTGATACAGGACACAGCTCAACATCAATATCCGCGGGATTAGGACTTGTTAAAGCAAGGGATTTAAAGAATGAACATTACAGTGTCGTATCTGTTATAGGTGATGGTGCACTTACAGGTGGAATGGCCTATGAGGCACTTAATAATGCTTCTTCACTTAAGACTAATTTTATTATTGTGTTAAATGATAATACTATGTCAATAGCCAAGAATGTTGGCGGTGTACCACATATGCTTAGTAATATAAGGTCATCAGATTCATATTATGACCTTAAGGAAAATGTGACTAATACTCTGTATAAGCTTCCGGGTGGAGACCATATTGTAGAAAGAATCAAGAAAACCAAGAGTAATCTTAAGCAGATAATACTTCCAGGACAAATGTTTGAATGTATGGGAATATCTTATCTTGGCCCAGTTAATGGACATGATATTGAGAAGCTTATTAAGGTGTTTCATGTTGCTAAACGAATTAACGGTGCAGTTATCATCCATGTTGTAACACATAAAGGACATGGATATAAACCTGCAGAGCGTAATCCGGCTAAGTTTCATGGAATAGGACCATTTGATATTGTAACAGGAAAAGAATTGAAATCATCTGATAAGCCGACTTATTCTGATGTATTTTCGGAAAAAATATGCCAGCTTGCCAAAAAGGATAAGTCAATTGTTGCAGTTACTGCAGCAATGCCTGATGGAACAGGACTTAATAAATTCGCCAAGTGGTTTCCTGACAGATTTTTTGATGTTGGAATTGCAGAAGAGCATGCTGTCACATTTTCGGCTGGAATGGCAGCAGGTGGCCTTAAACCTGTATTTGCTGTGTATTCTTCATTTTTACAAAGAGCTTATGACCAGATACTTCATGATGTGTGCATACAGCATCTTCATGTGGTATTTGCAATTGACAGGGCAGGGCTTGTTGGAAGTGATGGTGAGACACATCAGGGTATATTCGACCTTTCATTTCTGACTTCAATTCCAAACATGACTGTTATGGCACCTAAGAATGGCAGTGAATTTTCAGCAATGCTTGAATTCGCTCTGCTTAACTTTAATTCTCCGATTGCAATAAGATATCCAAGAGGTCAGGCGTATGATGGTCTTGAAGAGCATAATGCACCAATCCGGTACGGAAAAGCCGAGATGATTATTGAAGAGTCTGACATTGCCCTTGTTGCAGCAGGCAATATGCTTATTACGGCACAGGCAGTCAGAGAAAAGCTTAAAGAAAAGGGTTATAATATAACAATTGTCAATGAACGTTTTATTAAGCCGGTTGATACCGATATGTTGGACAGATTATCAGAGTCTCACAGACTTATAGTTACTATGGAAGAAAATGTTTTGTCAGGTGGCTTTGGTGAAGCGGTCTGTCAATATTATGATGATACATGCAATGACATAGATGTACTTAATATTGCACTGCCAGATGATTATGTTGAACATGGCAATGTTGATATTCTGCGACGGGAATCAGGTGTTGACAGAGACAGTATTATTGCGAAGGTGCTTAACAGATGGGCAAATGTATTGAATAAGGATAAGAAAAATGAGTAAAGAAAGATTAGATGTTTTATTAGTTAATAAAGGGCTTGCAACTTCAAGAGAGAAGGCAAAAGCTATTATTATGTCTGGTAATGTATATGTTGACGGACAGAAGGAAGACAAGGCAGGTCAGTCATTTCCTGACACTGCAGTGATAGAGGTCCGCGGAACAACTCTTAAGTATGTTAGCCGTGGTGGTCTTAAGCTTGAGAAAGCTATGCAGAATTTTGATGTGACGCTTGAAGGCAAGATATGTATGGATGTAGGTTCATCAACGGGTGGATTCACTGACTGCATGCTTCAGAATGGTGCAATTAAAGTCTATGCTGTTGATGTAGGACATGGACAGCTTGACTGGAAGTTACGCAATGATGAGAGAGTAGTATGCATGGAAAAAACTAATATCCGTTATGTAACACCTGATGATGTTGCGGACAGAATACAGTTTTCAAGTATAGATGTATCATTTATCTCACTTACTAAGGTGCTTACTCCAGTAAGAAATCTTCTTACAGATGATGGACAGATAGTGTGTCTTATCAAACCGCAGTTTGAGGCAGGACGTGAGAAGGTAGGAAAGCATGGCGTTGTAAGAGATAAAGATGTGCATATAGAAGTAATCAATAAGGTTATTGATTATGCAATGTCAATAGGATTTGAAATCCTTAATCTTGAGTTCAGTCCTGTTAAGGGACCTGAGGGGAATATTGAGTATCTGCTGCATTTGCAGAAAATTGCAGAACCACACATAAAGGAAATTCCATTTGTTGTAGAAAATGTAGTTGAAAAAGCTCACGAAGTATTGTAATATATATTTAATTCTTTTCGTATACTAAATGAGGTTCAGCATGAAATATTTTTATATTGTTACTAACAGGTTTAAAGATCCAGATGGTGTTAATACAAGAAAGATTGCACATTTTTTGCGTTCAAAAGGTGCTGAATGTGTATGCCAGATAGAACAGGAAGAGGCATTTAATAAAACAGGTTCATACAGTGATGTAAGACTGGTTCCAGATAATACTGAATGTGTTATTGTTCTTGGAGGTGATGGTACACTTATTCAGGCATCAAGGGAGTTGTCTGAGAAGGATATTCCTTTTATAGGCGTTAACATCGGGACTCTTGGTTATCTTACAGACACAGATATGTCAAGCTTTGAGGAGACATTAGAGAGTCTTCTTAGAGACGATTATGAGATTGACAGACGCATGATGCTTGATGGATGTATATATCGCGGTGAAGAACGCATTTTTTCTGATATGGCACTCAATGATGTTGTTATTAACAGAAATGGTGCTTTAAGAATTATTGATTTTGATATATATGTCAATGGCGAGTATCTTAATACATATTCGGCTGACGGGGTAATTGTTTCGACAGCAACAGGATCGACAGCGTACAGTCTGTCGGCAGGAGGACCCATAATACAGCCTACAGCAAGACTTATAATGGTGACACCTATATGTCCGCATTCACTTAATCAGAGAAGTATTATATTTGCTGCCGATGATGAGATTATGATTGAGATGAAGGATAATAAAAGCTCATCAGGAAGAATGATGGGTTCTCTTAAGAATGACAGCGCAAGAGTTGCCACATTTGATGGAGAAAGCTTCTGTGAAGTTGTAACGGGAGACAGAATTGTTATTACGCAGTCAGAGCGTATATCAAGATTTGTCAAGACAAGCAGAATTTCATTCTTAGAGAGAATAAGGAACAAAATGTAGTTTGGGGATAATTATGAAAACAGACAGACATAAAAAGATATTAGAATTAATTGACAGATATGAAATTGGTACACAGGAGGAGCTGGCAAAGATTCTTAACGATGAAGGCTATAATGTTACACAGGCTACTGTTTCAAGAGATATAAGAGAACTTAATCTGTCAAAGGTTTCTGTGGATGGCAAGAGAACAAGGTATGCAACGCTTACAAAGGACAAACCTGTTGCAAGTGATAAATTTTTAACAGTTCTTAAAGAAGGGTTTGTATCAATGGATATGGCACAGAATATTCTTGTAATTAAGACAGCACCTGGAATGGCAATGGCTGTATGTGCTGCTATTGATGCGCTGGAATGGAATGAGATTGTAGGTTCTATTGCAGGAGATGATACTATTATGTGTGCAGTAAGGACAGTTAATGATACATTGCTTGTTATGAACAAGATTAAGAATCTTATTAAGAACAATTAATAGACAGAATTGAAAGGCAGGGTATGTTAGTTAATTTACATGTTAAGAATCTTGCGTTAATAGAAGAAGAAAATATTGATTTTGATGAAGGACTTAATATACTTTCTGGTGAAACCGGTGCAGGTAAATCTATTATTCTCGGTTCTATTAATGCTGCATTAGGAAGCAAGACATCACCTGATTTTATAAGGTCAGGATGTGAATATGGACTTTCAGAGATAACATTTGCAATACCAGAAGATAAGATTGAACGAATCAAAGAACTGGGGGTTATATCATGCGATGACGGTGAACTTGTTATTTCGAGGAAAATTATGGCAAATCGTTCGCAGATTAAGGTTAACGGACAGTCTTTTACATCAGCCCAGACAAGAGTTCTTGCACATGAACTGATTGATATTCACGGACAACATGATAACCAGCTGCTTATGGATGAGAGTAATCATTTGTATGTAATTGATGATTATGATAACAGTATTAATCCACTTCTTGATTCGTATAAAGAATGCTATAAGGAATATACTATATGCAAAAAAGCATATGAAAGTCTTTCTGGTGATGATGAATCAAGGATTAAAGAGATGGCTTTTCTTCAATATGAAATCAATGAGCTTGAATCAGCTGCTTTAAAACCTGGAGAAGATGAACAGATTGAAGCTGATTACCGGAGAATGAGTAACTTCCAGAAGATTGCAGGAAATCTTTCTGAGGTGTCGATGCTGCTTTCAGAAGGTGACAATAATCTTAGTGATATGGCAGGAGCTGCATTAAAGAATATGATAGCTGCAAGCGAATATGATGAATCTTTGAAAGATGACTGTGATATTCTAGCTGATATTGAGAATCTTATATCAGATGTGGCTCATAACCTTTCATCTTATATGGATGATTTTACATTTGACCAGTCTGAATTCAATACACTTGAAGAAAGACTTGATATGATTAATTCTCTTAAGATGAAATATGGCAAGTCGATTGAAGATATATTATCTGTTCTTGATGATAAGAAACAGAAGTTATCTGAATATGAGAATTATGATGAAGTTGTTGCTGCAAGAAAAGCTGAATATGATAAAGCTTATAAAAAACTTATGAATGCGGCTTTTCTTTTAAGCAGCCAGAGAAAGAAAACAGCACTAAATTTTTCGCAGGATATAATAAATGCCTTAAAACAGCTTAATTTTCTTGATGTAAGATTTGAAGCTGAATTTGAAGAGAAAAATCCTGATTCAACCGGAACTGACAATGTCAGGTTTATGATATCAACTAATCCGGGTGAAGATATGAAGCCTCTTGCAAAGATTGCATCAGGTGGAGAATTGTCAAGAATCATGCTTGCTATTAAAAGTGTAATGGCAGAGACAGATGTATCCAAAACACTGATATTTGATGAGATTGATGCAGGAATCAGCGGAAAGACGGCACAGCTTGTTGCAGAGAAGTTAAATACACTCTCAAAAACTCATCAGATAATATGCATTACCCATCTGCCTCAGATTGCGGCAATGGCTGATGATCACTATGTTATTGAGAAGTCTACTAAAGATAATCGGACAATAAGTAACATAACAAAGCTTTCATATGATGAAAGTATAGGTGAGTTAGCAAGAATGCTTGGCGGTTCAAGTATTACAGATGCAGTTGTGTCTAATGCAAAAGAACTTAAGAATATGGCACAGACGGCAAAAAATAATTAAATACATTTTAACTGAATTTACAGTAATACCCTTTTTTAAAAGTATTTCATTGGTCAATACTAATCTTAGAAGGATGGTGGATTGATATGAAGAATTTTAAAAAAGGGTTAATTTATGCCGGGGTTCTGGCATTTTGCATAGGTTTTGGAGCTTATATATACTGTAATTCAATTAAGAAAAAGATTCCAGATAAGCTATATATATATAAGCAGGATAAGGCTGTTTTTTCTATGGACATACCTGTTGTTGGTACTGTATATGACAGCAGTAATAATATATGTGCCGATAATATTGATTTTGGAAAGCAGGTTACAATCCAGTCGGGAAATACCGGTCAGTATTATGTAAATTATAAGCTTTTTGGACTGCTTTCTGTCGCAAGGACACATATGGAGGTAGTCGATGAAAAATACATTTATTCTGGTGGTTTTCAGGTCGGTATATATCTTAAATGTAATGGAGTATATGTTGTTAATACAGAAACAATATGCACATATGATGGGCAGAATGTTGTTCCTGCCAAAGGAAAGATTAATAAAGGTGATTATATAATTAAAGTTAATGGCTCTCAGACAGATACGAAAGAACAGCTTTTACAGGCGGTGTCTGAATCGGCGGGAAATAGTATGGACATAACTGTCAGGCGGGATGGTCAGGAAATTGAAGAGCAGATTATACCTGTGAAAAATGTTGCAGGGGAATACAAAATTGGAATCTGGGTTAAAGATGATACACAGGGTGTTGGAACTGTTACTTATGTGTGTGAAGATGGCACATTTGCCGCATTAGGACATGGAATATCAGATAACGAAACAGGGAATGTGCTTGATATAAAAGATGGCATGATATACAGAACAAGGATTCTGTCTATTGTACCTGGAAAAAATGGAGAGCCGGGAGAGCTTCTTGGTACTATTGATTATAGAGAGGACAACATAGGAAGTATAAGCCGTAATACTGATAAAGGCATATATGGTGAAAATGCGTACTCTTTATATAAGGAGTATTCACCTGAACTGATGAAAGCAGCCGGGTCATATGAAGCTTCAAAAGGAACAGCATATGTAAGGTTTTATAACAATGGCAGTTTTCATGATTATGAAATTGATATAACAGATTTAAAGTATGGCGATTCTAAGAATATAACATTTAAGGTGACATCAGGAGAGCTTCTCAAGCTGACTAATGGAATTGTACAGGGGATGAGTGGGAGCCCGATTATTCAGAATGGAAAGATAATTGGGGCTGTCACACATGTATTTGTAGATGATTCTACTTGCGGATATGGTATATTTATTGATAGAATGCTTGATAAAGACGAAAAAGAAACTAATTAAGAAAAGGATTATGATACGATGGAAAGAGAGAAATTTGGCAGCAGACTTGGATTCATACTTATAAGTGCAGGCTGCGCAATCGGAATTGGAAATGTATGGCGTTTTCCATATGTTGCAGGCAATAACGGAGGTGGAATATTTGTTTTATTATATATGTTGTTCCTTCTTATGTTTGGAATTCCTGTACTATCAATGGAACTTGCAATGGGAAGAGCTTCTAAAAGCAGCATAATAAGGGCATATCATGAATTGGAGCGACCTGGACAGAAGTGGCATATTCATGGATATCTTGGAATGATAGGCAATTATATACTTTTATTCTTCTATACTACTGTTTCAGGATGGATGTTAGGATATTTTATCAAGTATGTAACTGGTGATATTACTAAAAACACTGACAGTTCACAGATGTTTGCTGATGTAACTGCTAATCCATGGATAATGTTTGTGTGGATGGCAGTAATAGTTCTTATTGCGGTTATTGTTTGCAGTATGGGACTTCAGAATGGTGTTGAGAAGATTACAAAATATATGATGCTTATTCTTCTTGGACTTATTGTTGTTCTTGCTATCCACAGTCTTACACTTGATGGTGCCGGAAAAGGAATGCAATATTTTCTTGTTCCTGATATGGATAAGATAAAAGAGGTTGGCCTTGGAAATATTATTATTGAGGCAATGAGGCAGGCTTTCTTTACTTTAAGTGTAGGAATGGGTTCAATGATGATATTTGGAAGTTATATTGGGAAAGAACGTGCGCTTGTAGGAGAGGGAATACAGATTACATTACTTGACACATTTGTTGCAATTATGTCAGGAGTTATCATATTTCCAGCATGTATGTCATATAATATACCAACAGACAGTGGTCCAAGCCTTATATTTGTCACACTTCCAAAGGTGTTCGAACATATGTCAGGTGGAAGATTCTGGGGCGCAATGTTTTTTCTTTTTATGACATTTGCGGCATTATCCACAGTTATTGCTGTTCTGGAGAATATTATTGCATGCAATATGGAAGCTTTTGGATGGAACCGTAAGAAAGCAGGTGTAATTAACCTGTTTATTATAATTATCATGAGTATTCCATGCATTCTTGGCTTCAATGTATTAAGTGGATTTACACCGCTTGGTGCTGGAACTAATGTGCTTGATCTGGAAGATTTCCTTGTAAGCAGCCTTATTCTCCCTATAGGAAGCCTTGTTATACTTCTTTTCTGTACGACTAAGCATGGCTGGGGATATGATAATTATATGAATGAAGTTAATACAGGAAAGGGTATTGGCATGCCTAAGATTTTTAAGTTTTATCTTAAATATATCCTGCCTCTGGTTATTTTATTCATTATTATTGATGGTTTGATTTAATAATCATAAGTATGTGTCGAATTTTGTCGAATGCTGCGATATCTTGCGATAAAAAGTGCTTGCGGACTGCTGCTGTTAAAACTATACTAGTTGTTGTGAAGTTAAGATGTGTCGGAATAATTAATTTTCACAATATGAAAGGGCTTGGATCAATGGAGAGGACGAAAATAGCTATTGCAGATGATAATCAGAATATTCTGGAAGCACTAAAAAATGTTATTGATGAAGAAGAGGACATGACAGTTGTAGGAATTGCAGATAACGGAGCTGACACTGTTAAGATAATTCATGAAAGCAATCCTGATGTTGTTTTATTGGATCTGATTATGCCGGGAATTGACGGTATTACTGTTATGGAAAAAGTGAGAGAGGATAAATCAATAAATTCTAAGCCGGACTTTATTGTAATAAGTGCTGTTGGAAGAGATAGTGTAACTGAGGATGCATTTAATATGGGAGCAGCATATTACATAATGAAACCTTTTGACAATGAGGTACTGGTCAACAGAATACGATACATAAGAAATCAGCATAACAAGACAAATGTTAAATCAATTCCGAAAGAGCCGGTATCTATTACAGATCGAAATCTGGAAACAGATATAACCAATATAATACACGACATAGGAATCCCTGCACATATAAAGGGATATCAGTATCTTAGAGATTCTATTACTCTTTCAGTAAAGAATGCGGAAGTGATAAATAGCGTAACGAAGGTGCTTTATCCAACTATAGCAAGAAAATATGAAACAACTTCAAGTCGCGTAGAAAGAGCAATAAGACATGCTATTGAAGTAGCGTGGAACCGCGGAAATACAGATACGCTGAATGATTTATTTGGGTACACAATTAATTGTGGAAAAGGTAAGCCTACTAATTCGGAATTTATTGCTCTGATATCAGATAAAATCCGTATCCAGTATAATATTAAATAAATAACACACACATTTTTCACATATAATTAGTTGTAAAGCCTTGAAATATCGTGTTTTATATATTATAATTACAAAATCGTAAACGATTTTTAACAATTTTGTAATAATTTTAATTGAGGTATATATGCGTAGGAGAATTTTTAAAGGTTTTGCAGCTATTTTATTGACATCAACTATAACGGTATCGACAGTATTTGCAGTTTATGCAGATGATGTTGATAAATTAAAGCAGCAGAAGAAACAGACAGAACAGGAACTTGATGACCTTCAGAACCAGTGGGCTTATCTGTTACAGCAGATGGATGATTTGGAACTCAAGATGGCTAATAAATCTGATGAAATTGATGTTGCCAATGTTAAACTTAAAGAAGCTGAAAAGGTTCAGGCTGCACAGTATGATGATATGAAGCTTCGTATTAAGTATATGTATGAAGACCAGTCTGTATCATTAGCTGAAGTTTTTCTTACTTCATCAGACATGAGTACAATGCTTAATAAAGCTGTTTATATGCAGGAAGTATATAATTATGACCGGAATAAGCTTGATGAAATGGCTAAGACAGCTCAAGAAATTCAAAATCTAAAAACAGGTCTGGAAAATGATAAAAAGGAACTTGATGAGGCGCAGGCACAGTTGACTGAGAAACAGGCTCTTCTTTACAGTACAATTCAAGAAACACAGGCTAAAGCAGATGATGTGAGCAGCCAGCTTGAATCCGCTGTTAAGAAAGCTGCCGAAGTTGCAGCGAAGAAAGAACAGGAACGTCTGGCAGCAGCCGCCGCCGTTTCAATACAGCAGAATATAGCAACACCGGCTAAAGGAGATTCTTCTGTAGCTAATGGGGTGGTTTCTTTAGCATATTCACTTCTTGGAGTTCCATATGTAAGCGGCGGAAGTTCACCATCAGGTTTTGACTGCTCAGGATTTACTTCTTATCTGTTCAGACAGTATGGAATTAATATTTCAAGATCATCAAGTGCCCAGGCATATGGTGGTACAGCAGTTAACGGACTTGCTAATGCACAGCCTGGTGATGTTATATGTTATCCGGGACATGTTGGAATATATGTAGGTGGAGGACAGATGATTCATGCTAATGTTCCAGGTGGTTCAGTAAGGCTTGTTGGTGTTAATTCAATAGGTATGAGCGTAATTGCCATAAGACGTTACTGGTAATATTCTAATATATGTGATATAATGAGTGCAGTTTTACAAGGACTGCACTTATTTTTTATAAATGCATGAAGAGTATGGGATTATAATTAAGAAGAAATGAGGACTAATGTATGAAAAATGTATTGTTGATTGCATCAGAGGCTGTACCATTTATTAAGACAGGCGGACTTGCCGACGTTGCAGGTTCACTTCCTAAGTATTTTGACAAGACTAAGTTTGATGTAAGAGTAATGATACCTAAGTATACATGTATACCTTGGGAGTATCGTGAAAAGATGGTTTATAAGACACATTTTTACATAGATCTTGCCTGGAGAACACAATATGTAGGTGTTTTTGAATTAGAGTGGAATGGTGTGACATTTTACTTTATTGATAATGAATTCTATTTTGGTGGTAATAAGCCATACAGTTGGATTCATGAGGATATTGAGAAGTTTGCATTCTTTAGCAAGGCTGCACTTTCAGCCCTTCCTGTGCTTGGCTTCAGACCAGATATAATTCATTGTAATGACTGGCAGACAGGTCTTATTCCTGTATATCTTAAGGAAAGATTTTCTCAGGGAGAGTTTTATCAGGGTATCAAGTCTATTATGACTATACATAATCTTAAGTTCCAGGGCATATGGGATCTTAAGAAAGTTAAGGATATTACAGGACTTCCAGATGAATATTTTACATCAGATAAGCTTGAAGCCTATGATGATGCTAATTACTTAAAAGGTGGTATCGTATATGCTGACAGGGTTACAACTGTAAGTGAGACTTATGCAGAAGAGATAAAGACACCGTTTTATGGCGAGAATCTTGATGGACTTATGAGAGCAAGATCTAATGTTTTATCAGGTATTGTTAATGGTATTGATTATGATGAATATAATCCAGAGACAGATAAGAGAATTTTCAACAACTATAATCAAGTAACTTTCAGAAAAGAAAAGTGGAAGAACAAGGTTGCACTTCAGAAGGAACTTGGACTTACAGAGGATAAGGGTAAGTTTATGATTGGGCTTGTATCGAGACTTACAGACCAGAAGGGACTTGATCTTGTAGCATATGTCATGGATCAGCTCTGTGCAGAAGATGTACAGTTTGTTGTTCTTGGTACCGGTGAAGAGAGATATGAGAATATGTTCAGACATTATGACTGGAAATATAATGACAGAGTATCAGCTAATATATATTATTCAGAAGATATGTCACATAAGATATATGCAGCCTGTGATGCATTCCTTATGCCGTCATTATTTGAACCTTGTGGACTTTCACAGCTTATGAGCCTTAGATATGGAACAGTTCCTATAGTAAGAGAAACGGGTGGCCTTAAGGATACTGTAGAGCCATATAACGAATATGAAGGTAAGGGAACAGGATTTTCTTTTGCTAATTATAATGCACATGAGATGCTTGGTATTGTTAATTATGCTAAGGATGTATATTACAATCATAAGAGAGAGTGGAATAAGATTGTTGACAGGGGAATGAAGACAGACTTCTCATGGAACAGTTCAGCTAGAAAGTATGAAGAACTTTATAATTCACTTTAATTAAGTGACAGTTTTGCATTTAACGGTGATTTTCTATAAAAGAAAAAGGAAGCTGCGATAAAAGCAACTTCCTTTTTTAATGCAGGTGGCGGGACTTGAACCCGCACGATGTTACCACCGGCAGATTTTGAGTCTGCTGCGTCTGCCATTCCGCCACACCTGCGCGACTTTGATAGTTTATCATAATAAATCTTAAAAATCAAGTAAAGAATACTTGCGTACATAATAAATTTCGAATATTATTTTATTATTGTATTATAATCCTTTTATGGAGGCGTTTATGGATAACTGTAAGGAAATCCAGAGCAGGATAGAAAGCTTTGAACATGGAAATCTGTCACTTAAAGATGAAGAAGCATTTACCAATCATATTCTTAAATGTGCAGACTGCCGTGAAGAGATGGAGATATATTATATAATTTCATATGGATTAGATGATGATAATGAAAAGGAAATTAAGAATTGCAGATATAGTCAGTACTTAGATGCATTTGATTTTACAGGGCTGGTTGAACAGAAATTAAAAGATAGTGAAGATAAATGTTTATTTTTAAGACAGTGGACTCAATTTACCAGAGTAAGATATATTTTTGTTTCTATAGTTATGATTCTTACAGCCTTGCTTCTTATCATTATTAAATTCTTTTAAAGATGGGAGATTGTTATGAGTGAAAAACTTATATTAATAGATGGACACAGCATATTAAACAGGGCATTTTACGGAGTTCCTGACCTTACTAATGCAGAAGGCATACATACCAATGCGATGTATGGCTTTCTTAATATTTTATTTAAATTTCTTGATGAAGAAAAGCCTGACTATATTACGGTTGCATTTGATTTATCTGCACCGACATTCAGACATAAGGTGTTTGATGGATATAAAGGAACAAGAAAGCCTATGCAGCCAGAACTAAAGCAGCAGGTTCCTCTTATGAAGGAGCTGCTTAAAGCAATGAATATTACAGTTGTCGAGCAGGAGGGATACGAAGCTGATGATATTCTAGGTACAATTGCGAAGGAAAGTGCTGCGAAAGGAATAGATGTATCAATTGTTTCAGGTGACAGAGATTTACTTCAGCTTGCAGATGAGCATATTAAGATAAGAATACCGAAGACAAAGAAAGGCGTAACAGAGGTTGAAGATTATTATCCATCAGATGTATTTAATCTGTATGGAGTTACTCCTCATGAATTTATAGATGTTAAAGCACTTATGGGCGATACATCTGATAATATACCGGGAGCACCGGGAGTAGGACCTAAGACAGCGTCGGCTATTATTCAGAAATATCATAGTCTTGATAATGTTTTTGAACATCTTTGCGAGTTGAAGCCGCCTAAAGCAAAAATATCAATAACTGAGAATGTCGAGCAGATTAAGATGAGCAGATTCTTGTCAGAGATTAAAATCGATGTTCCGATTGATTATAAAGTTGAAGATTCTAAAGCAGGTGATTTCTTTAATGAGAATTCATATGAACTTTTTAAAAAGTATAATTTTAAAAATATGCTAAAGAAGTTTGAGAATACAGATATAATTGCTAAAGACCCTGAATGTTATGAATATTTCAAGAAGATATCTGATTTTGCTGATGTTGAAAATGTATTTAACAAAGCGGTGGATATAGCAGGTGGGATTGAAAAAATCGGACTTTCTATTGTAAGAGAAAATGAACTGACTGCAGTTGGAATAACACTTTCAGATACAGAAATATATTATATCCCGGTATCGGGTTTTGTTACAGAGAGTTATCTTGCAGACCGTCTGTCAGATGTTGTAAGCGTGGCTTCTAACAGAAATATAGCATCTGCCAATATTAAAGATTATCTTGATATATTTGAAAAAGACAAGATAAATGGCTATCCGCTTGTTTCAGAAAAAGCATTTATTGATACTGCAATTGCGGCATATCTGCTTCATCCAAGTAACGAAAGTTATGATTATGAAAGTCTTGGAAGAGAGTTTTTATCATTAACATATCCTTCAAAAACAGAACTTCTGGGTAAATTGTCGATTAAAAAGGCAGTAAATGAAGCAGAAGATAATCTTATTAAGTATGTATGTCTTTCATCATATGCTTATTACAAATGTGCTGATAAAATTACAGAACAGTTAAAGAGTGAGAATATGTATGAGCTTTTTGAAACTATAGAAATGCCTCTTATATTTGTTCTTTTTGAAATGCAGCAACAGGGCATAAGTGTTGATAAACAGGCACTTGTAGATTATTCAAAGGTACTTGGAACTAAGATTTCAATTCTTGAGAAAGAGATATATGAAGCAGCAGGCGAAGAGTTCAATATCAATTCACCAAAGCAGCTTGGTGTTATACTTTTTGAAAGGCTTGGAATGCCTAACGGAAAGAAGACAAAGAGTGGTTATTCAACAGCTGCAGACGTACTTGAAAAGCTTGCACCTGATTATCCGGTTGTAAGTAAGATTCTTGAATACAGACAATTAGCAAAGCTTAAATCAACTTATGCTGACGGACTTACACAGTATATATCAGAAGATGGAAGGATTCATGGTACATTTAACCAGACAATAACTGCAACTGGAAGAATAAGCAGTACAGAGCCTAATCTTCAGAATATTCCTATAAGAATGGAGATGGGTAAGGCTATAAGAAAGGTATTTGTTCCAAAGGATGGCTTTGTATTTTTGGATGCCGACTACTCTCAGATAGAGTTAAGAATACTTGCTCATATGTCAGGGGATGAGAAGCTCATTGAGGCGTATAATTCATCAGCAGATATCCACAGAGCAACGGCGGCACAAGTCTTTGGCGTACCGCTCGAAGAGGTTACTGATGAACAGAGAAGAAATGCCAAGGCAGTTAATTTCGGCATTATCTATGGAATGAGTTCGTTTGGATTAAGCCAGGATCTTAGTATTTCAAGGAAAGAAGCTAAAGAATATATTGAAAGATATTTTGCAAGCTATCCGACTATCAAGACATTTATAGACGGACTCGTAAGTGATGCCAAAGAAAAAGGATATTCACTTACAATGTATAACAGAAGAAGAGAAATTCCTGAGATTAAATCTTCTAATTTCATGCAGCGTTCTTTTGGAGAGAGAGTTGCCATGAATGCACCAATTCAGGGAACTGCAGCTGATATTATCAAGCTGGCAATGATTAATGTATATAATGCACTTAAGGAGCATAATCTCAGGTCAAGACTCATATTGCAGGTTCATGATGAGCTTCTTGTTGAGACGGCAGAGGATGAGGTTGATACTGTAAAGCAGATTATGCTTGATGGAATGAAGAATGCAGTAAGCCTTAAGGTACCTCTTGAGGTAGATTTAAAGGAAGGAAAAGACTGGCTGGAGGCACACTGATGAAAGTTATTGGAATCACAGGTGGTGTAGGAGCAGGAAAATCTTCTGTTCTTGCACTCCTTAAAGAAATGTGTTCCTGCGACATTATACAGGCAGACCTTGTTGCAAGAAATATATACCAATCAGGCAATATTGGATTTAAAAAGGTCGTTGATATATTCGGGGAGCAGATTGTAGGAGAGAATGGAGAGATAAACAGATCTCTTCTCGCAGATATTATATTTAAGAACCCTAATAAGAGAATCGTTCTTAACAGCATAATTCATCCTCTTGTAAAACAAGAGATTATTAATCAGATTAATAATCATAAGATAGCAGGTGATGTTGATTACTGTTTTGTTGAGGCAGCACTGCTTATTGAAGATCACTATGATATATTCATGGATGAGATATGGTATATATATGTTTCGGAAGATGAGAGAAGAAAAAGACTTGCTGCTTCAAGAGGCTATTCTGATGAAAAGATATCAGACATATTTAAAAGCCAGCTATCTGATGCTGAGTTCAGAAAGCATGCAGATAAAGTGATTGATAATGGCGCAGATATAGAAAAAACACGCGCCCAGCTTGAGATTATGCTTGGAATATGATACATTTATACATAATTTGTTTATTCTAGAGGTAGGGTATGGATAATACACAGTCAAGAAAAGAGACCATTGTTTTTGGTCTTGATATAGGAACAAGAAGTATTGTCGGTGTTGTTGGATACATGGAAAGAAACCGTTTTAAGGTTATTGCAATGGCTGAGCAGAAGCATGAGACCAGAGCAATGCTTGATGGTCAGATTCATGATATCTATAAAGTTGGCGATACAATCAGAAAAGTTAAGAATTCTCTTGAAAACCAGCTTGGAAGGGAACTTTCAGAAGTATGCATAGCTGCTGCTGGACGAGTTCTTAAAACTATTAATTCGTCTGCTGAGTATGAATTTGAAGAGGAAACACGGGTTACGCAGGAACATATCTATTCACTTAATCTTCTGGCGGTTGAGAATGCACATAATAAGATTAACGAAAAAGAAGATAAAGCAAGATTTTATTGTGTCGGAAACACCCCTATAAGATATCAGCTTAACGGCTATGATATTAATAATCTTGAGGGGCATAAGGCTTCTAAGATTTCAGTTGAACTTATTGCTACATTTTTGCCGGAAGAGGTAGTTGATGGACTTTATGAGGCTGTTGAATATGCCGGACTTAATGTTGAAAGTCTTACATTAGAGCCTATAGCAGCCATGAATATAGCAATTCCTGAGCAGTACAGGCTTCTTAACATAGGGCTTGTTGATGTAGGTGCAGGAACATCAGATATCTGTCTTACAAAGGATGGCTGTATAATTGCATACGGCATGATACCTTGCGCAGGTGATGAGATAACAGAGTGCATCGCAAAAACTTACCTTGTTGATTTTAATACTGCTGAAAAGATTAAAATGTCTGCAAGCTCTAAGAAAAAAGGGCTTGTAACATTTAAAGATATAATGGGTATCACGCAGAAGGTAGATGCACTTGAAATAAGAAATGCAGCAGCTGATGTTGTGGATGCGATGGCAAAGGATGTTGCAGAAAAGATTATTGAGCTTAATGGCGGTAAGCCTGTAAATGCTGTGTTTGTTGTCGGAGGTGGTGGCAAGATACCAGGTTATACAGAAAGAGTGGCTGATTGTCTTGGAATACCGCACCAGAGAGTAGCAGTAAGAGGTGAAGAAGTACTTACATCAGTTGATTTTCAGGTTGACAATTTCAAGAAGGATTCATTATATGTAACTCCTGTCGGTATATGCACTAATTATTATACGCAAAAGAACAATTTTGTATTTGTTACTGTTAATAAAGAACGAATAAAGCTCTATGATACAAGTAATCTTACAGTTGTAGATGCTGTTATGCAGATTGGCTTCCCTAATGAAAAGCTTTTCCCAAGAAGAGGAGCAGAGATTAACTTTACTGTTAATGGAAAGTCAAGACTTGTAAGGGGAAGTGCCGGGGAAGGTGCAGTTGTTACGCTTAATGGAAGACCGGCTAATCTTCATACTCCGATAGAACAGAATGATATAATAGTTGTAACAGAATCTACAGTAGGAGAACCGGCAAGCATAACAATAGGACAGCTTGAAGAGTTTAATTCCCAGATAACATTTATAGTAAATGATAAAACTATCGTCTGCCCAAGATTTGCATATGTCAATGGAGAGTTAAAGTCAGAGTTCTATGATATTAATGATGGCGATAAAATCCGTATGGAGAATTTCTATACTGTTGCACAGCTTTTTGAGTTTCTTGACTTGGATTATAAGACGCTCAATGTAACTGTTAATAATGAACCAGCAGATAAGAATACTAAAGTATATGAGAACTTTACGGTAAGAACATCTTCATTAGAGGAATATAATGAGAACATTATGGCATCAGAAAAGCTGCAGGAAGCAGAAGAAGTTGATGATAGTTCATCAGAAGAACCGGTTAAACAGCCGGTTAATATAACTATTATAGTTAATGGACAGAGAGTTGTTTTATCAGGCAAAACTAATTATATAGTTGTTGACCTGTTCCAGTTCTATCCATTTGATCTTACAATGGTAAGGGGAAATCTTGTATTCTTACATAACGGAAATGATGCTGATTATTCATCGCCACTTAATGATGGTGATGTTATAGAGCTTCGCTGGGAGGATAAATAATTATGAGAATGATGCCGATTGCCAGTGGAAGCAGTGGTAACTGTATTTATCTTGGTACAGAGGACACACATGTTCTTTTTGATGCTGGAATAAGCAGAAAGAGAATTGAAGAAGGACTTAATACGGCAGGTTTAAGCCTTAAAGATATTGATGCAATATTTGTAACACATGAACATATTGACCATACAAAAGGGCTTGGTGTTATATCAAGAAAAGATGGAATCCCAATCTATTCAACTTCTGGTACAATAGATGGAATTGAACAGATTTCATCACTTGGTAATATTCCAGATGGAATATTTAATAAGATAAATGCGGATGAAGATATTTCAATTGGAGATGTAACAGTCCATCCATTCCGTATATCACATGATGCTAACGAACCGGTTGCGTATACATTTACTCAAAAATATGCAGATGGCATAAAAAAAGCATCGGTTGTAACTGATTTAGGGTATTTTGATGATTATGTGGTTGATAATCTGACAGAATCTGATATTATGCTTGTTGAGGCTAATCATGATATCAATATGTTACAGGTTGGTCCTTATCCTTTTTATCTTAAGAAAAGAATATTAGGTAATAAAGGACATCTCTCTAATGAGACATCTGGACAGCTTGTCAATTCCCTGCTTCATGATAAGCTTAAGAAAATATATCTTGGTCATTTAAGCAAAGAGAATAACTATGATAAACTTGCTTATGAGACGGTGAAGTTAGAAATTGATATGTCAGATAACTCATTCAAATCTTCGGATTTTGATATAGAGGTTGCAAAGCGTGATGTTTTATCAGGTATTTGCGAAATATAACGGGCGCTTACAAGGTGCAGAAAGAGGAAAGCTATGAAAAAATGTGTAATTACTGTTGTAGGAAAAGATACTGTTGGTATTATTGCCAGAGTATGTACTTATCTTGCTGATACAAAGGTTAATATCCTTGATATCTCACAGACTATTGTTTCAGGATATTTTAATATGATGATGATTGTTGATATGTCTGGTTCTACAAAGAATTTTGACAATGTTAATGAAGATCTTAATAAGCTTGGCGAAGATATTGGTGTTGTAATTAAATGCCAGCGTGAAGAAATATTTGACATGATGCACCGTATCTAAGAAAGTGAGGAGACTTAAATACTATGATTAATATTATGGAAGTTACAGAGACTAACAAAATGGTCGAGAAAGAGAACCTTGATGTAAGAACTATTACTATGGGTATTAATCTTCTTGACTGTGCTGGTCCTGATTTAGCTGAGGTTAATGAGAAAATATATAACAAAATCACAACTCTTGCTAAGGATTTAGTTTCAACCGGAGAAGAGATTGCAAAGGAATTCGGTGTTCCTATTGTTAATAAGAGAATATCAATTACACCTATTTCTCTTGTTGGTTCTTCTGCATGTAAGACACCTGAGGATTATGTTACTATTGCGAAAACTCTTGATAAAGCGGCTCATACTGTTGGTGTTAATTTCATTGGTGGTTATTCAGCAGTTGTATCAAAAGGTATGACTAAGAGTGATGAACTTTTAATAAGATCAATTCCACAGGCACTTGCACAGACAGAGCTTATATGCAGTTCTGTTAATGTTGGTTCAACAAAGACTGGTATTAACATGGATGCAGTAAGACTTATGGGCGAGATAGTTAAAGAGACAGCAGAGCTTACTAAGGATAAAGATTCTTTAGGATGTGCCAAGCTTGTTGTGTTATGTAATGCCCCTGATGATAATCCTTTCATGGCTGGTGCATTCCACGGTGTGACAGAAGATGATGCAATTATAAATGTTGGTGTCAGTGGTCCTGGTGTTGTTAAATACGCACTTGAGAGTGTAAGAGGAAAGAGCTTTGAGGTTCTTTGCGAAACTATCAAGAAGACAGCATTTAAGATTACAAGAGTTGGACAGCTTGTTGCACAGGAGGCTTCTAAGAGACTCGGTGTACCTTTTGGCATTATTGACCTTTCACTTGCGCCAACTCCTGCTGTTGGAGATTCAGTAGCAGAGATTCTTGAAGAAATCGGACTTGAGAGAGCAGGAGCACCTGGTACTACAGCTGCACTTGCAATGCTTAATGATCAGGTTAAGAAGGGCGGTGTTATGGCATCTTCTTATGTAGGCGGACTTAGTGGAGCATTCATCCCTGTATCAGAGGATCAGGGAATGATTGACGCGGTTAATGAAGGTTCACTTACAATTGAAAAGCTTGAAGCCATGACATGTGTATGCTCAGTTGGTCTTGATATGATAGCTATTCCGGGTGACACACCTGCAACAACAATTTCAGGAATTATTGCAGATGAAGCAGCTATCGGTATGGTAAATCAGAAGACAACAGCTGTAAGAGTTATTCCTGTTGTAGGAAAGGGCGTTGGAGAGACAGTAGAATTTGGCGGACTCTTAGGTTATGCACCTATTATGCCTGTTAATAAATTTGACTGTTCTGCATTCGTGAACAGAGTGGGAAGAATTCCTGCACCAATCCACAGCTTTAAGAACTAATTAAGAATTAATATAAAAAATGCACCGGTTGAATCAGTGATATGTACCCAGAATCCTGGACACATATTTATGAACTAGGCTGAACACATGGATGCTATCCTGTATTGTACAGGTGGCATCCATTTTGTTTTTACCTGAATTCTTTTGTTATTATAATAATCTATATATTCTTCAACCGCTTGTGAAAATTCTTCGAATGAAGAATAATCTTTCTCATAACCGTAATACATCTCATTTTTTAATCTTCCAAAAAATGTCTCCATAATACAATTATCATAACAATTACCTTTTCGTGACATGGATTGTATAATGCCATGTTCCTGTAAGGTATTTCTAAAGTAAGCATGTTGATACTGCCAGCCTTGATCTGAATGAAATATTAATCCTTCCAATGAAGGAAATTTTTCAAATGCTTTATTCAGCATTCTTTCTATCTGTTCAAGATTAGGACTCATAGATAAATCATATGAAATGATTTCATTCGTATTCATATCTAGCACTGGCGATATATAACACTTTCCCCATGAAAAATTAAATTGAGATACATCAGTGGTCCATTTTTGCAAAGGCGCAGTTGTGCTGAAGTCCCTATCTATTATGTTATCAGCAATTTTGCCAACTTCACCCTTATAAGAATGATATTTCTCCTTTGGTCGTTTTCCCGCTAATCCTGCTTCATGCATAAGACGCTGGACTCTCTTATGGTTCACCTGATATCCGCGGTTAATGAGTTCCCGGTGAACCCGTCTTACACCATACCTGCGCTTGTTCTCAACAAAAACACTTTTTATTTCTTCTAGTATTTCTTGATTGCGTTCGGCAACAACATCGTTTCTGCTAAGCTCAAAATAGTAAGTAGATCTAGCCATATGCATTGCTTTAAGAAGATACTTTAATTGGTATCCTTTTTCTCTGAGTTCTTTGATGATTGCTGCTTTTTCGCCTTGAGTTGCGCAGCCCACTTTTCTTGCCTCAAGGCGATCCGTTTTTTTATTACTTCATTTTCAGCTTTGATATATTCGTTTTCAGCTCTTAAGCGTATCAGTTCTTCTCGTTCCGATTCTGTTAAAGGTAATGGATTGGTTGATTTCTTCATTCTTGGTTCCTTTGTTGGTCGTCCTTTTTTACTTTCTACTAATCCATTATATCCTTGTAATTTATATTTGTGTACCCATTGATAAAGCATTCCTGGGTTAATACCTGCTTCTATGGCAACTTTCGTTCTTGGTATGCCTGCAATAACTTTTGAAACCAATTCAAGCTTTTCTTCCGGTGTCCACACTCTATTAAACACCTTATGCCTTAAAACTTCTGGACCATGTAAATCAACCAATCTGGACCATTTTCGTATATGACTTTTTAAGGTATCTGGATTCAGTCCCTCTGGAATATCAGGATACGAACCCGAATGATACAATTCAACACACATCAATTTAAATTCATAACTATAACGCATAAAAATACCCTCCTTACTGGTTGTCCAGTAAAGAGGGTACATATCACAGATTAATGGTTCAGCCGGTGTATTTTTATATACGTATTATATTCTGTTGCAGTTCATTCTTCATTACATACCCATACTTTTCATATACAGCCTGTGCATATATATCAGAACATGCAAGGTCAAATATAAGTTCTTTTTTATAATCAGCAGCCTTGGTAATGAAAGGCACATCAAGTTCTTTCTTGATGCTTCCAAGATACTGCTGTCCGGCTTTATTAAAACCTAATAATCTTATATATGGTATATTATTGTATGAATCGGACATGGATTTTCTTATTTCAAGAATTATATGCATAATGCAGCGGCATATTCTTGAATATACTATATTCTTTGATTTGACTTTCATTGCAAATTCTGTGATAGTGTCACTTCCTGTAAATGCAGCTACAAATCTGTTTGCGATATCCGGACTGATATCTTCATATTCAGCAAGCTTTTCAGCAAAGTCTGTATTATTAATGTTACATATCTGCTTAATAAATAACATTTTATGATTAAATATATTACTGAAATCATCAGGAAATAAAGGACAACTCTTTGAATTGCTGATTTCTTCATACATACCGGCAGTAAGGTATGTTTTTAATCTGTCATGTTCATCTGACATAAGCATTTTTCTTATTCCAAATGCACTTGCATATTCAGCGGTATCTGAGTCGTCATTGTAGCCAGCACCTTCACGAAGCACTGGATAATATGTCATGTTAAGGTTGTTGTAAAGAATTGCTTTTATATATTCAATTGCAAGAATGTTATTAGAACCTGTAATTATGTCCTTACATTCAGGCAGATATTCCAGAAGAGCAGTCTGTCTTGCCGCAGGGTATGAGAGCCCCTCTGCAAGAGCTTTGTTAAGAATTGCCTTATATTCAGGCGATTCTGATATTATAGTACGGCTTATCTTTGCCAGACAATCTGCATTATCAGTTTCAGCACCAAAACAGATTGAAGCGGCTTTCATTTCATTAAGTGTAAGAACTGCACCTTTAGCAAAATTCTCTGCACTTGATAATGCGTAGTATACAGGTAGTTCAACAACGATATCAGCACCAGCTTTTAATGCAGCACTTGTTCTTGCATACTTATCAATTACTGCCGGTTCACCACGCTGCACAAAATTGCCGCTCATAACAACGATAATACAGTCAGCCTGCGAAATCTGTCTTGTTTTATTCATCTGATATACATGTCCTGTGTGTAATGGGTTATATTCTGCAACAATTCCGCATGCTTTCATGTAGTGTCTCCTTTATGTTTTTATTATATTTTACTGAAATCGTACATTTATGTCAAAAATATTGCTGAATTTAGTCAATGTATCGTTTTTAAAACATTTTTAAGTGCCAGACGACCTTGTTTTCGACTAAAAATTGGTATATAATTTTTGTCAGAGTTCAGTATGTTTACTGAAAATTTACTTTTTTATAAGGAGGAGTCATTAATCATGGCATTTATTGACACAATTAAAGAAAGAGCAAAGGCAGACAAGAAGACTATCGTATTACCAGAGTCTATGGATAAGAGAACTTATGAAGCTGCTGAGAAGATTTTAAAGGAAGGCATTGCTAATTTAGTTATCATTGGTACTCCTGAAGAGATCGAGAAGTATGGTAAGGGCTATGACATTTCTGGCGCCACAATCGTAGATCCATTTAACGATCCTAATAAGCAGAAGTATATTGATAAATTCGTTGAGTTAAGAAGCAAGAAGGGTGTTACACCTGAGATGGCTAAGGAACAGATGGAGAAGGATTACATGTACTATGCATGCCTTATGTGTAAATGTGGAGATGCTGATGGAGCAGTATCTGGTGCATGCCACTCAACAGGTAACACAATCCGTCCAGCTCTTCAGTTATTAAAGACTAAGCCAGGTATCAGCTCAGTTTCAGGTTTCTTCCTTATGGAAGTTCCAGACTGTGAATTCGGTGAGAACGGTCTTTTTGTATTCGCTGACTGTGCTGTAAGCCCAGATTATGATTCAGAGAAGCTTGCTGAGGTTGCTAAGCTTTCTTCAGATTCATTCAAGAGCTTTGTAGGAAAGGACGCTAAGGTTGCTATGCTTAGCTTCTCTTCATACGGAAGTGCTAAGCATGACAGAGTAACTATGGTTGCTGATGCTGTTAAGATTGCAAAAGAAAAGTACCCAGATATCACTGTTGATGGTGAGCTTCAGTTAGATGCTGCTTTAGTTCCAGAAGTTGCTGCACTTAAGGCACCTGAGAGCCCAGTAGCTGGTAAGGCTAATACACTTGTATTCCCTAACCTTGAAGCTGGTAACATTGGTTATAAGCTTGTTCAGAGACTTGCTAAGGCTGGAGCTTATGGTCCTGTTCTTCAGGGACTTTCTATGCCGGTTAACGATCTTTCAAGAGGATGCTTTGCTGACGATATCGTTGGTGTAGTAGCTATGACAGCAGTTCAGGCTCAGAATGCATAATTAACATTTTTAAGGAGAATTTTTGTAATGAATATTTTAGTATTAAACTGTGGAAGCTCATCTCTTAAGTATCAGCTTATTAACATGGATGATGAGAGCGTAATCGCAAAAGGTCTTGTAGAGAGAATCGGTATTGAAGGTTCTGTTCTTACACATAAGCCAACTGGAAAGGATAAGTATGTTGTTGAGACTCCTATGAAGGATCACAATATCGCAGTTAAGCTTGTACTTGATGCTCTTCAGGATGCTGAGCATGGCGTAATCAAGTCTACAGATGAGATTGCAGCAGTAGGACACAGAGTACTTCACGCAGGTGAGAAGTATATCGAGTCTTGTCTTGTAACAGAGGATGTTAAGAAGGTTGTAAGAGAGTGCTTCGACCTTGGTCCTTTACATAACCCAGCTAACCTTATCGGTATTGAAGCCGTTGAGGCAGCTATGCCAGGCAAGCCAAATGTAGCTGTATGGGATACAGCATTTGGTGGAACAATGGAGCCAAAGGCTTATCTCTATGCTATTCCTCGTGAATACTATGAGAAGTACGGCGTAAGAAGATATGGTTTCCACGGAACAAGCCACAGCTTTGTTTCTAAAGAGACAATCAAGTTTGCTAACCTTGATCCTAAGACAGCTAAGGTTATCGTATGCCACCTTGGTAACGGTGCTTCAATCTCAGCTTCTGTTGGTGGTAAGTGTGTAGATACTTCTATGGGTCTTACTCCACTTGAAGGACTTATCATGGGAACACGTTCTGGTGACCTTGATCCGGCTATCTTAGAGTTCTTATGCAACCATGAGAACCTTACAATAAGCGAGATGCTCAATATCCTTAACAAGAAGTCTGGTGTACTTGGTATGTCAGGCGGAATCTCAAGTGATTTCAGAGATCTTAATGCTGCAGCTAACGACGGTAACGAAATTGCTAAGGTTACACTTGAAGCTTATGCTTACAGAGTAGCTAAGTATATTGGTGCTTATACAGCAGCTATGAACGGTGTTGATGCCATTACATTTACAGCTGGTGTTGGTGAGAATGCTGCATGGCTTCGTCCAATGGTAGCTAAATATCTTGGATACCTTGGTGTTGAACTTGATGAAGCTGCAAGCGAGAAGGCTTGTGGAGTAGAAGGAATTATCTCTACACCAGAATCTAAGGTTAAGCTTTGCGTAATTCCTACTAATGAAGAGCTTGCAATCGCAAGAGAAACATTAGCATTAGTAAAATAATTGACATATTCGCGAAAAATATTGAATTTAAGTGAATTTGTTGTTGACAAAGACAGGGAGCATGCGTATAATTGACAAGGTGTGGATTAGCGCATGCTTTTCCTATGCATAATAGTATGAATTGGAGACAATTATGCTAATTGATTTAAGAGAGCTTTTATCCGGTTCACAGGATGAAAGAATAGAAAAGGTTTCAATTGAATCAGATAGCTTTGACACTGGAATCGCTAAGTATAGTATACTTGAGAAGCCAGAGTTTGAACTTTGCATTACCAGAATTGCTAAGAATAAGCTTGAGATTAAAGCTGAGAGCTTTGTTGTTCTTGATATTCCATGTGACAGATGTTTAGAGTCTGTTCCTACGAAAGTAGAGTACAGTGTTAATGAAATCGTTGATTTCTCAGACAATGCTGCCGGAGAAGAAGCAAAGGAAGAAAAAGACTATATTGGTGGATACGAACTCGACGTGGACAGATTAGTTTTCGGCGAAATACTTATATCCATGCCGGGTAAGACATTATGTACCCCTGATTGCAAGGGGCTATGTTCTATATGCGGACACAACCTGAATGTTTCAGAGTGTGGCTGTGACCGAGAGTCCCTGGATCCAAGAATGTCTGTTTTCAAAGATATTTTAAAGAATTTTAAGGAGGTGTAACATATGTCAATTTGTCCAAAGAATAAATCTTCAAAGGCAAGAAGAGATAAGAGAAGAGCAAACTGGAAGATGGCTGCTCCAAATCTTGTAAAGTGCTCAAAGTGTGGCGCTTTAATGATGCCTCATAGAGTATGCAAGTCTTGTGGTTCTTATAACAAGAAAGAAATCATCTCTGTTGACTAATTGTTTATTAAAATGTATTTTAACAGGCTGTCCCATTGGGGCAGCTTGTTTTGTTTTATAAAGAAATGTGTTATAATATGTGGGATTTTGATAAAGGGAAGGCTTTTGATTATGAAAGTGAATAAAATACTCGCATTTATGTTTATATTAGAATTATGTATTATCCCATTACAGGGGTGCGGTGCAAAAAGTACAACTGTAGATTCAACAGAAACTCAGGAGACTCAGGCACAGATAGATGATGCTTATGGCAAAGGTCTTAGTTTTACATACAATGATTATGCTGATAATGTGTTATCTTTAAGTTATAATCTTAAGCAGAATGCGGATGGAAGCTGGCAACTGTCTGTCAGCGGACAGAATGCCCATGTAAATGGAACAAAAGTGATATCTGATAATAATGCCAATGGATTTTTCTATTATCTTTTGCATGAAACTAATATAGTCACTTATAAAGATTATAATAAAACAGATGATTCAATAACTTCTGATGTTGCGTGGTGGTTTAATCTTAATATATATTATGACAAGGATTCTATCGTTGCATATGGTTATATGATGCATCCGTCTGATTATGATGATATCAGAGTTCAGATTACTGAATATCTTAATGATTTATTTAAAAATGCTTAAGGTTGCGTTAATTTGATATTCGTAGTATATTTTACAATAGTATTTTAATGATTAATATGAAATGGAGTTTAATTTATGGTAAAAATCGCACTTGACGCTATGGGTGGAGATAATGCACCAGCAGAGATTGTCAAAGGAGCAGTACAGGCTGTTGCTGCTGATAAGGACTGCTTTGTATATCTTGTAGGTAAGGAAGATAAGATTAAAGAATGTCTTAACGGACAGCAGTATGATTCATCAAGAATAGAGATTGTTAATGCTGATGATGTAATTGAAACAGGTGAACCTCCTGTTATGGCTATAAGAAGAAAGAAAGAGTCATCTCTTGTTAAAGCAATGTATATGGTTAAGAATAAAGAAGCTGATGCATTCGTATCTGCCGGAAGCTCAGGAGCAATCCTTGTTGGTGGTCAGACTATAGTTGGAAGACTCCGCGGAGTTGACAGGCCACCAATGGCAGCACTTATCCCTACTAAGGATGGTGTTTCACTGCTTGTTGACAGTGGTGCTAATGTAGATGCAAGAGCAACTATGCTTGTACAGTGGGCTGTTATGGGTTCTATATACATGGAGAATGTTGTTGGAATTAAGAATCCAAGAGTTGCAATTGTCAATGTCGGACTTGAGGAAGAAAAGGGTAATTCACTTGTCAAAGAAACATATCCAATGCTTAAAGAGTGTCCTAACATTAATTTTATAGGAAGTATTGAAGCAAGAGAGATTCCTAACAGCTATGCAGATATCATTGTATGCGATGCATTTGTTGGAAACTGTATCTTAAAGCTTTACGAAGGAGAAGCCAAGATGATACTTGGAAAGATTAAGGGCGTTATGATGTCATCATTAAAGACTAAGATTGGCGCACTTCTTATCAAGAAGTCATTAAAGACACAGCTTAAGTCAATGGATGCTTCAGAACACGGAGGCGCTCCTCTTATCGGTCTTAACGGTCTTGTTGTCAAGACTCATGGAAATGCTAAAGCTAAAGAGGTTAAGAATTCATTAATTCAGTGTGTAACATTTACAAAAATGAATATAAATGATAAAATTATTGAGGCGCTCGGTCAGATTCCAGAGCAGCATAATTAAAGATTGAAAGGATAGATATTATGGAATTCGAGAAGTTACAGAATATTATTGCAGATGTACTTAACATTGATAAATCAAAGATTACTCCAGAGACAACATTTGTTGATGATCTTGGAGCAGATTCATTAGATGTATTTCAGATTATCATGGGAATTGAAGATGAATTCGATATCCAGATTCCTGATGATGCAGCTGAATCAATTGTAACAGTTAATGATGCGGTTGTTCAGATTCAGAACGCAACTAATAAATAAACCATACAGATTGTGATGAAAACTAAGAGCATAAGGAGCAAATATTCTTGCATAATTTGTTCCTTATGCTCTTGTTTTCAAAAGTTCGCAGAAAGGTGTATTATGCATAATAAAAATTTATCTGTGTTTATGCAGACTATTGGTTATGATTTCAAAGATATAAGTCTACTTGAAGTTGCTCTTACTCACAGTTCTTATGCCAATGAGCAGAAAAAAGGAAATTGCTGTGATAATGAAAGAATGGAATTTTTAGGTGATGCTGTTCTTGAACTTTCATCAAGTGATTATATATATAAGAATCACGCTGAGATGGCTGAAGGAAAGATGACAAGACTTCGTGCCAGCATTGTATGTGAGCCTACACTTGCTTTATGTGCAAGAGCTATTAAGCTTGATACATTTATAAGACTCGGTAAAGGAGAAGAGCTTACCGGAGGAAGAAGCAGGGATTCTATCGTATCAGATGCCTGTGAAGCTGTTATAGGAGCCATCTATCTTGATGGTGGTTTTGCTAATGCAAAAGAATTTGTTAATAAGTTCATTCTTAATGACCTTGACAATAAGAAACTCTTTTTTGATAGCAAGACTATATTACAGGAAGTTATTCAGGGACTTGGAAAAGAAGTTGATTATGAATTCATCGGTGAAGAAGGTCCTGAACATAACAAACAATTCGTTGTAGCTGCTGTAGTTGACGGGCTTTTTAATATTAAAGGAACAGGCCATACTAAGAAATCAGCATCTCAGAATGCGGCATATGCTGCACTTATCGAGCTTAAGAATAAAGGCTACGATATCAACTCTGATAAGAAATAATAAGTGAGGGGTTATGTATTTAAAAAGTATAGAAGTACAGGGATTTAAGTCATTTGCTAATAAGATAGTATTTGACTTTCATAATGGTATTACAGGTATTGTAGGACCTAATGGTTCAGGTAAAAGTAATGTCGCCGATGCTGTGCGCTGGGTTTTAGGCGAACAGAGTGCCAAGCAGCTTCGTGGTTCTAAGATGGAAGATGTTATATTTGCAGGAACTGAGAACAGAAAGCCGGTTGGTTTCGCATTTGTATCTATAACACTGGATAACAGCGACCATGCACTTCCGGTTGATTACGATGAAGTTACAGTATCAAGAAGAGTATACCGTTCAGGTGAGAGTGAATATCTTATCAATGGTAACTCATGCCGATTAAAAGATGTAACAGAAATGTTTTATGATACCGGTATTGGTAAGGAAGGATATTCTATTATCGGACAGGGACAGATTGATAAGATTCTTTCTGGAAAGCCTGATGAAAGGCGGGAGCTTTTTGATGAAGCCGCTGGAATTGTTAAATTTAAAAGAAGAAAAGCTACTGCAATCAAGAAACTTGAAAATGAGCGGGCTAATCTTGTCCGTGTTAATGATATTTTATCAGAGCTTGAAAAACAGGTCGGACCATTACAGGTCCAGTCTGAAAAGGCCAAGGAATATCTTGACTATAAAGCTGATTTAAAGAAATATGATGTAAATGCATTTCTTTTGGAATCAGACAGGATAAGCAAAGAACTTGAAGAACTGACAGGAAAGATTGGCATTGCTGATAATGACCTTTCCAATTCAAGAGCTGAGTATGAGAGTACCAAGGCTGAATATGAAGAAGCCGAGGAACAGCTTTCTAAGGTGAATTCCGACATTGAGAATGTTAATTCACTTTTGTCAAACACTGAGCTTGAAAGCCAGAGACTTAATGGTGAGATTAATGTTATCACAGAGCAGATTAACAGATTCACTGATAACGAAAAGCATTACAGTGATAGAATTACAGCTATTGATAAAGATAAAGCTGCAAAGCAGACCAATGTAGCTGATTTTAAGAAACAGCTTGAAGAACTTTCAACATCTGTAGAAGAGTTCGAGAATAATCTTAAAGCAAAACAGGATGCTGCTGATGTTATAAAGCAGGATATTGACGGAGTGTCAGATCAGATTGAAAGCCGTCAGAATGATATCTATGACAGACTTAATGCCAAGTCTTCTATTAATGCTGAGAATCAGAAGTTTGCAACCATGCTTGAGCAGCTTAATATAAGAAAAGCTGAGCTTAACAGTCGTCTTATTAAAGACAAGAGTGATGAAGCTGAACAGAACATTAAGATTAATGATATCAGTGCAAGATTAGAAGCTGCACAAAAAAATGCTTTGGAAATAGCTGAAAGAATTGCAACCAATAATGATAAGGTAACAGCAATTAAGAATGAAAATGCTGACCTTAATGCACAGCACGATAAGATTGTACAGAATTATCACAGAGAAAAATCAAGGCTTGAATCTCTCATTAACATTACTGAAAGATATGACGGTTATGGCAACAGTATCCGTAAGATTATGGAATTAAAGGACAGCAATTCCGGAATTCTTGGTGTTATTGCAGATATTGTAAAGGTTGAAAGAAAGTATGAAACAGCTATTGAGACAGCATTAGGCGGAACAATACAGAATATTGTTACTGATAAGGAATCTACTGCTAAGGAGCTGATTGCATATCTTAAGCAGAATAAGCTTGGACGAGCTACATTTTTACCTCTTAATGCAATATCAGGAAGAAATACTCTTGAGAAAGAGCCATGTATTAAAGAAAATGGTGTTATAGGAATTGCAAGCAATCTTGTAAGAGTTTCTTTTGAATATGAGAACTTAGCTAAGTATCTTCTTGGCAGAATTCTTGTTGTTGATAATATTGATAATGCGCTCCTTATTGCCAAGAAATACAAGTATAGCTTAAGAATTGTAACTCTTGAGGGTGAACAGCTCAATCCGGGCGGTTCAATGACCGGTGGTGCATTTAAGAATTCAAGTAATCTTCTTGGCAGAAGAAGAGAGATTGAAGAACTTAAGAAATCTGTGTCAGAACTCAGTAAATCATCAACTGAGCTTAAAACTAAGATTGCAGATAACAGAGCTAAGATAGCGTCTATAAGAGAGCTTATTGACGCAGATAACAAAGCTAACAGAGAGGTGTCTTTAGCTGTTAACACAGAGCAGATGAATCTTAATCAGGCAAAGCAGAAGTTATCTGAAATCAGAATTATATATGATAAAGATAAGGCTGAAACTACTGAGATTGACAGACAGATTAAGGAGATTGATGAGAATAAGAATCAGGTAAGCGGAAGCTTAAGTGCGCTTGATATACAGAATGAAAGCTCAAGAAAAGAAATTGAGAATCTTAACAAACAGCTTGAAGCAAAGAAGGCTGAACTTGATAAGGCTAATGATGATATTGAGAATCTTAAGATAAGATTCAGTTCGGTAGAGCAGAAGACAGCATTTATTCAGGAAAATATTATAAGAATCAATTCTGAAATTGCTGCTCTTGAATCAGAAGAAGCTGATATAAGACAGAGAAAAGAATCTTTATCATCAGAAGTTGAAGATAAGAATGCACAGATTGAAAAGTTAAGAAGTGATATTCATAAAGCGAAGAATCAGATAGAAGACTGCAATACTAAGATTACAGCTCTCCGCAAGGATAGAGATATTATTAATGCAAGCCATAAGACATTCTTTGATAAACGTGAAAAGATTAATGAACAGATTGTTCTTCTTGAAAAAGAAAGTATGCGTCTGCATAACCAGCAGGAAAAGTTAGAAGAAGAGAATGACTCTATAGTAGATTACATGTGGAATGAATATGAGCTTACATACAGCTATGCTGCTGAATTAAGAAGTGAAGAGCTTACTGATATATCTGATATTAAGAAGCAGATTAACATTCTGAAAGCCAATATTAAAAAGCTTGGTGTTGTTAATGTCAATGCTATTGAAGAATATAAGGAAGTAAGCGAACGATACAACTTCTTAAAGACACAGCATGATGATATGATTAAGGCTGAAGAGGCTCTTGTACTGGTTATTGATGAGCTTGATAATGGTATGAGAATTCAGTTTAAAGAGAAGTTTGAGGAAATTAAGGTTGAATTCGATAAGGTATTCAAGGAATTGTTCGGTGGTGGACGAGGCACAATAGAGCTTGTTGAAGGTGAAGATATTCTTGAGGCAGGAATTGTTATTATTTCACAGCCGCCAGGAAAGAAGCTTCAGAACATGATGCAGTTATCCGGTGGTGAAAAGGCACTTACTGCAATCGCACTTCTTTTTGCTATTCAGAACCTTAAACCTTCACCATTCTGTCTGCTTGATGAAATTGAGGCCGCACTTGATGATTCTAATGTAGGAAGATATGCTAATTATCTTCACAAGCTTACAAAGCATACACAGTTTATTGTTATCACTCACAGACGAGGAACAATGGCTGCAGCTGACAGACTCTATGGTATAACTATGCAGGAGAAGGGTGTATCTGCACTTGTTTCTGTAGACCTTATAGCTAATGACCTTGACAAGAAGAAGGAGTAAATATGGGATTTTTCAGTAAATTAAAAGAAGGTTTAACCAAGACAAGAGATAATATTGTTTCCGGAATTGATTCTGTTTTCTCAGGATTTTCGTCAATTGATGACGATTTCTATGATGAGCTTGAAGAAACCCTTATTATGGGTGATATAGGTGTTGTTGCAACTGAAGAGATTCTTGACGACCTTAAGAATAAGGTTAAAGAAAATAAGATTAAGAATCCTGCTGACTGCAAGCAGCTTCTTATTGACAGCATTAAGGAAAAGATGAATCTCGGCGAAAATGCATATGAATTTGAGAATCGCAAATCCATTGTTATGCTTATCGGCGTTAATGGTGTAGGAAAAACTACATCTGTAGGCAAACTTGCCGGTCTTCTTAAAGCACAAAACAAGAAGGTTATTATGGCTGCAGCCGATACTTTCAGAGCTGCGGCTATAGAGCAGCTTACAGAATGGTCTAACAGAACTGGTGCTGATATTATTGCACAGAGTGAGGGTTCTGATCCAGCAGCCGTTATATATGATTCAATTGCTGCATGTAAAGCCAGAAAGGCAGATGTTCTTTTATGTGATACAGCAGGACGTCTTCAGAATAAGAAGAATCTTATGGAAGAGCTTCGTAAGATTGACAGAGTTATAGAAAGAGAGTATTCTGATGCATACAGGGAAAATCTTATCGTTCTTGACGCAACAACTGGTCAGAACGCCCTTTCTCAGCTTAGAGAGTTTAATGATGTAACTAATATCACAGGTATTATTCTTACTAAAATGGATGGAACTGCCAAAGGTGGAATTGCAGTTGCTATACAGGCGGAATTTGGTATTCCTGTTAAATATATTGGGGTTGGTGAGAAAGTCGAAGATTTACAGAAGTTTGATTCAGACACATTTGTTAATGCATTATTTGATGTAGATAACGGCTCTGATGAAGATTGATAAGTTAATAAATTAAGATGGGAGATTAAGTGTAATGGAAGAATTAACATTGAAAAGTTTCGAGGAAGCTGCTGAGAAGGTTAAGGAAGCAACACTTCCTACTAATCTGGTATATAGTGAGTATTTCAGCAGCCAGACTGGTAACAGAGTATACCTTAAGCCAGAGAATATGCAGTACACAGGTGCTTATAAGGTAAGAGGTGCATATTACAAGATTAGTACGATGTCAGAGGAAGCAAGACAGAAGGGACTTATTACAGCTTCTGCCGGAAATCATGCACAGGGTGTTGCATTTGCAGCTAAGAAATATGGGGTTAAGGCAACAGTAGTTATGCCTACAACAACACCACTTATCAAGGTAAACAGAACTAAGGGATACGGTGCAGAGGTTATTCTTTACGGTAATGTTTATGATGAAGCATGTGAATATGCAATGAAGCTTGCCAAGGAGAAAGGACTTACATTTGTTCACCCATTTGATGATTTAGATGTTGCAACAGGTCAGGGTTCTATCGCAATGGAGATTATTAAAGAGCTTCCAACTGTTGATTATATTCTTGTTCCTATTGGTGGTGGCGGACTTGCAACAGGTGTATCTACACTTGCAAAACTCCTTAATCCTAATATCAAGGTTATTGGTGTTGAGCCTGCTGGTGCTAACTGTCTTCAGGAATCTCTTAAGGCTGGAAAGGTTGTTACTCTTCCTACTGTAAGTACAATTGCAGACGGTACAGCTGTTAAGACTCCAGGAAGCAAGTTATTCCCATACCTTCAGAAGAATCTTGATGATATTATTACAGTTCCTGATGAAGATTTAATAGTTGCATTCCTTGATATGGTAGAGAATCATAAGATGATTGTTGAGAATTCAGGTCTTCTTACAGTTGCAGCATTAAAGCAGCTTGATGTTAAGGATAAGAAGATTGTTTCAATTCTTTCTGGTGGTAATATGGATGTTATTACAATGTCATCTGTTGTTCAGCAGGGACTTGTACAGAGAAGCAGAATCTTCACTGTTTCTGTACTTCTTCCAGATAAGCCGGGTGAACTTGTAAGAGTAGCTTCTATTATTGCAGAAGCTAACGGTAATGTAATCAAGCTTGAGCATAACCAGTTTGTAAGCATTAACAGAAAAGCAACTGTTGAGCTTAGAATTACTATTGAAGCTTTCGGACATGAACATAAGGATGAGATTGTTGACAAGCTTGAAGCAGCAGGTTTAAGACCTAGAATTGTTAAGGTAAACATTTAATCACTATCTGCAGAGGAAAATCTATGAAGAAATATTCTTTCAAAAGATATGCAGGAGTTACAATGGCATTATTTGGGGCAGCTGCGCTGTCCCTATTGCTTTTTTTTGCATTGTTCAGAATTGATGCTATCCACAAAGCATTTTCACATATATGCAAAACTCTTATGCCTTTTATAATTGGCGGGGTATTAGCATATGTAATATGTCCAATATGTAATTTCTTCGATAATATATATAATAAGGTATTTAAGTTTATTAAGAATGAGAAGAAAAAGAAAAGCCTGTCCAATAATCTTAGTGTGTTTACAGGGCTTCTTATAGCAATTCTGTTCATATATTTTATGATTATTGTTATTATTCCTAATCTTGTAAATAGTGTTGTACGTCTTATTCAGATTATTCCTGATAATGTCAATAAAGTTATTGATTTTGCACAGAAGTTTCTTAACGAAAATGAAACTCTTATGAAATATTCAGAGAATATTATCGATAAAACATATACATTTATTAACGACTGGCTCGGTAACGAGTTTCTTGGATATGCACAGGGAATTGCTTCCGGTGTTTCAACCGGTGTAGTTAATATCATTGTTGTACTTTTTAATGTTCTTATCGGATTCATTGTTGCAGCGTATCTTCTTACAGCAAGAAAAAAGCTTGCAAAGCAGGGAGAGATGGTTGTCTATAGTATATTCAAGAAAGAACGTGCTGCCAGCGTTATGGAAGAGATTAAGTATACTGATAAGGTGTTCAGCGGCTTTGTTAATGGCAAAATCCTTGATGCCTTTGTAATAGCACTTATATGTTTTATATCACTTAAGATATTTACAATATGTAATCCTGGCAAAGAGATGATGAGTGAGATTCTTATTGCATTCATTGTTGGAATATTTAATGTTATTCCTTTCTTTGGCTGGTACATAGCATGGTTTATTGGAGCTTTATTATGTCTTATTGTCAATCCTGCACAGTGCCTGTTCTTTGTAATATTTAATTTTATATTACAGCAGATTGACGGTAATATTATCGGGCCTAAAATTCTTGGTAATACTACAGGAATCTCAAGTTTCTGGGTATTGTTTGCAATACTCCTCTTTGGTGATATATGGGGATTTGCAGGAATGCTTTTAGGTGTTCCTATATTTGCAGTTATATATCATCTTATTAAGAAATGGGTGTTTAAGAGACTACAGATTAACGGAATGGAGAATTTAAGCGAAGAATATGAAGTTGAATATCCTCCTAATGAGCGTGAAAAGAGGCTTGAAAGCTGATTTAATAAATTTTTCAAAAGTGTCAAGTAAAAATGCTTGACACTTTTTTTGATATCTGATATTATACTCAAGGCTTATGAGTCAATCATGGCTTATATGATATTTAAGTTTGTGGCAGGTATTATGGAAAGAATTGTTGAACAGAATCTTTTATATGATTTTTATGGAGAGTTACTTAACGACCATCAGAAGAAGATATATGAAGATGCTATCTACAATGATTTATCTCTCAGTGAGATTGCCGATGAATACGGTATATCAAGGCAGGGAGTACATGATCTGATTAAGAGAGTTACGAAGACACTTGATGGATACGAGGCTAAGCTTCATCTTATACAGAAGTTCCTTGAAACCAAGGACAAGGTATCTAAGATTGATTCTTTAGTTGATGATTACATGGAAAGTCAGGATATATCTGATATTCATGAAATCAAGAAGTTATCCAATGAGATTCTTGAAGAATTTTAAGGAGAGATATTATGGCATTCGATAGTTTATCAGAGAAATTGCAGAATATTTTTAAAAATCTTCGTGGTAAGGGTCGTTTATCAGAAGCTGATGTTAAGGCTGCTCTTAAGGAAGTTAAGCTTGCCCTGCTTGAAGCTGATGTTAACTTTAAGGTTGTTAAGCAGTTTATCAAGTCTGTAGAAGAAAGAGCAATTGGTCAGGATGTTATGTCAAGTCTTACACCTGGTCAGATGGTTATCAAGATTGTTAATGAAGAGATGGTATCTCTTATGGGATCTGAGACAACTGAGATTGCCTTGAAACCTGGCTCTGAGATTACTGTTATCATGATGGCAGGTCTTCAGGGTGCTGGTAAGACAACTACTACAGCAAAGCTTGCTGGTAAGTTCAAGGCAAAGGGAAGAAAACCTCTTTTAGTTGCCTGTGATGTATACAGACCAGCAGCCATTGAACAGCTTACTATTAATGGTAATAAACAGGGCGTTGAAGTATTCTCTATGGGAACTAACCAGAAGCCTGTTGATATTGCCAAAGCTGCTATAGCCCATGCTAAGAATAATGATTTTAATACAGTTATTCTTGATACAGCAGGACGACTTCATGTTGATGAAGACATGATGAATGAGCTTATAGAGATTAAAGCTAATGTATCAGTTGACCAGACAATTCTTGTAGTTGATTCCATGACAGGTCAGGATGCTGTTAATGTTGCTTCATCATTTAATGAGAAGGTTGGCATTGACGGAGTTATCCTTACTAAGTTGGATGGTGATACAAGAGGTGGTGCTGCACTTTCAATTAAGGCAGTTACCGGAAAGCCGATTCTTTATGTTGGTATGGGGGAAAAACTTTCAGATCTTGAACAGTTTTATCCAGACCGTATGGCATCAAGAATACTTGGTATGGGGGATGTTCTTACCCTTATTGAGAAGGCTGAAGCACAGCTTGATGCTGATAAAGCAAAAGCTATGGAAGAAAAGCTTAAGAAAGCAGAATTTGACTTTAATGACTTTCTTGAGTATATGGGACAGATTAAGAATATGGGTGGTATCAGTTCAATTATGAGCATGATGCCAGGACTGTCAGGTCAGATGAAGAATGTTTCAATTGATGATGATGAAGCAGAGAAGAATATGAGAAGAACCGAATCTATCATATATTCAATGACTAAGGCAGAAAGAAGTAATCCGGACATACTTAATCCTTCAAGGAAGAACAGAATTGCAAGAGGTGCAGGTGTTGATATTGCTGATGTTAACAGACTTGTAAAGCAGTTCGAACAGATGAAGAAGATGATGAAGCAGATGCCGGGAATGATGAAAGGTGCTAAAAAGGGACGTTTCAAGTTACCTTTTTAACATAGATTAATTTTTAAGAATAATACAGGAGGTGAATGTAATGGCAGTAAAGATTAGATTAAAGAGATTAGGTGAGAAGAAAAATCCTTTCTATAGAATTATCGTAGCAGACTCAAGATCTCCAAGAAATGGTAGATTTATCGATGAAATCGGTACTTATGATCCTAATTACGATCCATGCAAGTTAAGCATTGATGCTGAGGCTGCTAAGAAGTGGTTATCAAACGGAGCTCAGCCTACAGAGGTTGTTGGAAAGCTTTTCAAGATGGCTGGTATCGAAAAATAAGACTAGTGGAGGTGTAATTGACTATGAAAGAATTAGTGGAAATTATCGCTAAGGCACTAGTTGATAATCCGGATGAGGTTGTAGTAACAGAAACTGAAAAAGATAAGGCTCTTGTAGTCAATCTTAAGGTTGCTCCTTCGGATATGGGCAAGGTTATCGGCAAGTCTGGTAGAATTGCCAAGTCAATAAGAGCAGTTGTTTCAGCTGCAGCTTCTAAGAGCGACAAGAAAGTGATTGTTGAAATAGATAATTAAGCAAACACTACTGTCTAAGGCAGCCTTTCGGGGCTGTCTGTTTTGTTATTTATATATACATTTATGCCAGAATGGAGAATTTAAGTGGAAGATATGTTAAGAGTAGGGGTCATAACATCGACCCACGGAATCAGAGGTGAAGTTAAGGTTTTTCCTACAACAGATGATCCTCTTCGTTTTAAAAAACTTAAGAAATGTGTTATCGATGGAAAAAGAGAACAGGTAGCTGTCACTGTATCTTCAGTTAAATTCTTTAAGCAGTTCGTAATACTTAAGTTTAAAGAGTTTGATGACATCAATGATATAGAGAAATACACAAAATGTGACTTGCTCGTTTCAAGAGAAGATGCTGTTAAACTTGAGCCGGGAGAGTATTTTATATGCGATCTTATCGGACTTGATGTTATAACAGATGAAGGAAAGCATTTGGGCGTACTAAAAGATGTATTAGAGACAGGCGCTAACAATGTATATGAAGTAGAGGCAGATAATGGCGAAAGCTATTTAATACCGGTTATTGACCAGTGTATATTAGATCATGACCTTGATAAGAAGACTATAACAGTCCATATCTTACCAGGGCTTCTGGATATTAATAAATAATAAAGAAAATGTATTTTTAGTCTTGCATTATTTGCTTGATTATGATAATCTAAACAAGTTGTGAGAAAAAGGGATGGTCCTCTGTTACAGAACCTGTATTAAGAACATCATAATATTAAGGAGGTCACACATGAATACAATTATTAAGAACATCGAAGATGCTCAGCTTAAGGCTCAGGCTCCTGAGTTCAGAGTTGGTGATACTGTAAGAGTATCAGCTAAGATTAAGGAAGGAAACCGTGAAAGAATCCAGGTTTTCGAGGGAACAGTATTAAAGAAGCAGGGAACTGGCGTTAGAGCTACATTTACAGTAAGAAAGATTTCTAACGGCGTTGGCGTTGAGAAGACATGGCCATTACATTCACCTATCGTTGAGAAGGTTGAAGTTGTAAGACGCGGTAAGGCTAGAAGAGCTAAGCTTAACTACTTAAGACAGAGAACAGGTAAGGCTGCTAAGGTTAAGGAATTAGTTAGATAATTTTGTTATTCACGGTAAGGGACATTTGAAAAAATGTCCCTTTACTTATATATAAGCGACAGGAAAGGTCGGAATATTATGAGATTTTTTCAGAGAAGATATCAGGAAAATACTACATTGCTTAATATATGTAAATATGTAGCAGATGTATGTGTTGTAATAGTACTTGCTTATGTTCTGGTTACATTCATATGCTGCCGTTCTACAGTTGTTGGTAATTCTATGGAGGAAACGCTGTCTAATGATAACACTGTTCTTATAAACAGAATATCATATGCATTTAATGGACCTAAGCGATTTGACTGTATAGCTTTCGAACAGGATTCTGTTGATTCCTCTAAGATATACATAAAGAGAGTAGTTGGACTTCCAGGGGAAACAGTCCAGATAAAGGATGGCAGAGTATATATTAATGATGTACAGCTTGATGATTATGTTGATACGACAATACTTACTCCAGGTGCAGCTGCCAATCCTTATAAACTTGCAGCTGATGAGTATTTTGTACTAGGAGATAACCGTAATAATAGTGAGGACAGCCGTTTTGCCAGTGTTGGAATGGTTAAACGTAAGAATGTTGTAGGAAAAGTATGGATGGTAATAGAACCGTTTGATTCATTTGGTTTTGTTAAATAATGGAGAGATATATGGAAGAGAAGAAAAGAGCCATTAACTGGTATCCTGGTCATATGACTAAGGCCAGAAGAATGATGGAAGAAGATATAAAGCTTGTTGACCTTGTTATTGAGATTGTGGATGCAAGAATACCGTTAAGCAGCCGGAATCCGGATATTGATAAGCTGGCTAAAAATAAGGCACGTATTGTATTATTGAATAAATCGGACCTTGCAGATGACACAGTAACGGATGAATGGATAACATATTTTAAAGATAAAGGCTTTTACTGCCTTAAGCTTAACTCAAGACTCAATGTAAGCAACCGTGCAGTTAATAATCTTATAACTGCTGCATGTTCTGCTAAGATTGAAAGAGACAGAGCAAGAGGAATTAAGAACCGTTCCATCAAAGCTATGATTGTTGGAATACCTAATGTTGGTAAATCAACATTTATTAATTCATTCACCGGAAGAAAGAGTGCCAAGACAGGTAATAAGCCGGGTGTTACAAAAGGAAAGCAATGGATAAGAATTAATGGAAGTGTTGAGCTGCTTGACACACCGGGTATACTCTGGCCTAAGATAGAAGACAGAAATGTCGGTGAAAGACTTGCGATGATTGGTTCAATTAATGACCAGATTCTTAATATTGAGGAGCTTGCATTAGAAACTATAAAGTTTCTTAAGAAGAGTTATCAGCCGCAGCTTTATAGCCGTTATGATATAACAGAAGATATATTTGATAATGTTGATACTGAAACAATGATGAATCCTGAAAATGCTGCTGCACTCTGTATTATGGAACATATTGCCAGAAAACGTGGCTGTATTAAGAAAGGTTCAGATATTGATTATGAAAAATGTGCTGCATGTATTCTTGATGATTTCAGAGAAGGAAAGATTGGTACAATCTCACTTGAAAGACCTTAAAGATACCGGAAAGGAAAGCTATGACACTTAAAGAGGAACGTGAACTTAAAAAAGCAGCAAAACTGGAGGCTGAGAAACAGCGTATTGAAGCTATGCGTGAATATGAAGAAATGTATGATACATTTTCTTATATATGTGGAATAGATGAGGCTGGAAGAGGACCGCTTGCAGGTCCTGTTGTTGCAGGTGCAGTAATTCTTCCTAAAGGAAAAAGGATTCTTTATGTAAATGATTCCAAGAAATTAAGTGAGAAAAAAAGAGATGAACTTTTTGATGTTATAAAAGAAGAAGCACTTTCATACGGAATTGGAATTGTATCTCCTGAAAGAATTGATGAGATTAATATATTGCAGGCAACTTATGAAGCAATGCACGAAGCAGTTAATAAATTATCTGTAAAACCCGATATACTTCTTAATGATGCAGTTACAATTCCGGGAATTGATGTTAAGCAGATTCCAATTATTAAAGGTGATGCCAAGAGTCTGTCAATTGCATCTGCAAGTATTCTTGCGAAAGTAACAAGGGACAGAATTATGACCGAATATGATTCTTTATATCCGGAATATGGATTTGCCAGGCACAAAGGCTATGGAACTAAAGTTCATATTGAAGCAATAAAAGAGTACGGTCCATGTCCTATACACAGAAGAACATTTATTAAGAATTTTATATAGGTGAGCGTATATGAATATTAATATGTCCGATTTTTTCAAAAATAATATATCATCAGGCAGCCAGACCACAGATGTTAATGTGTCGGAAAATGTATCACATGAACCGTCTGGAAGCAATAATGCTGCACAGGCTGCTGGCATGAAAATATTAAATTCTCTTATGTCAGGTGACACATTTACAGGGTATGTCAGTCAGTTAAATGGGAATAATGCATATATTACAATGAACAATGGAGCACAGATTCAGGCTAAGCTTATGCAGGGTGCTTTAATTAATATCGGACAGAATGTGACTTTTATGGTGGAGGATAACTCTGATAATAAAATTTCAATCAAACCGTTTTTAGCTAATGAACAGCAGGCAGTTCTTATTGATAAAGCATTGGAGGCTGCAGGTCTCGGTGCTACTGATGATAATATTAATATTGTCAAAGAACTTTTGGGACTTGGCATGCCGGTTGATGCACAGACATTAGGGAATATGGTTAAATATTCCATGAAATTTCCAGAAGCCTCACTTAATACCGTTGCCAATCTTATGAGACTTGAGATTCCTGTTAATGAACAGAATATCCGCGAGTTCCAGATGTATGTTCAGTTTAACGGACATATTGAAAATCTCTTGTCAGATATGGAGAATGGCATAGTTAATGACCTGTTAAAGAACAATCAGGATATTATGGATTTTCAAAATGTTATTACAGGCATGTATGAGGGGCTTGATGGGGAAGAAGTCAGTTCATCAGCCGCTGGCGATGTCCTATCGCAACAGACAATTGATGAATTAAATAATATGCTGTCTGATTCAGGAGTGAAACTTAATAATGATATCGCAGAAACTTCTGTGAAGGAACTTATTAACCAGCTTGTTGAAAATGATAGTCTTAATTCTCATAATTTTCAGAAAATTATCAATTCAGGAAGTTTCAGAGAGATTCTTCATGCTGTAATTAATGATACAATGAAGCTTACTCCTAATGATATACAGGAAGGGGAGGAAGCTGTAAGCTCATATTATAAGCGGATAAGAAAAAATGTGGCAAATATTGAAAATTCACTGAAATCAGCAGGTAATTCAGCTCCTGAACTTTCGAAGAGTCTTTCTGACATAAAAAGTAATATTGATTTCATGAATGATCTTAATAAGAATATGACATATTTTCAGATGCCGCTTAAATTCTCGGAAAGTGAAGGTAATGGGGAACTGTATGTATTCACTAATAAAAAGAATCTTACCGGAAAAACAGATAACATAAGCGCAATGCTTCATCTGGATATGGATAATCTTAAATCAATGGATATATATGTCAATCTGTCTGGGGGTAACAATGTATCAACTAATTTTGTTCTCGAGACAGAAGAACTGCTTGATTTTGTGTATCAGCATATAGACAGACTTAATGCCCGCCTTGAAAAACTTGGATATAATACACATTTTGAAATGAAGGTAGCAGCTGATTCTTCAGACCGTCTTGATTTTGTTAAGGATTTTATAGAAGCAGAGGCAAGACCAGCTGCAGGTGGACAATACATATTCGATGCAAAAGCATGACAGCTTTATCTAAAGAAGGAGCAGCATATGGGAAAAAAAAATAATGATGATAAGCCTAAAATAGCAGTTGCACTTGAATACACTCCAGGGGAACAGGCACCAAAGATACTTGCAACAGGACGTGGGTATATTGCTGAATCAATTATTGAAAAGGCTGGAGAGGCTGATGTTCCTGTATATGAGGATTCTAAGCTTGCTGATACTTTGTCAAAACTTGAAATAGGAGAAATGATTCCTCCGGAACTATATACCGTAGTTGCAGAGATTCTTGTATTTGTAGACGAATGCGACAGGATTAAAGGGAAAGTGGGTAAATAATGGCTGTTAATAAAAGAACTGCCGGTGCAGATAAAGAACAGCTTGCTGCCAGATATCTTGTTGATAAGGGGTACACTGTTCTTGAACGGAATTTTCGCAATAAAACAGGTGAGATAGATATTATCGCAAAGAAAGATAATTATATTGTATTTGTAGAGGTCAAATACAGAAGTAATAACAAATATGGATATGCAGTCGAAGCTGTAAATTACAGAAAGCAGCAGATAATAAGGCAGGTTGCACAATTCTATATAACAACAAGATATAAAAGCTGTGATATACCATGCCGTTTTGATGTCATAGGAATAGATGGCGAAACAGTAACACATATTAAAAATGCATTTTAATAAGGATTATAATCATGAACATTAAATATATTGATACAGGAACACTTTATGAAGGATTAAAAGGAGCTGTGGTTAATAATTCCACAAGAATATCACAGAAGAATGGAATTCCTTATATTGAGTTTACACCATTTGATGAATTTGACTGGGTCACTCTTCATTTTTCAACAAGAGATGGTGGAGTGAGCAAAGGGATATATTCAAGCATGAACTTTTCTTTTGACAGGGGCGATGATTATGAAAATGTATATAAGAATTATGAGTTATTTCTTGATACAATGAATATTAAGCCTGAAAACTGTGTTTGTACAAAACAGACACATACTACCAATGTGATTGCTGTTGATTATAATATGGCAGGAATGGGACTTACAAGAGCAAGAGATTTTGATAATGTTGACGGACTTGTAACTAATGAACCTGGTCTGTGTCTTATTACATATTTTGCAGACTGTGTACCTGTATATTTTATTGATCCTGTAAACAGATGCATAGGTGCATCACATTCAGGATGGCGTGGAACGGTTGCAGATATAACACATGAAACGGTACAGCTTATGAACAGAACTTATGGGGCAAAGCCAGAGGATATTCATGCATTCATAGGACCATCAATATGTCAGGACTGTTATGAGGTTGATGAATCAGTTGCAGAAAAGTTCAGAAGTGCTTACAGCCAGAATGAAATCGGTATGATACTTTATCATACGACAGGAGATAAATACCAACTTAATCTTCAGGCAGCTAATTATTTTAATATGATTCATGCTGGAATAAAACCTGATAACATAGGTATATCTGACATATGCACAAGCTGTAACAGTGACTGGCTCTTTTCACACAGGGCTTCACATGGAAAACGTGGCGTTTTGTGTGGATTTATGAGTATATGCAGATAATATATTAAAAAGCCAGAACAGATGTTTTGATGATAATCTGTTCTGGCTTTTTTTATTTTTTGTTATGTTCCTGTTTGTATCTGGCTCTTAATTCAGCTTCCTCAGAAGAAAGCTTTGCCCGGCCTTTTTTGCCAACCCTGGTTATAAGCAGATATATTGCTGCAAGTATTGCGATAGGAATAGCTGCTGTAAGTATTGTCGATAAAGTCTCTGTAAATACACCATTTTCAAATACAGATTTTTTAACACTTGTATACTGGGCTGAATTGATTATATATCTGATGTTATTAATCATCTCATCAGTGATTTCATTATCCTTCGACTGAAGAGAATACATATATATATATCCGCGTGCTACAGTGTAGTATTTTCTTGTATAAATTGTCTGCTTTTCGTCTGATACAGATGTAACCTCTGTCCTGAAATATGGACGGTCGTTAATTATATCTATAGCCTTGCCTGTCATTGTCTCTGTCAGGCCATCTTCCTGCTTGGCATTCTCTGAGTCAATATATTGCAGGAACATGCCACTTAACTGATTCTCATCCAGTTCATCAAGGTTAGAAAGTGATGCGCCTGCTTTCATTCCGACAACAGCAATTTCGTAAGAAATATCTTTTGAAAATGCTTCAAGATATATATTAGATGCTTTCATTGAGTTCTGTACTTCATTGGCATCCTGTGCGCCAATATCCTTAAGATATGCATTATTGCCTGTTGTTGTCTGCGTAAAGCATATCAGTTCCTCAGGAACTTTTAATTTTAAATCAATTGCAGAGAACTTATAAGATGCATCTGCTGCCAGTGCAGTAAAAGATGGAAAAATAATTGCCGATATAAGAACCAATACCGGAATAAATGTTAATTTTTTGCGGGAAAATTTCACAAAAACACCTCCTAAAGTGCTTAAAATCAATATTTTGTATGATATCACAGTGCTTTACAAAAAGCAATTAAACTGATATTATATTATAGATTGCGTGTATTAATTTTTTGTAAATTTGCTATAAGAGCAAGGAGGAATTATGAGTAAACCAATAGTTGCTGTTGTCGGAAGACCTAATGTTGGTAAATCAACATTATTCAACAGTCTGTGCGGACAACAGATTTCAATAGTTAAAGATACACCGGGTGTTACAAGAGACAGAATCTATGCCGAGGTAAGCTGGCTAAACCACAATTTTACACTTATAGATACCGGTGGTATAGAGCCGGATACAGGTGATATTATCCTTTCGCAGATGCGTGAACAGGCTGAGATTGCCATTGAAACTGCAGATGTAATTATATTTATGACTGATGTTAAGCAGGGACTTGTAGATTCAGATTCTAAGGTTGCTGATATGTTAAGACGCTCACACAAGCCTGTTATTCTTGTTGTCAATAAAGTTGACAGCTTTGAGAAGATGATGCCTGATGTATATGAATTCTATAATCTTGGAATTGGAGAACCATTTCCTATATCAGCCGTTAATAAGTTAGGTTTTGGTGAAGTACTTGATGAAGTGGTAAGTCATTTCCCAGAGGGTTCAGATACTGATAAAGAAGATGACAGACCTAAGGTGGCTATAATAGGTAAGCCTAATGTTGGTAAGTCATCAATCATCAATAAGCTTGTAGGCAAGAACAGAGTTATTGTATCTGATATTGCCGGTACAACAAGAGATGCTATTGACACAGCTATCAAATATAATGGTAAAGAATATGTATTTATTGATACAGCGGGACTACGCCGTAAGAGTAAGATTAAAGAAGATCTGGAGCGTTTCAGTATCATAAGAACTGTTGCAGCAGTTGAAAGAGCTGATATTGCAATTCTTGTTATTGATGCTACGGAAGGTGTTACAGAACAGGATGCCAAGATAGCCGGAATAGCGCATGAAAGAGGCAAGGGTATTATTATTGCTGTTAACAAATGGGATGACATAGAGAAGAATGACAAGACTATCTATGAGTTTACGAATAAGATTAAAGATACTCTTGCATTTATGTCATATGCTGAGATTATATTTGTTTCTGCCAAGACAGGTCAGAGACTTAATAAAATATATGAATTAGTTGATCACATTGTTGATGCACAGACTATGCGTATTCCTACCGGTGTGCTTAATGAAATTCTTACAGAAGCAGTTGCAATGAAGCAGCCACCTTCAGATAAGGGTAAGAGACTTAAAATCTATTACATGACTCAGGTTTCGGTAAAACCACCGACATTTGTTATGTTTGTTAATGATGTAGCACTTACACATTTTTCTTATACAAGATATATAGAAAACAGAATAAGAGAATCCTTTGGATTCAGAGGTACATCTATCAGATTCATCAACAGAGAACGTAAGGAGAAAGAGTAATGTTATTTAAAATAGGTGTTCTTATATATGGATATTTTGCCGGAGCACTCATTCAGGCAGGATACTGGATGGGAAAGTTCAATAAGATTGACATCAGGGATTATGGCAGTGGCAATGCGGGAACTACCAATGTTATGAGAACTCTTGGCAAGAAAGCCGGAATTGCAACTTATCTTTTAGATGCATTTAAAGCAGTTATTGCTGATATATTGATACATTTTCTTATAGTACCACATACTGCAATTCCGGAAATGCTTCTGTTTCTGTATTGTGGACTTGGAATCGTGCTTGGACATAATTTTCCGTTCTACCTTAAGTTTAAGGGTGGAAAGGGAATAGCAGCATCTTCAGGTGTTGTTATAAGTCTTATGCTTTTCCCTAAATACTGTTTCATGTTTACAGTTTTTGGTATTGTCTTTTTTGCACTTGTAGCCAGGATAAGCCGTTATGTTTCACTGGCCTCACTTATAGGCATGGCAATGTTTTTTGTAGAATTTCTTATATGGGGATTCTTAGGCTGGCTTCCATTAAATGGAACAGACCTTGTTGAAGGTACTGTTATTGTTTTCGCTCTTGCAGCGCTTGCATTTATCAGACACCGCAGTAATATTGTAAGACTGGTTCAGGGAACAGAACGAAAAATCGGTGAAAAAAAGAATTAATTTTTGATGCGCTTATGCGCAGATTGGAGTATAATTATGGCAAATGTAAGTGTTTTAGGAGCAGGAAGCTGGGGCTTAGGTCTGGCTTTACTTCTTAATAACAACGGACACAATGTAACAGTATGGTCAGTTTTAAAGGATGAAGTTGATATGCTTCAGACTGAAAGAGAACATAAAAGATGCCTTCCGGGTGTAAAGATTCCTGATAGTATTACTATTTCAGGAGATACAGAGAATGTAATTAACAGTGCAGATGTACTTGTACTTGCAGTTGCATCTCCTTATACCCGTTCTACTGCAAAGCTGATTGCACCTTTCGTAAAGGAAGGACAGATTATTGTAAATGTGGCAAAAGGTGTTGAGGAGCATACTTTATTAACACTCTGCCAGATTGTAGAAGAGGAGATTCCTTGTGCCAAGGTTGCTGTTTTATCAGGGCCAAGCCACGCTGAAGAGGTAAGCCGTGGTATTCCTACAACATGTGTCATAGGTGCACATGAAAAGGCAACTGCTGAATATTTACAGAACATTTTTATGAGTGATGTATTCAGGGTATATACAAGTCCTGATATGCTTGGAATATGCATAGGTGGTGCATTAAAGAATGTTATCGCGCTTGCTGCAGGTATTGCGGATGGGCTTGGCTATGGTGATAATACTAAAGCTGCTCTTATAACAAGGGGTAATGCTGAGATAACAAGACTTGGTGTTGCGATGGGAGCTAATCCTCATACTTTTGCTGGTCTTTCAGGTATTGGTGACTTAATCGTTACATGTGCAAGTATGCACAGCCGTAACAGACGTGCAGGAATCCTCATAGGTAAAGGATACACCAAAGACGAGGCTATGAAAGAAGTGCAGATGGTAGTAGAAGGTGTTTTCTCTGCAAAGGCAGCGTTAGAACTTTCTAAGAAATATAATATTGAAATGCCGATTGTAGAACAGGTTAATAAGGTGCTTTTTGAAGACAAGCCTGCTGCTGAAGCTGTTAAAGAACTTATGTTAAGAGACAAGAAAATTGAAATAGATAATTCTGAATGGAAATAATAATCAGTTTTATCTGAGCCTGATTAAAAGAGGGGGATACCAATGGCTCATATCCGTAATTTAACTAACAGGGCATATATATCCAACAGTCTGAAAGAATCACTTGGCCGTTTTGAGATGTACAGATATAGTTTTATATATGCACCAACAGGCTACGGAAAATCCAAAGTCTGCAAAACTTTTTTTAAGAATTATTCAGGTTACACCGTTCTTTGGATAGATGCAGATAGTTCGCAGGATATATTCTGGGAGAACTTATGCAATGCAATAAAGATTCTTAACCCATCTTTTGCTGAATCCTTTAAGAAAATAGGCTTTCCTGATTCTCCGGAAGATGTAAATGCGATTATTAATATCCTTTCAATTATGAATTCTGACAAATCTTCAGCTCTGCTTATAATTGATAATTTTGATAATATACTGGATGATAATATATGTAAAATATTTGCATCTTCATATTCATCAACTGCTATTGGTTTTAAGTATATATTTATATTAAGAAAAATCACAAGTCAGAATATAATTAACCTGATATCAAAGGATGAAGCATTAGGCATTGGAAAAAATGAACTCTCATTTTCTCTTGAAGATATAGAAGATTATTTCCGTCTTAATGAAGTTATTCTTGATAAAGAAACTGCCAAAACAATATATGAAACAACATCAGGATGGCCTTATGTTGTACATTTATGTGCGGAAGCTCATAAGAATAGAATGGTAGAATTTGTAAACGATAAATGCAATACATTCATTGAAAATAATATATGGCTGGAATTAAACCATGATGAAAGAGAATTTTTGTCAGATATGGGTGTATTCAGTTCTTTCACATTAAACCAATGTATTAAACAGACACTGTTAAAAGAAAAAGAATGTCTTGATATGCTTAATGGTATTGCATTTGTTGATTATAATGAGCATACTCGAAAATACAGTTTTAATCCTATGTTCAAAAGATTTATTGAACAGATGCTCAAAGAAAAGCCTGCTAAAGAATTAAGAAATATTACTCTGCGTGCTGCAAGAACTAATCTTGAGGCTGGCAATTATTTTGAGGCAATGAAACTTTTCAGTCAGTCTAAGGAATATAGTGAAATATATCAGTGCACTTGCGATTTTGTGCATATATATCCTTTTGTTATCAAACAGAATAAGGATGTTTTTTCTGATATTGCCAACCATTACTGGAATGTCGAAAAGAATGGTCAGTACACATTTTCAATTATAATATGTTTTTCTATGCTTTTATTTAATGAAAAGCATATGGTTGAAACACTTCTTTCAGATATAGGCAATGACATTAACAATGATTCGATTCTTAATGAGAGCCAGAAAATTTTATATCTTGCAGAGCTCCAATATATTAAAGCATATACGGGATATAATGATTTTAATAAAATGAGAGAGGCGTTCAATATTATTCCGACTCTTTCAAAATCACCTGTTAATATAATTGCCAATGGTTTTCCGTTTAATTTTGAGTGCCCTTCAGTTATGATGTTATATCACAGACAGGCTGGTGCACTTGATGAAGAGATAAATGCATTAGAGAAGTGTGCGCCTGATTATTACCGCATAACAAATGGGCATGGAAAAGGCTTTGAAGCTGTTATGAAAGCAGATGCTTTATATAATAGAGGCGATTTTGACAGTGCTGAAATATTATGCCAGAAAACAATCTATATGGCTGACAGCCGTAACCAGTATGGTATATATATTGCAGCCTGTTATATTTTAGCAAATATCTCTTTATACAGAGGTCTTAACGATCAATATAAAGAAAATATGAACAAAATTGAACAGGCTGCAAGAAAAGATGATAATAAAACCGGTTCTCTTGTCAAGCTTGCAGATATATGTAATGCATGTATGCTCAGTAATATAGAACATCAGGATGAAATTGCCGCATGGCTTAAAGATCAGAAAAAAATTGAAGATACTGTCAGTTTTTATTCACTCAGCTTTGTAAATGTACTGTTTGGTAAATACCTTATTCTTAATGGTGAATATCATCATTTCTTAGGAATAAGCGGACAGTTATTAGGGCTGAACAACCTTTTTTCATATGTTCTACCACAGATTTACACATATATATATCTTGCTGTTGCTAACTATCAAACAGGTGAAACTGAAAAAGCACATAAGTTTTTATTAGAAGCAATAAAACTTGCCGAGCCGGACAATATATATATGCCTTTCGTACATAATTACAGCTTAATATCTGATCTTATTGCAGAAACAGTTGTAAGCCGTGATTTTTCAAGCTTTATAAAACACATTGTAAAAATTTCGAAAAATTATGAAAAGGGTATTAAAAGCATAAAAAAAGCAGGTCATGTACTTGCTGATTATGGACTTACAGTAAGAGAAGCTGATGTTGCCAAGCTTGCAGCGCAACGGCTTTCTAACAAAGAAATTGCAGCTCAGTTATTTATTGCAGAAAGCACTGTCAAATCTAATATGAAGGTTATATTTAATAAGCTGCAAATCAATTCACGCGCTGAATTAAAGAATTTTTTCGAATAAGAATATAGGAAAAGGAATTATTAATATGAGAGTAATAGCCGGTACAGCCCGCAGTCTGCCTCTTAAAGCAGCAGAGGGGGACAACACAAGACCTACTACAGATAGAATTAAAGAAACTCTTTTTAATATGTTACAGTCAGATATTGCCGGATGTAGATTTCTTGATTTATACGCAGGAAGCGGTGCTATTGGCATTGAAGCATTAAGCCGCGGTGCTAAAGAAGCCGTTCTCGTCGAAAATGCAAGAGCAGCATTAGCTGTTATTAAAGACAATCTTGCATTTACAAAGCTTGATTCAAAAGCTGTTATAATGGAACAGGATGTTTTATCAGCTATAAACAGACTTGCAGGAAAAGGAGTATTTGACATTATATTTATGGATCCTCCATATGGGAAAGATTACGAATATGATGTTTTAAATGCATTATCACATTCAGATATAATTGATAAATATACAATAATCATAATAGAGGAAGCTCTGCATGTTCCTTTAGATTATATTAATGAGTGTGGTTTTGAGACAATAAAAGTCAAAAATTATAAAACAAACAAGCACATATTTATAAGACTAAAGGAGAGTGAATAACTGTGAAGAAAGCAATTTATCCAGGAAGCTTTGACCCGGTAACATTAGGACATTTGGATATAATAAGGCGTTCAGCAAGTCTTGTCGATCATTTAATAGTTGGTGTACTTAATAACAGTACCAAAACACCATTGTTTTCAGTAGAAGAGCGTGTTAATATGTTAAGGGAAGTCACTAAGGACTTGTCTAATGTTGAAGTATTAAGCTTCAGTGGTCTTTTGGTTGATTTCGCTGCAGAACATAATGTATCTGTTATTATAAGGGGATTAAGAGCTGTTACTGATTTTGAATATGAACTTGCCATGTCACAGACAAACAGAGTTGCAGCTCCTGGAATTGACACTATATTCCTTACAACAAGCCTGAAATATGCTTACTTAAGTTCAAGTATTGTAAAGGAAATGGCTATGTATGGGGGAGATATTCATAAGTTCGTTCCAGAAGAGATAATTGACAGAGTATATGAAAAATATGGGATTAAGCAATAAAACACTAATAAAGGAGTATTACCATGAGTAGAATTGAGCAATTAATAAGTGATATTGAGAGTTATATAGATAATTGTAAATATTATCCATTATCTAATGTTAAAATTATTGTTAATAAAGAACAATTAGAAGACATGCTTACTGAGTTAAGATTAAAAACTCCTGATGAGGTAAAGAAATATCAGAAAATATTAAGTAATAAAGATGCCATCCTTGCAGATGCAAAGGAACAGGCGGATGCAATTATCAATGCTGCTCAGATTCAGACAGAAGAACTTATTAATGAGCATGAAATTATGCAGAGAGCCTATGCTCAGGCTAACGAACTTATTGAACAGGCAACTGCTCAGGCACAGACAATCCTGGATAACGCTGCAGAGGAAGCCAACAGCATCAGATATGGAGCAATGCAGTATACAGATGACATGCTGGCTAAGCTTCAGTATATTATAGAACATTCAATAAAAGACAATAAAGAAAAATATGATTCACTTCTTTCAGGTCTTGAAAATGTTCTTTCTGTCGTTAATAATAACAGAAATGAACTTAGTGGAATAGAAGAAAACAGTACAGAAGAATCTGCTGATACTGACGCTTCTAACGAAACTGATTCACAATCAGATGATGAAGAATAATTGATTATATTAATTTTAATACATATGTCAGAATCAATATTATCTGTGTTACAATACATAGAATCATTTTCTGACATATGTATTTTTTTATGCTTATGTATTGGCCACATACACATTTTGTCTGCATTATTGTGCATATTCCGCCAAATGCATCAAGAAAAACAATAGCTGAAAGCCTAAATATATATGGTAAATCTGACCGTTTTATTATGCAGAGTCCATTTGATATTTCTAATGAGCCTGCCAACATTTTATTTATAAAACCTTTTATCGGGATACATTGTATTATACTTATTATTACGGAAAAAAGTATAATATATACGCCAAGTTTAAGAGTGGTTTCAACAGATGCATTTACTGATTCTTCAAATATTTTAAATAATTTCCTGAAATTCAGATTCTGTGACAGATTTTTTTCATTGCGCTGCTTATGATTATATTTCAATAATAAAATGATAGAACATAAAATAACAGGAATATATGTAACAAGAAGAAATATTACTAAACTTATTTTCCTTTCAAGAATATTAATATATACATAACTTATAAGAAACGCCGGGCTTGGAATGTTAATCAGACCTGCCAGCCTGTCCGTAAACCTGCTGTCCGGATTATTTTTTTTGTACCACGAACATATATATGCTCCATTGGGAAATCCTGTCATTATACCTGCAAGTACAAGTATTACAATACTTTTTGTTCCTTTATATTCCAGTATTCTTACAAGCATGCCTGTTAATATAAATGAAATAAATAAACCCGGAAATACTTTTATTCCGAAAAGATACAGACCTGATATCACACCCTCACATACAGGAACTGACAATGCCGAAAAAATAAACAGAAGTAATAATAGTATGCTTATCATACGACCTCTTTGACAATTGATATTTAATAATATTCTCAAAAAATTCTAATTATGTGTTATAATAAAATGTAAATTTGCAATCAAGGAGATTACAATGGAAATTCAGATGTGGAAGGAAATTCTTACACCTTACGATCTTGCGGTGGAAGAACTTCAGGTTAAATTTAATCATATAATTAAAGAGTATCGTCAGGCTGGCGTGTATTCACCGATAGAACAGGTTTTAGGAAGGGTTAAAAGCATTTCCAGTATAATTGAAAAGGCACAGAGACGAGGAATTGATATTGATAAAATACAGGAAAACCTTTTTGATATTGCAGGAATCAGACTTATATGCCAGTTTACAGAAGATATATATACAGTCGTGAGGCTTATCAAGAAACGAAAAGACATGACTGTAATAAGTGAGAAGGATTATATTAAGAATATTAAAGACAGTGGTTATAGAAGTTATCACCTTATAGTCCATTATGAAGTTGAGACAGTGAAAGGTACTACTATTATACCTGTGGAGATTCAGATAAGAACTCTTGGCATGAATTTCTGGGCAATTATTGAACATTCGCTTCAATACAAATATGATGGTGAAATTCCTGCACATGTGAAAGAAAGACTAAATGCGGCATCAGATGCACTTATAACACTTGATAACGAAATGTCATCTATCCATGATGAAATTATTAATTCCCAGACCTACTTTATGGTTAAGGCAAATATTGTTTCAGATATATTAAGTACAATCCAGAATCTGTACAAGGTTGCCAATAAGCAGGTTGTTATAAAAATCCAGGATGAATTCTATGAAATATTTGAAAAAGGCGATGTTAATGAACTTTCAAGATTTTCACGCCAGTTGGATATAATTGCTGAGGATTACCGGGCACAGTCAGTGCAGTAACTCATTACAGAAACTATACAGAATTGAGGTATACAAAGTGAATTTACCAGAGAAATATACAGAATCAATGAAAATGATGTTAGGTGATGAATATGACAGCTATATAGAAAGCTTTAATGATAAGAGATTATATGGACTGCGTGTCAATAACCTTAAAATTTCAACAGAGGATTTCCTTAAGATATGTCCGTTTAAGTTAGAACCTGTTCCTTGGATTGAGAACGGATTCTATTATTCAGAAGATGACAAGCCTGCTAAACACCCATATTATTTTGCAGGCTTATATTATATTCAGGAGCCAAGTGCCATGACACCGGCAAATGTTCTTCCTATTGATGAGGGAGATGTTGTGTTCGATATGTGTGCAGCTCCCGGAGGCAAGTCAACAGAGCTTGCAGCCAAATTAAACAAAACAGGACTACTTATAACCAATGATATAAGCAATTCGCGTGCCAAAGCACTTCTTAAGAATGTTGAAGTATTCGGTGTTCCTAATCTGTGCGTCCTTAATGAAGACCCTGTGGGTATAGCTTCAAGATTCTCAGGATTCTTTGACAAAGTACTTATTGATGCTCCATGCTCAGGTGAAGGAATGTTCAGAAAAGACAATAAGCTTATCAAAGCATGGGAAAAGAATGGTCCTGAGTTCTATTCGCAGATTCAGAGGAATATCATTCTTGCCGGTGCTGACATGTTAAAACCGGGCGGTAAATTATTATATTCTACATGCACATTTTCAAAGCTGGAGGATGAAGATTCAGTAATACATCTTCTTACCAACAGACCTGATATGCACCTTATAGATATCAAGCCATATGAAGGTTTCTCACACGGCTTTGATACTGATGAAGGATATCATCTTGAGAAGGCTGTCAGAATATTTCCTCATAAGATGCCTGGAGAAGGACATTTTGTGGCATTATTTGAGAAAGACGGCGAAGATTATACATCTTCTAAAAGACCTGTATCAGGAAAGACAAAGCTTCCTGATGAATTAAAGGAGTTCATGGACAGCACCACATTTGAATATGACCCTGCTTATATCAATATAAGAGATACAAGGGTCTTTCTTACATCTCCTTATATGGCAGAGGAACGCGGTTTAAGAATTATAAGAAACGGTCTGCTGCTAGGTGAGCTTAAGAAGAACCGTTTTGAACCGAGTCAGGCATTTGCAATGGCACTTACTAAGGATCAGTTTAATAACTGTCTTGACCTTTCTGTTTCAGATGACAGAGTAATCAGATATCTTAAAGGAGAGACTATCGATATTGATGATTTTAATGTCAAATCTGGCTGGACACTTGTATGTGTTGATGGCTATCCACTTGGATGGGGCAAGAACGCTAACGGACAGTTAAAAAATAAATATCTTGCAGGCTGGAGATGGATGTAAATGTTTATAAGACTTGATAAATATCTTGCAGACATGCAGGTTGGTACACGCAGTGAAGTTAAAGAACTGATAAGAAAAAAGAGAGTCACTGTCAATGACAATATTGTGACAAAGCCTGAATCAAAGATTAATACAGATGGTGATTCTGTAAATGTAGATGGTAATGCTGTGGGCTATCATGAATATGAGTATTTTATGCTTAACAAGCCTGCCGGTGTTGTTTCGGCAACTGATGACAATACATGTACAACAGTGATTGACCTTATTAAAACTAATAACAGAAAAGACCTTTTTCCGGTAGGAAGACTTGATAAGGACACCGAAGGGCTTCTTATAATTACGAATGATGGTGCTATGGCACATGATCTGCTATCACCTAAAAAGCATGTTGATAAGACTTATTATGCCAAAGTTAAAGGTAAGATAAGTGATATGGAAGTTAAGCAGTTTGCCAACGGACTATTCGTTGATGAAGAGCTGACAGCACTTCCTGCCATATTAAAGGTATTAAGCTATAATTCTGATAAGGATTATTCTGAGATTCATGTAACAATACATGAAGGGAAGTTTCATCAGGTAAAGAGAATGTTTACTGCCATAGGTTCAGAGGTTCTGTTCCTTAAGCGTATAACATTTGGTGCATTACCACTTGATGAAAGCCTAAAAACAGGTGAATACAGAGCACTTACCAAAGAAGAGATATCAATATTACAACGAAACCAAATTAAAAGATAAGGAGAATTCCATGGTTAAGGATTTTCTTCCAATTAGCAGAGAAGATATGAAAAAAAGGGGCTGGCAGCAATGCGACTTCGTGTATATATGCGGAGATGCCTATGTTGACCATTCTTCTTTTGGAATGGCTATTATAACAAGGCTATTAGAAAGCCGTGGTTATAAGGTTGGCATTATTGCACAGCCTGACTGGAAAAAGAAAGAATCAATTACAATCCTCGGAGAACCAAGATTAGGATTTCTTGTTTCTGCAGGTAATATGGATTCAATGGTTAATCATTATACAGTCAATAAAAAGCACAGAAAGAATGACGCATATTCGCCTGGTGGCAAAATGGGCATGCGTCCCGATTATGCAACTATTGTATATTGTAATCTTATAAGACAGACATATAAGAAAACACCTATTATTATTGGTGGCATTGAGGCTTCATTAAGAAGAATGTCGCACTATGATTACTGGTCTGATAAGATGAAACATTCAATCCTTATTGATTCGGGTGCAGATATTATCTCTTACGGAATGGGCGAACATTCTATTGTAGAGATAGCAGAGGCGCTTGAAGCCGGAATTGATGTTAAAGACATCACATATATAAGAGGCACTGTATATAAAGCAAAAAGCCTTGATCACATATATGATGATTATATAGAGCTTCCAAGCTATGATGAGATTGCAGCTGATAAGAAGAAATATGCTGAGAGCTTCTATACACAGTACATTAATACTGATGCTTTCAGCGCCAGAATTCTTGTTGAAAAGGTTAAGGAAAAAATGTATGTCGTACAGAATCCTCCGGCGATGCCGCTTACACAGATGGAGATGGACGATGTATATTCACTGCCTTATATGAGAGATTATCACCCTGTATATAAGAAAATGGGTGGTATTCCTGCATTATCAGAGATTAAATTCTCTCTTACAAGCAACAGAGGATGCTTCGGCGGATGTTCATTCTGTGCGCTTACCTTCCATCAGGGACGTATCATACAGACAAGAAGCCATGAAAATATAATAGAAGAAGCCGAATTGATGACACATGACCCCGATTTTAAGGGATATATTCATGATGTTGGCGGCCCTACAGCTAATTTCAGAAGAACAGCCTGTGACAAGCAGTTAAGTAAGGGAGCATGTGTCAATAAACAGTGTCTTTTTCCTAAGCCATGTAAGAATCTTGTCGTGGAACACAAGGATTATATAAGCCTTTTAAGAAAGCTTCGTAAGATTCCTTCTGTTAAGAAAGTATTTATAAGGTCAGGCATACGATTTGATTATTGTATGGAAGATTCTGATGATACATTTTTAAGAGAATTGTGTGAGAATCATATTAGCGGACAGCTCCGTGTTGCACCAGAGCATATATCAGATAAGGTTTTATCAAGAATGGGTAAACCTTCAAGAGCGGTATATGACAGCTTTATTAAACGCTATAAAAGAATTAATGATAAGACAGGAAAAGAGCAGTTTGTAGTGCCATATCTTATGTCCAGCCATCCAGGTTCAACCATGAAAGAGGCTATTGAGCTTGCTGAATATGTGCGTGACTTAGGCTATATGCCAGAACAGGTACAGGATTTTTATCCCACACCGTCAACACTTTCAACATGTATGTATTATACAGGTTATGACCCAAGAACAATGGAAAAGGTATATACACCTGTATCCCATCATGAAAAAGAGATGCAGAGAGCACTTATCCAGTACAAGAAGCCTGAGAATTATGACCTTGTAAAAGAAGCACTTCTTGCCAACAACAGAAATGACCTGATTGGATTTGGTCCAAAATGTCTTATTCCACCTAGAAAAATAAGGAGCAGAAGTAATGAAAAAAGTAGAAAAAGGTGAGTTCGGTTATCTTGCCTATAAAAAAAGCCGCAATATGATTAAAACAATTATTGCATTTGCTGTTGTACTCGTAATATTTATCATTGGTTTCATAATATGGAAATCAAAGAATAACTACCTTACAATGCTTGCTGTTGTACTTGTTCTGCCTGCTGCCAAATTCGCAGTATCATACTTTGTTCTTATTCCACATAAGAACTGTGATGAAGAATTAAAGAGTGCTATTGAAGAACGTAAAGGCGAATTAAACAGCGTCTATGACCTTGTTGTATCCAATAAGCAGAAGCCTGTTGGTATTATGGCAGCAGTTATCAGTGATAACCAGATACTTGCCTATACAAGTGCTGCTAAAGCTGACAAGAACCTTTTCGAGACAAGTGTTAAGGAGTTCTTGAAGAATGAGAAGCTTACATGTGCTGTCCTTCTCTATAAGGATAAGGATACATATCTTGAAAAAGTTAAGAATGCAGCCTTGAATTTTGATGTGAGCAAGGAAAACAGCCTTGACAGAAAACAGTATATAACAGACGCATTACTAAGAATGAGCATGTAATTAAGCAGGTATTATATGAAAGAAATTAACATTGATGAAAAGCTCGCAGGTCAGAAGATGATGCGCTGTCTTGAGCGTTATTTATCCAACGCCCCTAAGAGCTTTCTTTACAAAATGCTGAGAAAAAAGAATATTACACTCAATAATTCCAAAGCAACAGGTGATGAGAAGTTAAAATGTGGTGATACAATCAAGATTTTCTTTTCTGATGAAACATTCGAAAAATTCTCAGCTGATAATAACAGAACAGTCAATGACGACTACTACAGCAGAATATACAGGCCACTTGATATAATCTATGAAAATTCTGATGTTATATTCATTAATAAGCCTTCTGGCATGCTTTCACAGAAGGCAAAGCCTGAAGATGTGTCACTTGTTGAATATTTAATTGCATACCTTATACATAAGGGAGAACTTAACGCCGGTGATTTAGCGTCATTCAAGCCGGGCATATGCAACAGATTAGACCGTAATACAAGCGGAATTGTAGCAGCCGGAAAGACTACTAAAGGATTACAGCAGTTATCGGAAGCATTTAAACAGAGAACCCTTGGAAAGTACTATTTGTGCATTGTAAAGAGAAGGGTTGATAAGCGTGCTTTAATAAAAGGATATCTGTATAAAGATAACAAAACTAATAAAGTGACTATAAGCAGGACTGAAACTAAAGATTCACTTCCGATTGAGACAGAGTATATTCCGGTATGTTCTAATGGCAATGTGACTCTGCTAAAGATTCATCTTCTTACAGGACGAAGCCATCAGATAAGAGCTCATCTTGCAAGTATCGGACATCCTCTTATAGGTGATTATAAATACGGCCAGAAATCTGTTAATGACATATTTAACAGACAATACAAAGTAAAAGACCAGATGCTTCATTCATATGAATTGGATATTCCGGATATGGACATTCATATATACGCTGCAATACCTGATTCTTTTAAAAATGTCATGAAAGGAGAACAGTTATGCCGACCTGGAATTCAAGAGGACTTAGAGGCTCTACATTAGAAGACCTTATTAATATGTCTAATGATAAATACAGGACTTCTCATCTTGCACTTGTCCAGAAGATTCCAACACCTATAAAGCCAATTAATATAGACCAGAGCACAAGACATATTACACTGGCATATTTTGACCAGAAAAGTACGGTTGACTATATTGGTGTCGTTCAGGGAATTCCTGTATGTTTTGATGCAAAAGAATGTGCAACGGATACATTTCCAATTCAGAACATCCATGAACATCAGATTGAATTCATGCGTGAATTTGAAAAACAGGACGGAATCTCCTTCATAATTATATATTTTTCTTCAAGAGATGAGTTCTATTATGTACCATTTTCTGATATAATAAATTTTTGGAATAGAAGTGAAAATGGTGGTCGAAAAAGCTTCACATATAAAGAAATAAATCAGAATTTCCGCATATATGCAAATCAGGGAATTCCTGTTCATTATCTGCAAACAATCCAGAAGGATATAGAATTACGATAGAAAGTAAGGTGAATCATATGAATCATGATAGTCATATTATGAGAAATAACCATATTGATGAATATGAATTAGTTAATGGATATGCTGTTGTTGACAATAATTTTACTATTGTAACAGCTAATGAACCTATGTATCTGTTTCTTGGAATGTCCATGCATTTTTCCATAATGGACTCAATACATCAGGTTGATCTTGACGATTTTGTTGATGTTGCAAACAGCTTAAGACCTGGCATAAAGAAATCCATGTGTATACGGATGCGAAGAATAGATAATTCATACCGCTGGGTAATTGTTGATATTGAAAAGAGGGTTATACCTAATACTGATTCATCAGAATATCTTGAATTACATATATCTGATGTTTTAGTTATCCGTGAACTTAACAAAAAATTACAGCATCAGATTAACGCATTTAAAAATAAAACTGATGAAAATAAAAATTTACTAATTACGCAGCCAGAACCTGCCATCAAAGAATTCTGTTTAAAAAACATAGAAGCTGATAATAACTGCGAACTATCACTTATATATCTTGAAGTTGACAATTTTGAGCAGTTTAAAGCTACACATACTGATGATGAATTCCATAGAATAACATATGTAATTGAAGATACTATATTAAAAGCTATTGATGGCCGTGGTTTATTAGGCCGTCTGGATGATTTCAAATACATTATTGCTATTAAAAATATCAATAATGAAGTTAAGCTGCGTGCATTTTTGGAGCATATTAGGACCCAGATTTCATGGCATTGTAAATTTATTGATTCATCATATAATATAGAATTTTCTATTGGCATAGGAAGATATCCTGATAATGGAAAGGATTTAGATCTTATTAAGAAAAAAATCCAAAAAGCAATTAATATAGCACGTTCTAAAGGAGGCAACAGATATATAATCTATAAGGAGTTCCTGCACGGAGAAATCGAAGATTCTGATAAATAGTTTGTTGACAATAACTACATATTTATGTATAATTCATACAAATTTAGTGTGTTAGCATAGTATCACTTCAACGCATTAAAGCATTCAATATAACGAAAGGATATACATTTATGAAGAAAGATTTACTACATACACCAGAGGGTGTGCGCGATATATACAGTACAGAATGTGCAGAAAAGAAGGTCATTGAGAATCGTCTTCATGATGTCTGTGCATCATATGGCTATAACGATATACAGACACCTTCTATTGAATTCTTTGATGTATTCAATAAAGAACGTGGAAGTGTACCGTCTAATGAAATGTTCAAGCTTTTTGACAGATACGGAAACACTTTAGTATTAAGACCGGATATGACACCTTCCATTGCAAGAGCAACAGCAAAATATTTTGAAGACAGAGTTCTTCCTGTCAAGCTCTGTTATCTTGGCAATACATTTGTCAATGTAAGCAAGTATTATCAGGGAAGACTTAAAGAAAATACGATGCTTGGTGCAGAGCTTATCAATGATAACTCTCTGGCAGCGGATTATGAGATTATCTCTATGGTTATTGACTGCATGTTATCAGCAGGTCTTACTGAATTTCAGGTTGAGCTTGGTAACGTTGCTTTCTTTAATGGACTTTTACATAAGGCTGGCATTACAGGAGATTCTGCAGAAGAATTATTAAGACTTATCAAGGATAAGAATTACTTCGGTGTTGAAGAACTCTTAGAGAGTCTTAATATTGATGATGCAGTTGCCAAGGCATTACTTGAACTTCCACAGTTATTTGGCGGTACGGAGGTACTTGAAAAGGCTAAGTCTTTAACAGATGAAGAAGAGTGCATACAGGCTGTTAACAGACTTGAGGAGTTGTATGAGCTTCTTAAGAATAACAATTACGATAAATATATCTCATTTGATTTAGGAGATTTATCTGAACATGCATACTATACAGGTATTATTTTCCATGCATATACATTTGGAACTGGTGAGCCCGTTGTAAATGGCGGACGTTATGACAAGCTGCTTGGACAGTTTGGCTGTGACAAGGCATCTATCGGTTTCTCTATCACAATCGACAGACTTATAGCTGCACTTAACAGACAGAATATCCATATTCCACATGATGCCAACGGAACACTTCTTGTATACAATGCTGACAGGCTTGGTGATGCTATAAATGTATCTAAGAAATTAAGAAGCACTGGCGTTAATGTCTGCATGATTGAATATAAAGACAGCAAGTCTGATTCTCAATATATTGAATATGCTAAGGAATCATCATTGGTAAATGTAGCATTTATTGATGATGAATACACTTCTGATTCAACAATAAGAGTTATTGATGAATCAGGAAAAAATGAAAGAGCAGCTGTAAAAAGCCTTTTAGGAGGTACATTTTAATGAGATATATAACTATTGCATTAGCAAAAGGCCGTCTTGCAAAGAAGGCAATGGAGATATTTGAACAGATTGGTATTCCTTGCGAAGAGATGAAGGATGAAAAGACAAGAAAGCTTATCTTCACTAATGAAGAATTAGGATTCCGTTTCTTTTTATCAAAGCCATCTGATGTTCCTACATATGTAGAATACGGTGCGGCCGATATCGGTATTGTAGGTAAGGATACAATTCTTGAGGAAGGAAGAAGTCTTTATGAAGTATATGACCTTCAGATGGGCAAATGCAGAATGTGTGTATGCGGTCCTGAATCAGCAAGAGAAAAGTTACAGCATCATGAGCTTATAAGAGTTGCTTCTAAGTATCCTAACATTGCAAAGGATTATTTTAATAATATAAAGCACCAGACTGTAGAGATTATCAAGCTTAACGGTTCTGTCGAGTTAGCACCTATTGTAGGTCTTGCAGAGGTTATCGTTGATATCGTTGAGACAGGTGCAACTTTAAGAGAAAATGGTCTTGAAGTGCTCGAAGAGGTGTGTCCTCTTTCTGCGAGAATGGTTGTAAACCAGGTAAGCATGAAGATGGAGCAGGAGCGAATTAATAAACTTATTAATGATGTTAAGAAATATATAGAAACACAGGGCAGATAACAAGCATTAAAACAAGGAGGAATACAATGCGTATCGTTGAATTAACAGATGAAAGTAAGAATAATATTTTAGAGAATCTTTTAAAGAGAAGTCCTAACAGCTATGGAAAGTTTGAATCAGCCGTTGCTGAGATTCTTCTTAATATCAAGACAAGAGGTGATGAGGCTTTATTTGAATATACTAAGAATTTTGATAAAGCTGATATCAATGCTGACAATATTGTCGTAACAGAGTCAGAGATTGAAGAAGCATATTCTTTAGTTGACCCTGAGCTTATTGATGTTATAAGAAAGGCTATCGTTAATATTCGTTCTTTCCATGAGAAGCAGAAACAGTACAGCTGGTTTGATTCTAAACCGGATGGAACTATATTAGGTCAGAAGGTTACTGCACTTGCAAGAGTAGGTGTGTATGTACCTGGTGGAAAGGCTGCCTATCCTTCATCAGTTCTTATGAATGTTCTTCCGGCAAAGGTTGCAGGCGTTGAGCAGATTATAATGTGTACTCCACCTGATAAAGAAGGAAAGATATATCCTACAACACTTGTTGCAGCTAAAGAAGCTGGAGTTGATGTTATATATAAAGCTGGCGGAGCGCAGGCTGTTGCAGCTATGGCATATGGTACAAAATCAATTCCTAAGGTTGATAAGATATGTGGACCTGGTAACATATATGTTGCCCTTGCTAAAAAGGCGGTATTTGGCTATGTAAGCATTGATTCTGTTGCTGGTCCTAGTGAGATTCTTGTAATTGCCGATGAGACTGCTAATCCTCGTTATGTTGCAGCAGATCTTTTATCACAGGCTGAACATGATGAGATGGCATCTGCAATTCTTGTAACTACAAGTGAAGACCTTGCACATAAGGTATCTGCAGAGGTTGATAAGTTTGTAGCTGAATTATCAAGAAAGGAAATTATCCAGAAATCACTTGATAATTACGGATATATTCTTGTTGCTAAGGATATTGATGAGGCTGTAGATGTTGCTAACGAGATTGCATCAGAGCATATGGAAATCGTTACAAAGAATCCTTTTGATGTTATGACTAAGGTTAAGAACGCAGGTGCTATCTTCCTTGGAGAATACAGTTCAGAGCCTCTTGGTGATTATTTTGCAGGTCCTAACCACGTTCTTCCTACTAATGGAACAGCTAAGTTCTTCTCACCTTTAAGTGTTGATGACTTCATTAAGAAATCGAGCATTATTTCATATTCTAGAAATGCTCTTGAAGCTATCCACACTGATATTGAGAAATTTGCTACAGCAGAGCATCTTACAGCTCATGCTAATTCAATTAAGGTAAGATTTGAAAATTAATTAGCGCACTGGCGCGGAAACGGGGATTATATGGCTGTATCTGAAATCAGACAGGCAACTGTAAAAAGAAAAACGAGTGAAACTGATATTGCTTTATTTTTAAGAATTGATGGTTCGGGAGAAGCAGAGGTCGATACAGGAATCGGCTTCTTCGACCATATGTTAAAAAGCTTTGCTAAGCATGGTCTTTTTGATCTTAAGTTAAAAGTAACTGGTGACCTAATAGTTGACTGCCACCATACTATCGAAGATGTCGGAATTGTACTTGGAGAAGCTATCAAAGAAGCTATAGGAGATAAGATGTCCATAAGAAGATATGGTGATATTATTCTTCCTATGGATGAAACACTTATCATGTGTGCCATAGACCTTTCAGGAAGACCGTATCTTGGCTTTGAATCTACATTTACAGCAGACAGCGTTGGATACTTTGATACACAGATGGTTAAAGAATTCTTCTATGCAATATCCTACAGTGCAGGCATGAATCTTCATATAAGAAAGATTGCAGGTGAGAACGATCATCACATTATTGAAGGCATGTTTAAAGCATTTGCAAAGGCATTGGATGAGGCAACTGTTAAAGATACAAGAATCAAGACAATTCTCTCTACTAAGGGAAGTCTCTAAATATACTTAAGGAGTTACATATATGCGATTATATCCAGCAATTGATGTTAAAAACGGGCAGTGTGTCCGCTTAAAGAAGGGACTTTTTAATGAAGTTACTGTATATTCTGAAAGACCTTACGAGATCGCTAAAGGCTTTGAAGAGGCAGGAGCACAGTTTATACATACTGTTGACCTTGATGGCGCTTTGAAAGGACACGGCGTTAATGCAGAAACTATTAAGAAGATATGTTCAAGTGTTAATGTTCCTGTACAGATGGGCGGTGGAATCCGTACTCTTGAGAACATCCAGGAGGTTCTTGACCTTGGAGTATACAGAGTTATTATAGGTACTAAGGCTGTTGAGAATCCTGATTTTATTAAGGCTGCCATTGACAGATTCGGTGCTGAACATATTGTTGTAGGTGTTGATGCAAAAGATGGTCTTGTGGCTATCGAGGGCTGGGAAAAGGTCAGTGATAAGACCGCACTTTCACTTGCACTTGCAATGAAGGATATCGGCGTACAGACTATTGTGTACACTGATATATCAAAGGATGGTATGCTTGCCGGTCCTAATGTTGAACAGACTAAGATTCTTTCTGATAAAACAGGCATTGATATTATTGCATCAGGCGGCATGAGCTGCATGGATGACCTTACACATATTAATGATGCCGGTATCCACGGTGCAATTATCGGTAAGGCAATATATGAAAAACGTATTGACCTTAAGGAGGCTGTAAATCTTTTTGAATCCGGAGCATCTTACAGCAAGGCATCTGCAATGCCTAAGGCTGATATTTCGTTTAAGGATTTAAAGCTTGACGCCAATGGTCTTATTCCTGTTGTTGTACAGGATTATGTCAATGGTGAAGTCCTTATGCTTGCTTACATGAATGAGGAAGCCTTCAATAAGACTTTAGAGACAGGCATCATGACTTATTATAGCCGAAGCCGTCAGGAGCTCTGGGTTAAAGGTCTTACATCTGGACATTTCCAGTATGTAGGTTCTCTTGACATCGACTGTGACAATGATACTATTCTTGCAAAGGTTCGTCAGGTTGGTGCTGCATGCCACACTGGAAACAGAACATGCTTCTATAGAAATATTAAAACATGGAACAGATAATTTATGGAATATAAATATATAATCACAGATATTAACAATAAAATCTTCTGTTGCATATATACTTCTGATAATACCTGCCACTATCTTAAGCCTTTAGATAGTGGCAGTGTTGTTGGTAACATATATGTTGGAAGAGTTGAAAATGTAGTTAAGAATATTAACGCTGCATTTATTGAGATAGAGGATAAGCAGAAATGTTATTACTCTATACCAGACAACAAAGCACCAATATTTTTTAATGAGAAAAACAATCCTGCAATATGTCAGGGCGACAGAATTCTCGTAAAAGTTATAACTGAGCCGCTTAAAACCAAACCTGCAAAGGTATCTTCAAAGATAGAGCTTACCGGCAATTATTCAGTTGTTTCCAACGATGTAAAAGGTGTTCACATTTCAAAAAAGATAAAATCTAATGAAACAATCACAGAGATAAAAAAACGTGTTGCTGACATTCTCATTCAGAAGCAGCAGGAAGCCATAGAAAAAACAGGCTATGATTATCTTTCAAATTTCGGAATAATATTAAGAAGCGGCTGTGCTGATGCTGATATTGATGATATTATTAAAGATGTAAACACATTGTGTGACGAATACACTGATATGCTCCAAAAAGCTGTTTTTTCAAAGTTCTATACACTTGTACATAAAGACAGACCTGGATATATTGAGGAAATTGTTCATCTGTCTGGAAAAGACAGTGTTGAGATTATCACAGATATTCCGGCTATATATAATGAATTAGAAACATATCTGCCTCGTAGCCGTAATATAAGTATCCGTATGTATAAAGATGAATTATGGCCTTTATACAAGCTCTATTCTATAGAAAAAGAGATAGATACCGCTCTTTCCAAGAAGGTCTGGTTAAAATCAGGTGGATATCTTATTATCGAACAGACTGAAGCACTTTCTGTCATTGATGTTAATTCTGGTAAGAATGTAGCTAAGGCAAAGAGCATGGAAGCAATCGAGGCTTCTGCATTAAAAACTAATCTTGAAGCCGCAGACAAGCTGTGCCAGCAGATTAAGGTAAGAAATCTCTCGGGAATTATTATCGTTGATTTTATTAATATGAATCAGAGAAATTGCGATATTCTGATGGAACATTTGAAATCTCTGGCAAAAAAGGATATAGTAAACACTACAATCGTTGACATCACCAAGCTTGGTCTTGTTGAGATTACACGAAAGAAAATTGGAAAAAGTCTGTCTGAAAGTCTTAATAAAGCCTGAAAATGCATGGAGGATTTATGGATAATACTGAAGTAAATATTTCACAGGAGATTCCTGCATACGAAAGAAGATATAGAAAGATATCAGAATGGTTTCTTAATTGTAAGCCGGCTTATGCAATTCTTAAATTCATATACAAATATATGGCTTATTTTATCGCATTTGCATACATTCTTCTTATAATAATGAGTTTTCATGGGACTTTCTTTTCTGAGACAACTCCGATTATGTTAAGAAACAGCGGTATAGTTGTTGAAACTGATAAATTTTTACTTACATCCAAGCTTATTCTGACACCTTTTACATCATTTATTCTTGTATCAGTTATAAGAAAATGTATTGATGCGAAAAGACCCTATGAAAAATACAATATAAAGCCCTTGTTCGTTAAAGATACTAAAGGGGAATCAATGCCAAGCAGACATGTTTTTTCCATTACAATTATTGCGATGTGCTGGTTTTATGTTTCTGTTCCAGTAGGGATTATAATGCTTATGCTTGTAGCAATTATGGCAGCAAGCAGAGTGCTTGCAGGAGTACATTTTGTAAGAGATGTTGTTGCCGGATTCGCAGTAGGAATTATATGTGGAATTGCCGGCTTATGGATTATCTGAAAATTTTTAAAATATTTCTAAAAAACATTTGACAAATAGTAACTGAATGTATATTATATATTTTGTGTGCCGCTCAGTTAGGGTATAAGTGTATCTGATGTATGTCGGATTCCCCAAAACTGGCGAGTATTTAATTAAGGAGGATACCATATGTACGCAATTATAGCAACAGGTGGTAAGCAGTACACAGTTTCTGAAGGCGATACTATCAGAGTTGAGAAGCTTGCAGTTAATGCTGGTGACACTGTTACATTTGATCAGGTTCTTTTTGTAAACAACGGCGAGGCTAAGGTTGGTGAGCCAACAGTTGCCGGTGCTACAGTTACAGCTAGCGTTGTAGGCGAAGGCAGAGATAAGAAGGTTATCGTTTACAAGTACAAGAGAAAGACTGGATATCACAAGAAGAATGGTCATAGACAGGCTTACACAGAAGTTAAGATTGAAAAGATTAATGCTTAATTTTTGTATGGATGTTTGTGAGGTGTGTTATTCATGACTCATATAACTTTTTTTAAGAACTCTGAAAAAGAGATCACAGGTTTTTATTCTGCAGGTCATGCAGGATATGCTGAATCCGGCAGTGATATTATATGTTCTGCTATTTCAGTTCTGACAATCAATACTATTAATTCGATAGAGGCTTTTACCGATGATAAGTTTGATGTGTCAGTTAATGAGGATGAAGGAATTGTTATCTTTAAGATGGCTATGCCTGTTAGTCCGGAAACTTCGATTTTACTTAAGTCATATGAATTAGGTGTTAGTTCTGTGGCTGAGGATAATCCGAAATACTTATCAATTAGTGTTAAGGAGGTGTAACCTTATGTTAAATATGAATCTTCAGTTATTCGCTCATAAAAAGGGTGTAGGTTCTACAAAGAATGGTAGAGATTCAGAGTCTAAGAGATTAGGCGCTAAGAGAGCTGACGGACAGTTTGTTTTAGCTGGTAATATTCTTTACAGACAGCGTGGAACAAAGATTCATCCAGGTGTTAATGTTGGTCGTGGTGGCGATGATACATTATTCGCACTTGTTGATGGAACTGTTAAGTTCGAAAGAAAGGGCAAGGATAGAAAGCAGGTTTCTGTTTATCCTGTTGTTTCAAACGACTAATTTGTTTTTTAGCTCCAAGTCTTCGGATTTGGAGCTTTTTTCTTAATTTGTAAATGTTAATTCTAAACAGTTAACATAATTTAAATATAGAATGGAGGAAAGGTTATGTTTGCAGACAGAGTCCGCATTTTTATTAAATCCGGCAAGGGTGGAGATGGTCATGTAAGCTTCCGTAGAGAGCTTTATGTTCCTGCTGGCGGTCCTGATGGCGGCAACGGCGGTCATGGCGGAGATATTATTTTTATGGTCGATAAAGGCCTTAATACACTCGGTGATTTCAGACATAACAGCAAATATATTGCTGAAAGCGGCGAAGAAGGCGGCAAGAGAAGATGCACAGGTAAAGATGGTGAAGACCTTATAATTAAAGTGCCTGAAGGAACTGTTATATATGATGATGAATCCGGTAAAGTTATTGCAGATATGTCTGGAGATAACCTTCAGGAAACTATTCTTAAAGGTGGCCGTGGTGGTAAAGGTAACATGAACTATGCTACATCTACCATGCAGGCTCCACAGTATGCACAGCCGGGACAGGATGCACAGGAATTATGGGTTCGTCTTGAACTTAAGGTTATTGCTGATGTTGGTCTTGTAGGATTCCCTAATGTTGGTAAATCAACATTTTTATCAAGAGTAACTAATGCAAGACCTAAGATTGCCAATTATCATTTCACAACACTTAATCCTAACCTTGGTGTTGTTGATCTTGATGGTGGTAAAGGTTTCGTTATTGCTGATATTCCTGGTCTTATTGAGGGTGCATCAGAAGGTGTTGGTCTTGGACACCAGTTCTTACGTCATATTGAGAGAACTAAAGTCATTATTCATATTGTTGATGCAGCTTCAACTGAAGGCCGTGATCCTATAGCTGATATTAAGGCTATTAACAAAGAGCTTGAGAATTATAATCCTAAGCTTCTTGAAAGACCACAGGTTATAGCAGCTAATAAGATTGATGTTATATATGATGATGGCAGTGACCCTGTACAGGCTATAAGAGATGCATTTGAGCCGGAAGGTATTAAGGTATATCCTATATCAGCTGTTACAGGACAGGGCGTTAAAGAGCTGTTATACGCAGTCAGAACACTGCTTGATAACTTCAAGGACGAACCTGTATTATTTGAAAAAGAATTTGACTACGACGAGCTTATGGATAATCCTAACGAAAGCTTTGAAGTTTCTATTAACGAAGATGGCGTATACGTTGTCAACGGACCAAAGATTGATAAAATGCTTGGTTATACTAACCTTGAATCTGAAAAGGGATTTGATTTCTTCCAGAAATTCATGAAGCGCTCAGGTGTTCTTGATGAACTTGAGAAGCTTGGAATTGAGGAAGGCGATACAGTTATCGTTGGTGATTACCTTGAGTTTGATTACTATAAAGCATAATTAATAGGAGAGAATATATGACAAGCAAACAGAGAGCTTATTTAAAGGGTCTTGCAATGACAATGGATCCAATATTCCAGTTTGGAAAGAACAGTCTTACTCCTGAGAACACCGCAGCTATTGCAGAAGCTCTTGAGGCAAGAGAACTTATCAAAATAAGTGTTCTTAATAACTGTGCCGATGACCCTAGAGAAATCGCACAGATGGTTGCAGAAAGAACACGCTCACAGGTTGTTCAGGTTATTGGAAAGAAAATCGTTCTTTACAAGGAATCTAAGGACAACAAAAAAATCATTTTACCATGATTAATTCAGACAAAATAATAGGTATTATGGGTGGGACATTTAATCCAATCCACAAAGGACACACAGGTATTGCCAGATGTGCTTACGAACAGTCTGATATTGATGAAATATTATTCATGCCTTCAGGCACACCTGCTTATAAAGATAATTCTCCAATTGTAAGTGCAACTGACCGTTGTAATATGGTAAAGCTTGCAATTAAACCTTTTGATTACATGTCACTTTCTACGATTGAAACTGACCGTCCCGGTAATACCTACACAGCCGATACACTTGCACAGATATATGATTCATATAAGAAAATATATTTTATAATAGGTGCAGATTCGCTTCTTTATATTCAGGACTGGTATCATCCTGAGTATATATGCAGCCATTGTCATCTTTTATGTGCTAACAGGGACAATAATTCAGCCAGTGTACTTATAGAGCAGAAACATTTTCTTGCTGATAAATATGGTGCGGTTATTGATTTTATTGATGTTCCGGAACTTCCTTACAGTTCAACTGATATACGAAAGAAGGTTGCAATGGGTCTGTCAGTAAAAGAAGATGTCGGCGAAGAAGTAGAAGAGTATATAAAGTCCAGAAAACTTTATGTTTAAGAGGTTTTATTATGGATAACAAATATATTGAACAATTAAGAACACAGGTAAAAGACGCACTCCGTACAGACAACATGCGATACCAGCATACACTTGGTGTTGCTAATACAAGTGCCTGTCTTGCCATGTGTCATGGTGCAGATATGAACAAGGCGTATATTGCAGGTCTTCTTCATGATTGTGCCAAATGTGTTCCTGATGATGTAAAGATTGCTGAATGTAAACAATACGGACTTCCAATATCAGATATTGAGCTTGAAAGTCCTTATCTGCTTCATTCCAAGCTTGGTGCATATTATGCAGCACACAAGTACAATGTTGAAGATAAAGAAATATGCTCTGCAATCCAGTGGCATACAACAGGAAAGCCTGCAATGACTTTATTAGAAAAGATTGTATTCATTGCAGATTATATCGAACCTTATAGAAATAAAGCTGATAATCTTGATGACATAAGACATATGGCATTCACAGATATTGATATGGCGGCTTATGTGATATTAGACGACACCCTTTCGTATATAAGAAAAACCGGTCGTAACATTGATACACAGACGGTAGACACTTATGATTACTACAAAGGGATTATTAAAGAAAGAGAGAATTAAGATATGGCAGATTCCAAGGAAATGTTAAAGGTTATCATAGATGCATTACAGGATAAAAAAGCTGAAGATATCAGAGTTATAGATATAAGTAATGTATCTGTTATCGCAGATTATTTTGTTATAGCAAGCGGTAGCAATACCAACCAGATTCAGGCTATGGTAGATAATGTAGAAGAAGAGATGTTCAAGGCTGGCTTCGATGATCCTAAGGTTGAGGGGTATAATACAGCTTCATGGATTCTTCTTGATTATAAGGATGTTATTGTTCATGTATTCTCTGAGGATGACAGAGCATTCTATAATATTGAACGTATATGGCGTGATGGTAAAGAGGTTGATATTAACAGCCTGTAATGTTTAGAACGGCTTCCCGGAAGGTGACTCTGCCGTAGGTATATAGATAATCAGAACCCGCTCCCGCTCGGTCTCGGACGCAGCGATACTAGGTTCGCTACTTTGCAGCTCACCAAGTGCCGGCGTCCTCAAACGGTTCTGATTATCTATATACCTACGGCATCGTATTCTCCGGGGAGACTGCTGTACATTACTGGTTGTTAATTGGTGATAATATAAAAATATATCCAGTCGCAGATATATTTGAAAACGGAAGCTATGTTACTTGTAAGCTGCAAAGCAGCAAAACAAGTAACATAGCTTCCGTTTTTGATTTCTTGTATATCTATGGCTGGATTTTTACAATCAATAATAATAATTTTTATTAGTCAATACCTAATCTTATAAGTCCAATTACTTTTCCTAGTATCTCGCAGTCGTCTACGATGATTGGGTCCATGAAATCGTTCTCTGGCTGGAGTCTTATGTGTCCATTCTCCTTGTAAAAACGCTTAACTGTTGCGGAATCGTCTACAAGTGCAACAATTACTTCTCCATTAGAAGCTGTATTCTGCTTTCTTACTATTATCTGGTCGCCTTCGTAAATTCCCATATTAATCATGCTGTCGCCTTTGACCTTTAACATGAATACTTCGCCGCCTGGCATATATTCTGATGGAATAGGGAAGTACTCTGTTATATTCTCAACAGCAAGAAGTGGCTGTCCTGCGGCAACCTGACCTAATAACGGAATATTAACAACCTCTCTTCTTGAAAGATTAAAATTATCATCAATTATCTCTATTGTACGCGACTTAGTCGGGTCTCTTCTTATATATCCATTCTTCTCTAATGACTCAAGATGTGCATGAACAGATGATGTAGACTTAAGATTAACTGCCTGGCATATATCCCTTACTGATGGTGGATATCCCTTATTAAGAATCTGTGATTTAATATATTCAAGAATCTCAGATTGTTTCTGAGTTATTCTGCCATATGCCATATTACGAACCTCCATTAATTTCTTTTAAATAATTTTACCACATTTATACATTATGTGCAAACATAATTTCTGAAAAAATGTTCGGAATATTTGTTCGATTTTTATTGACAAACGCATGTTCTGATTATATAATCAACTCATAACAGCAGAACACTTGTTTGATTGGAGGTTTTACGTATGAATAATTCAGAATACACATATAGAAGAGCAGAAGCTAAGAAAAGAAGCGATAGACGCAGAAGAAACAGACAGATGACTGTCAAGTCATTAAGAATGGTTATTATATGTTCAATTCTTATATTTGCCGTTTCTATTGGAGGCATTATTGTCAAGGCTTCTGATGACTCGAACAGAACACGAACATATAAGTATTACACAACAGTATCTGTAGAAGATAATGATACATTATGGTCACTTGCTGACAGATATAATAATGGGGATGAAGATACAGCTTCATATATTAACAATATAATGCAGATGAATGATTTATCATCTGACACAATCCATTCAGGTAAGAATCTTGTAATATATTATTATTCAACTGAGATAAGATAATATCTAATTGCATATACATTTCCCGCATGCAGTGAAAAGCTACTTAATTATTGGACTTTTCACTGCATTTTTGTTAAAATTTATTGATAGCGAAATGGCTGTAAATATAACTTAATATTTAATAATTTATTTATAAGGAGATTAACTATGAAATTTAGCGATATAGAGACTATCTCTCAGGGTGTATCAGATTATCTTGCAGATAATAAAATCGTCGATATGACCGAAATACAGCGTCAGACGTATAAGCATATAATGGACAACCGCGATATTATAGCTTGTTCATCAACCGGAACAGGTAAGACACTTGCATATCTTATCCCGATTATTAACAGATTAAAGAGTAATACTCATAATATTCAGGCCGTTGTTCTTGTTCCAACAGCAGAGCTTGCAATACAGGTCAATAATACGCTTAAAGATATCTTTGCACATATGGATAATACATTTTCATCTGTTGCATTAATAGGAGATGTGAATATATCAAGACAGATTGATTCTATTAAATCTAATAAGCCTGCAATAATTATCGGAACACCTAACCGCATACATCAGCTTATAAGTAACAAGAAGATTAAAGTACATGAGGTTAAGACTCTTGTTCTAGATGAGGCAGACAAGCTCTTTGATAAGACATTTATTCAGGATGTAGAAGCAATTAGAAAGTCTTTAATGAAGTTCACACAGGTTCTTTTATTTTCTGCAAGCGTAGATAAGAAGACAAGAACTAATACTTTGTGTTTCAAACCAATATTCATTGATATTAACAGTAATTCTGGTAATACAAGTCAGATTCCTTCTACAATCAAGCATATAAGCGTTATTTCTGACAGAAGGGAACGAATTGAAACTTTAAGAAAGATTATTAAAGCTGTTAAACCAGAGAAAGCAATTATATTCGTTAATTCCAAGTATGATCTGGAAGAATCCCTTCAGAAGCTTGAATATCATCATTACAATGTAGCTTCAATTGCCGGTAATAAAGATAATTCAGCCAAGAAAGCTGCAATAGAGAATTTCAGAAGTGGAAAGATTCAGCTTCTTATTGCAACAGATATAGCAGCCAGAGGACTTCAGATTGATAATATTGATACAGTAATTAATGTAAACCTTCCTGAGGACAATAAGGAATATATTCACAGATGTGGACGCTGTGGACGTAATGGGAACACAGGAACGTGTATATCAATTATAACTGATAATGAACTTAACAAGATTAAATCATACCAGAAAGCATTTCATATCAATATAGTCACTAAGAAGCTCTATCAGGGAAAATTAGTTGCAAAATAAGAGATAGCAGAATATAATTATCCATGCAGTAATCACTTCGCTAAAGTCAGGTTTAACGAAGTGATTAGTATTTTTTATATATGGAGGTATTCTTAATGGCTGAAAAAACCTACACCGAACAACAAAACATCAAGTACAAGAAAAAGCTTAATGACTTGCTTGATATATTACCTGATTTCTGTACACAGTATTTTGACAGTCTAGAATTTAATAAGCAGCCAAGAACTAAGATTGCCTACGCAATGGATATTAAAGGCTTCTTTGAATTTCTCATTGAATGCATACCTAAGTTCAGTTCATATGCTATGAAAGACTTTAAACCGTCAGATTTAGAAAAGATAGATGGTACAGATATAACCAGATACTTACGACATGTAAAGTTATATAAGAAGAACGGCCGTGATATAACTAACTCAGAAAGTGCTGCCAAGCGTAAATTATGTGCATTAAGACGTTTTTATGAATATTACTGCCGTTATGAAATAATCAGTTTCAATCCGACTATAAAAGTTGATATGCCTAAAATTCATGAAAAAGCTATTATAAGAATGGAGCCTAATGAGGTAGCTGAATTTCTTGATAATGTGGAATCTGGCAATAAGCTTACCAAAACACAGCTCCAAAGCCATGAAAAGCTTAAGACGCGTGATCTGGCTCTCCTTACACTTATGCTCGGAACTGGTATCCGTGTATCAGAATGTGTTGGATTAGATATTAATGATGTAGACTTTGATAATGACAGAATCAGAGTTATAAGAAAAGGTGGCTCTGAAAGCTTTGTATACTTTGGTGACGAAGTCCGTGAAGCACTGCTTAATTATCTTGAAGAAAGAAAGAATTTAACGCCTGATGAAGGACATGAGAATGCGCTATTCATATCAGCCAAAAAGAAGCGCCTATGTGTGCGATCCGTTGAACTTCTTGTTAAGAAATATGCCCAGACTGTTACAACTGTAAAGCATATTACCCCTCATAAGCTTCGAAGTACTTATGGTACTAATCTGTATCAGGAAAGCCAGGATATATATCTTGTTGCTGATGTTTTAGGACATAAGGATGTTAATACTACACGAAAGCATTATGCAGAGATTGTAGAAGAAAACAAGCGTTCGGCAAGAAACATTGTCAAGTTAAGAAAAGACTGACAACATATAAAAGGCGATACTCTTCCACTATTATGTGTCAGAATATCGCCTTTTATTTATTATTAATATTCTACTGATAAATTTCACGCCATTCCATATCGCCTCTCTCAAGAGATTTAACAAGTAATTCTGCTGTTGCAAGATTAGTGGCCAATGGAATATTATACATATCGCAAAGTTTGCATATATTATCAGAATCCGGTTCATGTGCTAAAGGATTCTCTGCCTCTCTAAGAAAAATAACAAGATCAATCTGGTTATGTTCAATCTGTGCACATAACTGCTGGTCACCACCAAGATGTCCTGCAAGAAACTTATGCACTGACAAATTAGTAACCTCTTCAATAAGTCTTCCAGTTGTACCTGTAGCAAAAAGCTGATTCTTATTAAGAATACCCTTATATGCTATACAGAAATTCTGCATTAACTTTTTCTTAGAATCATGTGCTATTAAACCAATGTTCATTAAAGCTTCCCCCTAATGTATAAATTAAAATGTATAAAAGCTATCCTCTGAAATCATCTGCAAACATGTCATCATCTCTTTCAACATTTCTTTGCAGACTTACATTGAGTACAATGCCCATAGCTATGAATAATGTAAGTAAAGATGTGATACCACAACTAAAGAAAGGTAACGGAACTCCCGTATTAGGAAGTATCCATGAAACAACACCTATATTAATAAATGTCTGAAAGCCTATATATATTGCCACCCCGCAACATATAAGCCGTCCTCCAAAATCCTTAGCCCTCACTGCTGCTATTATACACTCAATAACTATCAGAAACAATAAAAAAATTGTAATACAACTTCCTGTAAAACCTAATTCCTCACCTATTACAGCAAAAATAAAATCATTCTGTGCTTCTGCAATATATCCCGCATTCTTTAATGATGAAGTATCCTTGTTATTAAGCCCTTTTCCTGTAAGCTTACCAGAACCAATTGCCTGAACAGCATATGCCTGCTGATATGTTCCTGCATCATTCATATCAACTTCTTCTGACTTACCTTCAATAAAATCAACAATTCGTTTTCTTTGATAATCCTCTATAAGGATTGGGTGTTCAACTGATACAACATATATCAAAAATGCTGATAAAACCGGAATTGCAATCAGAATTGCAATTCCAAAAATCTTATAGCTTACTCCTGAGCAATAAAGCATTGCAATAACAATAAGAGATAAAAGTATAGCTGTAGAAAGATTCGGCTGTAATGCAACAAGTAATATAGGAAACAATGTAAGACATGCTATTAATAAAAGAAACTTAATTGAATTAAGTTTTTCTTTATTTGCTGCAACAAGTTTTGCAACCAGTAAAATAAGCGCAAGCTTTAAAAATTCAGAAGGCTGTAACTGTATCGGACCTATCTTAAACCATCTGGTAGCTCCATGCGATCCATGACCAAACACTGTAAGAACACCTATAAGCATGATATTAACTATTACATACCATATCCAGTAATACTTTAATAACCAATTATAATCAATAAATGAAACAATAATCATTATTATAAACGATATTGCAATACCTGCTCCCTGCTTCAATGTATATGCACTATTGGCACTATTAACTACAGCCAGTGCAAATACTGATGTTACAATCAAAATAAAAACTAATATAAAGTTGTAAGAACGCAATTTATATTTTTTTAACATAATAAAACCCTTATTACTTTTCGCTATTTCTCATATCCTTAATTGGAATATTAGCAAAAATTGCTGGAACAGAACCGTTATTAGTATCAGATTCTGTCGAAGTAATCTGAATATCAAGTCCGTCTGTATCAATTTCCATATATTTTGAAATGACCTTTATAATATCATTCTTAATCATTTCCATAACCTCTGGTGAACAATTAGCTCTGTCAGATACAAGCAACAGTTTTAATCTGTCTTTAGCAACATCACTTGAACCTTTTTTCTTAAATAAATCAAGTAATCCCATATTTAATCCCTCCCTTAATAAGCTTTTTCAGCTTATTATAAATATACTAATTCTTCTTATCACTCTTAAATAATGAAGAGAGTTTCTTAAAGAATCCTCCCTTGCCATTAAGATCAAGGAAAGGAACTTCCTCACCGGTAATTCTGCGGCAAATATTCAGATAAGCCTGTCCAGCAAGTGAATCATCCCCAACAAGTGGCTGACCTTTATTAGTTGCCACAACTATATTCTCATCATCAGGAACAGCTCCGATAACATTAAGCTGTAAAATATCATTAACATCATCAATAGACATCATCTCGCCTCTGTTTACCATATCCATTCTGATTCTGTTAACAATTAAATCTTCATGATTCTGCAGTCCATGCGCATCAAGAAGTCCAACAATTCTGTCAGCATCTCTGATAGCAGAAACCTCTGGTGTAGTAACAACTAAGGCTCTGTCTGCACCAGCAATCGCATTCTGGAATCCCTGCTCAATACCAGCTGGACAGTCAAGAATTATGTAGTCAAACCCTTCTGGATCATTCTTAATTTCATCAATAACCTTAACCATCTGCTCAGGTGTTACTGCTGACTTGTCTCTTGTCTGGGCTGTAGGCAGAAGAAAAAGCTTTGGACATCTCTTATCAGCAATCATAGCCTGCTTTAATCTGCAGTTACCCTCAACAACATCAACAAGATTATATACAATACGGTTTTCGAGTCCTAATACAACATCAAGATTTCTAAGGCCTGTATCTGTATCAATCATTACAACCTTCTTTCCAAGTTTCGCAAGACCTGTACCAATATTAGCTGTCGTTGTCGTCTTGCCTACTCCGCCTTTTCCTGATGTTACAACTATAACTTCACTCATATTAAACCTCCATTAATAATTCATAGTAAATCGCAATATATTAATTATGCGAGATTTTTATTCTTAAATCAACTGTTTTTTTATAAAACAGAATAAAAACATATTAAATTAATCCAGTGATATATCATCAAGTGCATTCTGCTCCAGATCCTCAACATATATATTCTGATCATATACATATGCAATTTTAGGTTCTAATATTTTTGACTTATTCTTACCTTTAGATATTTTATTAACTCCTGAATCTGAACTTCTTGCAATAATATCACCTATCTTTATCTGCATAGGACTCATTTCAAGTGCTACAACAAATGCATTTTCATTACCATCCACACCTGCAAATATATTGCCTTTAAGACTTCCAAGTACAATAACACTGCCTTTTGCCACAACCTTGCCGCCCGGATTAACATCTCCTAAAACAACAACACTTCCGTCTGCCTCAAACACCTGACCCGAACGAAGTGTTCCCTTATAAAACATACATGTAGTTTTTGGATCTGTAATCTTCTGTCTCTCCGGCTGATGAGAAATATTAAAGCTATTCATAGCTTTTTTTACTGCTTCTTCGTATACAGACTTAATATCATTATTTTCATCAAGAACACATACAATATTAAGTTCAGATACATCTGATATCACATTGAGAATTCTTTTTTCTTCTTCAGCAGATAAGTTTCTTCCATCAAAAGAAATTGCCATAGTTGCATTATTAAAAAATTTAGATGCATTTTTAAACTTATCTGAAACATTTTCTAATAACTCTTCAAAAGGCATCTCCTCATCAAGAAATACTGTAATTCCATTCTTACTTCCTTTGATTATTACTGAATTATCCAAAACATTCACCTCTCATATCATATTATCATTTCTTTAGTACATATTAATCACTAATATTAAAAAGCATTTTATAAATATCTGCACCAAGTGTTACAGCATTTCCTGAAGCATAACCATTCTGGATACGCACTGCCATACAATATTCAGGATTTTCATATGGCGCATAGGTAATTAGTGTTGCATGGTCAGGATCAGTAGTTTTTTCCTGTGCAGTACCTGTCTTTGCAGCAATTGACATTTTCAATGATGAAAATGCTGAATAAGTTCCTGCAGCAAGATTCATACCTGTATGAACTGTATTCCAGATATCAGAACTTAACTCAACTTTATTATTAACCTCAGCACTGTTATCCCTTAAAACATTACCATCATAATCAGTTATTTTATCAATAAGTGTAAGATTATAACATGTTCCTGATGTTGCCAGAGTTGTAACATATCTTGCAAGATTAAGTGTACTGTATCTGTGGTTACCCTGTCCGATTGCAGATGCAATTGCATTCTGCGAAGAAGCTCCAGGAGTTCCTTCTTCTATCTCTATTCCTGACTTTGTAGAAAGACCAAGCATATCAGAATATTTTTTTAATACATTAGTTCCGTAAGTACTATTATACGAACCATTTTTGCTGCATGCAAGATTATATCCAACATTATACATATAAACATTACATGAATCCCTGATTGCAGTAACAGGGGTTTCACTTCCATGTCCCCATTTCTGCCAGCATCTAGGTGAAGGAGTTACCTTATCAAACACACCAGAGCAATTAAATGTAGTAGATGATGATATTATGCCGGTGTCAATACCAGCAATAATTGTGCAAGGTTTATAAGTAGAACCTGGTGCTATAAATGACTGTGTTGCCCGGTTAAGAAGCGGACTCGCATTATCACTTACAAGAGAATTGTAATATTTGGCATCAACCGTTCCTGACAATTTATTATTATCATAACTAGGATAAGATACAAGTGCCAGAATATCACCATTGTTTGGATTAGTTACAACAGCAGAACCAGAACAAGGCTTAAGAGCAAGCTGTCCAACAGTTATAATTTTATTAGAAACAATATATGACATAAATTCATATGCGCCCATGCTTCCAGATACCAGAGCCTGATATTTTGAATCATCAGCATTAATATCAAGAACACCCTGCTCATATAATAACATACACACCTGTCTGCCCGATATGCTGCCTGCATTAATCATGTACTTATACATCTTCTTAAAAAATGCAGTATCTGAATCAAGCGCTGATATAACATAATCAACAAGCGCATCATATGACTCCTGAAGACTCGTATATTTCTCAGATGTAAGTGATGACATATTAATCCAGTTCTTAGATATACCATAAGTAAGAAGCTGTGAAAGACTTGTCGAATCTCCATATATCCAGTCATAATAAACACTGTCACTTGTATCAACATTTGCAAGACTGAATATATTCTCACTTCTTAAAAGATCATAGATATACCATATATACAGTTTCTGCTCTTCTGATAACTTTCCATATGCAGTATCACCAGAAGTAAGCTCATCCTTCAACCATGAAAGAGTCTCTGATTTCTTAGTCTCAAACTGACTGTATATCTCAGCCTCATTAGCTGTATTCTGCTCCTGTATCTGCTTTAAAGAAACCAGGTTATTATCAATAAGCGCAAAATATACTTCCTGAGCTGTTATATATATAGTATCAACATCACCTGAACCATTATATGTTATCTTATTATTTCCCGGCGTAAAATACTGCATAAAAATACTGGTTATTTCGTCTTCAATTGCATGATAAATAGATTTCTGAAGATTAATATCAATTGTAAGATATACATCATGTCCTGCCTGTGGATCTTCCTCATCAAGCACTTCTGTAATTCTTCCAACAGTATCAACATATACTGATTTTTCTCCCTTAGAACCTGACAACTCACTTTCCATACTCTTTTCAATACCGGACTTGCCTACAATATCATTGCTTTCATATCCATCTCCAAGTTCTTCAAGTTCTGCATTAGAAACAGTACCGGTATATCCTAGAATCTGTGAGCAATAGACACTGTCGACATATCTTCTGATATACTGTTCTTCTACCGTAACACCTACAAGCTCATCACTGTTTTCTAATATAGCTGCAACTGTCTTGTCAGATACTTCATTTGCAATAATAAATGTAAGATATCTGTTATACGAATTGGCAGCCATATATCTTCTAAGATTAACCATCATCAAAGAGTGTTCAATTCCAAACTCTTCATAATTGATGCTGTATACTTCACAGAGATATTTAAACATATTCTCTGCAGATGTAGCTTTCTGTTCATCACTTAAAGCTGCAATCGACTCAGTTCCATAAGAATCTCTTAAAAACCTTAAAAGCGAGGTTCCTTCAACATTATACGAAAACTGTCCATTATTATAGATAATTGGAAGATCATTAGAATAAGTATCTCCATTCGTTTCAATAATAGTTAATGTTTTATCTATTGAATTATTAATAGTTTTATTTTTTACAGCATTATCTGAATATCTGCCTGAATCACTTATTTTAACGGCATAAGATAAGTCATTATAGGCAAGAAGCACACCATTTCTGTCATAAATACGGCCTCTCGCAGCCACAACGCTCATATCCTTTTTAATAGAACTAGATAAATCCTCTACATATGAGTCTCCATTTACTATCTGAAGAACAAATAATCTGTGTACAAGAATGGAAATCATAATAATAAACACAAGAATCATAGGAAAAATCCTTGATTTCAGGAGACTAACAATATACTCAAATACTTCCTTCATCAATCTTACCCTTCTTTTTTCTTTCTCTTCCCTGCTGCGTTATAACACACAAATAATGTATCGGATGATACACCAATAACGAAACAAGTGCTGTATATACTACTTCCGGCAAGATAAATCTTGACATAAAATAGCCTACATTAAGTCTGTTATACAGCAGGAAATTACCAATATACGATATAAATCCATATCCAAAATCAGCAATAATCACAAGTGCCAGTGGTATAAGAATTTCTCTCACTTCGTACTTCTGATATAAAAATCCCGAAAAATATCCTATGTAAATAAAAACAAGTGCTGTAAAGCCAAAAAGTCCTGAAAAGAATAAATCATACATTATACCTGCAAAAAAACCTACAAACATTCCCTCATTCTTACCTGCAAAAAATCCAAAGAACACTGGCAATATAATCAGCCAGTTAGGTGAAATATTTGCAATTGAAATAACTCTTGCCAAAGATACCTGCATGAGATAGAAAAACAATATTAAAATCAATTCTGATATTTTTCTTTTCATAATCCCTTATCCTAAACACTTATTCTTTAAGCTGTGTTATAACCAAAACTTCCTGCAGATTGTTAAAATCAACTGCAGGAACAATGTATCCTGACTGGGTAAGATTATTAGAATCCAGCTTAACATCCTTAACATATCCAATCAGTATTCCCTGTAAATACTTGTCGCTTATATTGGAAGTGACAACTTTATCTCCATTTCGTACGATAACATTACTGTTAAAATGTGCTACCCTTATCATACCAGTATCCATAAGTTCAATATCACCCTCAACAATACATGTATCATTAGTATTAATAAGCATTCCACTCACATTACTGTTATTCTCTGTAATTGTTTTAATAATAGAATAATTACTTCCTGTTTCTGAAATAATGCCTACAAGCCCTCCGCTTGCAATAACATTCATTCCAACCTGAATGCCATCATCAGTACCTTTGTCTATCTTAAGTGAAGAATGCCAGTTATCTGTTGTAATGCCTATAACTCTTGCACCAATTTTAGAATACTCTGTATATTGTGAATCAAGTTCATATAAATCTCTTAACCTTGATAATTCATAAGAATCCTGCTTTAACTGATTATTCTCTTCAGTAAGAGCATCAACCTGATTCTGAAGATCTTTATTTTCTTCAAGTACAACTGATATCTCCTGTAAAGTCTGATACTTATCATATACCCATAATCCAATATTGTTCATTCCCTTCTGTACAGGAACAACAACCATTGATACACATTTTCTCAAAGGTTTTGTCAAAGTATCTGTAAAAAAGCTGGTTCCTATAAAGAAACAGCAAAGAACAGTCAGCACAATAAGAATATTCTTTGATGTCATAAACGAAGAAATCTTCTTTCCCATCTTCAAACCATTCCTTAATCAAAATTTTTTTCTGTAGGAGTGTATGCAACCTTAGTAAAATCAGGATTAGAAACAACTCCCATAAGACCTCTTACAACACTTTCTGCCGGATGTTCAACAATATTAACATTAAGATTAGTTTCTTCTTTTATAAACTTCTCCAGGTTGTTAATCTGTGATGTTCCGCCTGTAAAATAAACACCATCTTTGATAATATCCGCTGCAAGTTCTGGTGGAGTCCTCTCAAGAATAACCTTTATTGCATCCATAATAGAGTGAAGTGCATCGATTATTGCCTGATATATTACATCAGAAGAAATATCAACACTTACCGGAAGTCCTGATAAAACATTTCTTCCAAAACCAGGTGCAAAGCTTTCTGAAACAGGAACTGCACTTCCTAATTCTTTCTTTAAATTCTCAGCAGTCTTGCTTCCAATCACAAGATTATAAGCCTTTCTTACATTACTTATAATACAGTCATCCAGCTTGTTACCTCCAATCTTAACAGCCTTGCTTATAACAATTCCTCCTAATGAAAGAACAGAAATTTCTGTTGTCTCAGCTCCGATATTAACAATCATGATACCTTTAGACTTAGTTACATCAAGTCCTGCACCAATAGCATCTGCAACAGGCTTATCAACTACATAAACATTCTTTGCTTTAACCTTGGAATCAACAACTAACTCATAAAAAGCTCTCTTTTCAACTTCTGTTACATCTGTTGGAACGGCAATATAAAAATCAGAACCTGTAATCTTCTTTCCTTCATTAATTTTATTAAAGAAGTTAAAAAGAAGAGTCTGCATATTTTCAATATCAGCTATCACACCAAATTTAACCGGAAAAGAAACATCAATATGCTCTGGTGCTTTCTCATACATTTCATATGCCTCATCACCAAAAGCTAAAAGCTCTGTTTTATTAGCTATAGCTATAATATTCTTCTCGTTAAGTATCTTATCTTTGTCACTACAGCACATTTTGAAATTACTTGTGCCTATATCAATACCGTATGCGTTACCCATGTCTTAATTCCTTTCTTCATCGTTAATTGATGTATTGCATTTGTTTAAAACTGAAATAAGAATTATCTCCTATAACAATATGATCTAACAGTTCAATTCCAATAATCTTTCCAGCTTCCATAACACTTCTTGTCACCTTCATATCCTCTCTGCTTGGAGACGGGTTTCCCGATGGATGGTTATGAAGAAGTACAACAGAAGCAGCCCTGTTATCCAGTGCCTCCTTAAATATTTCCCTTACTGAAACCATTGAACCTGTTGATGTTCCAACAGATAACACCTTATCCCTTATAAGACGACATCTGTTGTCAAGCATTACAAGAACCAGATGTTCTTTTTCTAAATGTCTCATATCTTCCATATAGTATCCGGCAATAGTTTCCGCATTAGAAAAATCCAGTCTTTCTCTAGCCTTCTGCTTGGCAATTCTTCTTGAAAGTTCAAGAATGCAGCATATCTGTACAGCTTTCGCTTTTCCTATACCTTTAATCTGCATAAGTTCTGAAACGGACATATCATAAAGCCCCTTAAGATTACCTGCGCTCTCCAGTAACTTCTCTGCAAGCTGGATAGAACTTAAACCATTAGTTCCTGTTCTTATAATTGCTGCTAGAAGTTCTGCATTATCAAGCGACATCGCACCATGCTGGAGACATTTTTCATAAGGAAGCAGCTTTTCTTCCTTTACACCTGTTATTATATTCTCATATACCATAAATTAAACAGCAGTCAGATTAAATAAATCTGTAAATAACAATTGCAAGTATAACTCCTATTATACTGGCAATTGTAATCTTAATCTGGAGTGCAAATGTTAACACAAGGACTCCAAGATCTAATACCAGTGGACTATCAAGCCCGAAGCTCTGTCCATAAGACAGCCAGCTAAGTGCATGCACACCGGCAGTAAGTTCTGCAATAAGACCGCCAAGCACAATGCCTATAAGAATAAAAAGCCATAACAGCCAGCCGTTCTTATATTTAGAAATATTACTCATAGATTTCACCCTTTAATCATAAATTGGAGTACGGAAAAATCCATACTCCAATGCATTATAACACAAATATTAATTCAATCAAAGCTTTATAAGGTCTTTTTCAAACATTTTCTGAACACTCATCATAATTCCAAGCTTTGCATGATACCAGGTAAGTCCCCCCTGGAAGAATACCGAATAAGGTTCTTTTAACGGACCATCAGCAGAAAGCTCTATTGATGAGCCTTGAACGAAGGCTCCGGCAGCCATGATAACGTCTGAATCATATCCTGGCATCGGCCATGGTTCTGGTGTAACGAAGCTGTCAACAGGTGCTGCAGCCTGAATTCCTTTACAGAAAGCAAGAAGCCCGTCTGCACTTCCAAGTTCAACTGCCTGAATAATATCATATCTTGGCTCACTTCCATCAGGTCTTACTACAAAACCTGCCTTTTCGTATACATTTGCAGCAAATATAGCACCTTTAAGCGCACCTGCAACAACTACAGGTGATAAGAAAAGTCCCTGATAAAAGCTCTGGTTTACACCGAGTGTTGCACCGACTTCTTTTCCAAGCCCCGGCGAAGACAATCTATAAGCTGCCTGCTCAACACATTCCTTTTTTCCTGCGATATAGCCGCCGCATGGTGCAAGTCCTCCGCCCGGATTCTTTATAAGAGAACCGACTATCATGTCAGCCCCAACCTCTGAAGGCTCGATTCTTTCAACAAATTCACCATAACAGTTATCAACCATGCATATAACATCAGGCTTGATATCCTTGATAAAACTTATAAGCTCACCGATTCTTTCAACTGAAAGTGTAGGTCTTGAAGCATATCCCTTGGAACGCTGAATTGTAACAAGCTTTGTTCTTTCATTGATTGCATTCTTAATACCCTCATAATCAAAACCACCGTCCGGCAGCAGGTCAACCTGTGCATATGTAATTCCATATTCTGCAAGGCTTCCCTTAGAAGGTCTGATACCGATAATCTCATCCATTGTATCATATGGCTTCCCAACCGGTGATAAAAGCTCATCACCTGGTCTTAAGTTAGATGATAAAGCTACATTTAACGCATGAGTTCCGCAGATAATCTGTGGCCTTACAAGTGCATCCTCTGTCTTGAATATATCTGAATATATTTTCTCAAGAGTATCTCTTCCGTCATCATTATAACCGTAACCTGTTGTTCCTGATAAATGCATCTCGGCAACCTTATTATCCTGCATCGCCTTTATAACCTTCATCTGGTTATATTCTGCATTCTTATCTATCTCTTCAAATCTGTCATGAAGCGACTTAATTATATTGTCGCAATAATCATATACTTCATCACAGATTCCCATATTCTTATACATTTCTCTCATAATTAAATAATTTCCTTTTCTTTTAGTTGTTCAAGCATATACGAAAGCGCATCTTCTCTTCGTATCTGGGAAAAATCCACCCATGTAACCAACGGCTCTCTCCGAAACCATGTAAGCTGTCTTTTTGCAAAATGTCTTGTATCCTGCTTAATCATCTCTCTAAGACCTGCCTCGTCACATCTGCCCTCAAGATAATCGAACACTTCTTTATATCCGATTCCCTGCATGGCAACATCGTCCTTTACAAGCCCCATGTCCGACAAATGTTTTACCTCATCAAGCAGTCCGTTGTCAAACATTATATCAACACGCCTGTTTATTCTGTCGTATAAAATTTCTCTTTTATCATTAAGAACAAAGTAACAAAAATTATAAGGCGACTCTTTAGCTCTCTGCTCATTATTATGCTCTGATATCTTTCTGCCTGTCGTCTTATAAAATTCAAGTGCACGAATAACTCTTTTGACATTATTAGCATGAATTGCCTCTGCAGATTCAGGGTCAGCTACCTTTAACATATCGTGAAGCACCTCTGTCCCCTTGGTATCAGCAATCCCCTGAAGGTAATCCCTGTATTCATAATCACTTTCATCATCTTCAAATGTAGAATCATATAAAAGTGCCTGTATATAAAATCCGGTTCCGCCAACAACTACAGGAATATGACCGTTCTCACGGATTTTTTCTATTGCATTTGTTGCCATAGACTTAAATCTTGCCACATCAAAGCCCTCTGAAGGCTCAATCTCATCAACAAGATAATGCTTAACCCCCTGCATCTCTTCTTTTGTTATCTTGGCAGTTCCGATATCCATATATCTGTATACCTGCATGGAATCGGCGCTTATTATCTCACCATTTACCGCCTTTGCAAGTGCAATGGAAAGTTCAGTCTTTCCAACTGCTGTCGGACCTGTAAGTATTATTAAAGGTTCTTTTTTCATATCAGCCTCTATACTATTCGTTTAAATTTCTTTTCTATCTCATATCTGCTCATCATAATTAGTGTTGGTCTGCCATGCGGACAGTTATATGGATTCTCTGCCTTCATAAGCTCGTCCATCAGTTCAAATGCTTCATTAAATGACAGTCTGTTATTGCCCTTTACAGCCGCTTTACATGACATGCTTGCAACCTTTTCAGTAATAATATCAGGATCTTTGCCGGCACTTTCTTCAGAAAGTCCATCCAGAACATCAATAAGGAGCTGTTTGTAATCCATCTTAGGAAGTCCTGCTGGAATTCCTGTAACCTTATATTCATTGCCGCCAAACTCTTCAATCTCATACCCTAATCTTTTAAATATATCCTGATTAGTCTTGTATATTTCTTCCTCATGCATATTAAGCGACAATACAATCGGTGGAAGAATCATCTGAGTTCCAATCGTCTTATTATGAAGCTTGTTCATCGTTCTTTCATAAAGCACTTTCTCATGCGCCGCATGCTGATCCATCATATAGAATTTATCTTCAAATTCAATAAGCCAGTAAGTATCAAACAGCTGCCCTATGATTCTGTATTTGTTACGGCTGTTCTCATCAAGGAGCTTATTCTCAAAAAGGTTCATCTGCTTTGGTGGTTCAGATTTTGTCACAGCTTCATATCTTACTTTATCTTCTTTAACCATCTGCAGAGAACCCTTAATTTCAAATGGCTCCGGAAGTCTTTTTGGCTTAATTTCTGCTTTTGCAGACTCTGCAGATTTTGTCTCTGTCTTACATGGCATACTATCCGAAACATTCTTCTCTGGCAGCTTAACATCCGGCATAACATTTCTTACAACAGGTTCTTCCTGCATTTTAACTGCAACAGGATCAGGCACAGAAACTTCTGCAATAAGTTCTTTTGAATTAAGAGCTTTTAAACATGTATCATATACAAAATTATATATATATTCATTGTTCGAGAATCGCAGTTCCATCTTGGTTGGATGTACATTTACATCAATAATTGCAGGATTAATCTTAAAATGTATCGCACTGAACGGATAATTATGTGGCATTATAAAGCCCTTATAGGCATCCTCTATAGCCTTAGTTATAATACTACTCTTGATATATCTGCCGTTGATATAATAATTCTCATATGTCCTGTTTCCGCGGACAACCATAGGCTTGCCAATAAAACCAGAAGCCTCAATATCCTGCGACTTGCCGCTGATTTCATACAGATTATTAGTTATATCCCTGCCATACACATTATATATTATATCTTTAAGATTCATATTACCCGATGTATGCAGCTTATTCTGGTTATTACTTATGAACCTGAACGAAATATCAGGATGCGAAAGTGCCAGATATTCCACAAGCGAACCAATATATCCTCCTTCGGTAGTCGCTGTCTTTAAGAACTTTCTTCTAACAGGAGTATTATAGAAAAGATTTCTTACAATAAATGTAGTTCCCTCCGGAGCGCCTATTTCTGCCACTTCACCTGGTACTCCGCCATCAATTGTATAACGCACACCACTCAGACTGTCAGCAGTCTTGGTAATAAGTTCAACCTGTGATACAGCAGCTATACTCGCTAGTGCCTCACCTCTGAAGCCCAGAGACGAAACAGCCATAAGATCTTCAATTGATTTAATTTTACTTGTGGCATGTCTTTTAAATGCTATCTCAATCTCATCTTTATTGATACCACTTCCATTATCAGTAACCCTGATAAATGAAATTCCACCTTCCTTTATCTCAACTGTAATCGCAGTTGCTCCGGCATCTATAGCATTTTCAACAAGTTCTTTAACTACAGAAGAAGGTCTTTCGACGACCTCTCCTGCAGCAATCTTATTAATCGTATTCTGGTCTAAAAGTGTTATTGACATATAATTCTCCTTGTTTTACCAGCGGTTCTTAGCTTTTCCCTGCAGCTTATAAAGTGTATTCAGCGCATCAATAGGTGTCATATTGCTTATATCAAGATTCATTATATCAGTTACTATATCATCATCCTTAACAGTATCAAAAAGCGACATCTGCTTGACTTCAAGGTCATTAACCTTTCTGTACTTGTCATTCATCTTGTCAAGCTTCTTGGAATACTGTGCAATATCCTTAGCTTTCTGTGATATATCAGCATCACTTAAGTCCACAACAAGCTCTTTAGCCCTGTTAAGAACCACATCAGGAACTCCTGCAAGCTTGGCAACCTGAATACCATAACTCTTATCAGCACCGCCCTTTACAATCTTTCTTAAAAAGACGATATCATCACCATTCTCCTTGACAGCAATACAGTAATTATTAACTCCGTCAAGAGTTCCCTCTAACTCAGTAAGTTCATGATAATGTGTTGCAAAAAGTGTCTTGGCCCCTAAGTATTTAGTATTGGCAATATACTCAACAACAGCCCATGCAATACTTAATCCGTCAAATGTGCTTGTTCCTCTTCCTATTTCATCAAGAATTATAAGACTCTTAGGGGTTGCATTTCTTAAGATATTGGCAACCTCTGTCATCTCAACCATGAAAGTTGACTGACCGGAAGCTAAGTCATCAGATGCTCCGACTCGTGTAAATATACGGTCAACAATACATATATTTGCTGAATCAGCTGGAACGAAAGAGCCTGTCTGTGCCATAAGCACAATAAGTGCCGTCTGTCTCATATATGTAGATTTACCAGCCATATTAGGACCTGTGATAATTGAAATTCTGTTCATTCCATTGTCAAGATAAGTATCATTGGCAATGAACATATCATTAGAAATCATCTTCTCAACTACAGGGTGTCTGCCGTTCTTAATATCTATAATACCTTTTTCATTAATCTTAGGTCTTACGAAATTATTCTGTGTTGCAACAACAGAAAGTGAAGCATACACATCAATCATTGCAACAGCCTTGGCAGTGTTCTGTATTCTTACAACCTCTGCCGCTATGCGCTCCCTGACTTCACAGAATAAATCATATTCAAGTGAGTACAGCTTATCCTCTGCGCCAAGAATAATATCTTCAAGATGCTTTAACTCATCTGTAGTGTATCTTTCAGAACCGGTAAGAGTCTGCTTTCGTACCCATTCAGCAGGAACAAGGTTTTTAAATGAATTAGTAACCTCCAGGTAATATCCGAATACCTTGTTATACTTAACTTTAAGATTTTTAATTCCTGTCTTTTCTTTCTCCCTGCTTTCAAGCTCTGCAAGCCATTCTTTTCCTTTAATTTTGGCATTACGAAGCTCATCAGCCTCTGCTGAAAAGCCGTCCTTTATCATTCCGCCATCACGCATTGTAATCGGAGGATCATCTATAATTGCAGTGTCAACAAGATTATATAAGTCTTTTAAGTCGTCCATCTGCTCAAAGCACTGTCTGAATACATCACACTTAAAATGTCCTATCTGATTCTTAATGTGAGGTATCATCTCTAGGGAATTCTTAAATGCAATTAAATCCCTTGGATTAGCCGACTTACAACTAATCTTAGTCATGATTCGCTCAAGGTCATATATAGGACCAAGATATTCACGAATCTCTTCCCTGTCAATTGCATTATCAGAAAGTTCCTCTATAGCGTCCTGTCTTCTTATAATCTCGTCTCTGTTAATAAGCGGCTGCAGCACGAGATTTCTTAACGCTCTTGCGCCCATTGCAGTCTTGGTCTTATCAAGCACCCACAGAAGCGAGCCTTTTTTCTGCTTTTCACGCATAGTCTCAACAAGCTCAAGATTTCGCCTTGATGAACTGTCTATAAGCATGTATTTGCCTGTTGTGTAAGGCACAATGCTTGTAATATGCGACATATCGCTTTTCTGTGTCTGGGTAAGATATATAAGAAGTGCTCCCGCAGCATCAATTCCTACCGGATAATCCTTGATTCCAAGTCCGTCCAGCATATTTACATGAAAATGTTCTTTTAACTTTGCCTTGCAGGAATCATCATCAAAGTACCAGTTTTCAAGTGTTGACACTGATATAGAAAGCTTTTCTGATATAAATGTAAGGTCTATTCCGCTCATCGCAAAATACTCATTAAGTATTATCTCTGACGGAACAAACTTATTAATTTCATCAATAAGCTCCGCACCTGTCTCAATCTCAGTTACAAAGAAGTCACCTGTTGAATAATCTGCAATAGCAACACCAAGCACATCTCCAAGATAAACAATACTCATAAGATAATTATTCTTAGTTTCATCAAGTGCCTGACTGTTTAAGTTAGTTCCCGGTGTTACAACCTTTATAACCTCTCTTTTAACAATGCCTTTTGCCTGCTTAGGGTCTTCCATCTGCTCGCATATTGCGACCTTGTGTCCATTAGAAACAAGCCTGTTAATATAAGTTTCTGCCGCATGAAAAGGAACGCCGCACATAGGCGCACGTTCCTCCTGTCCACAGTCTTTTCCTGTTAATGTAAGTTCCAGTTCCTTAGAGACAACTAAAGCGTCATCAAAAAACATTTCATAGAAATCTCCAAGTCTGTAAAAAAGTATGCAGTCCTTGTACTCTGCTTTAGTAGCAAGATAATGCTGCATCATTGGTGAATACTCTGCCATTATATTACTCCCTGATTAATCCTCGATAAGTCTGCCCATATAGTAAAATCCTTTACATTCGTCAAGATGTACTGTAACAATCTGTCCGATAAGTGATTCATCACCTGCGAAATGTACAAGAATATTATTAGTCATTCTGCCTGTAACAAAACCTTCTTCATGGTCATCTTTTCCCTCAACCAAGACTTTCATATCCATGCCCTCATATCTTCTGATATGCTCATGTGACACTTCATTGACAGTTGCAAGCAGTCTGTTAAATCTGTTCTTAACAACATCCTCAGGCACCTGATTCTCCATTCTGGCAGCAGGCGTACCTGTTCTTTTTGAATATATAAATGTATACGCACTATCGAACTTTGCTTTCTTTACAACATCAATAGTATCCTCGAAATCTTCCTCTGTCTCTCCTGGAAACCCAACAATAATATCAGTTGTAATAGAAACATCGGGCAGTATTCTTCTTATCATCTCAACCTGTTCTAAGTAATGCTCTTTAGTATACTTTCTGTTCATCAGCTTAAGAAGCCTTGAGCTTCCTGACTGAAGTGGAAAATGTATATGATTACATATTTTCTTGGAATCTCTTATAACTTCAAGAGTCTCTTCCTCAATATCCTTAGGATGAGGTGTCATGAATCTGATTCTTTCAAGCCCCTCTATCTTATCAATCTCTCTTAGAAGCTGCGCAAATGATACAGGATTGTCAAGTGTCTTTCCATAAGAATCAACATTTTGTCCAAGAAGCATAACTTCCTTGACTCCATCCTTTACAAGCCTTTCAATCTCCATAATGATATCCTTAGGCTCACGGCTTATCTCTCTTCCTCGTACATAAGGCACGATACAGTAAGTACAGAAATTATTACAGCCGTACATAATATTAACACCTGATTTGAATGGGAACTTTCTTTCTGTAGGAAGCTCCTCAACAATATCCTTTGTCTTTTCCCAGATATCAATAACCTGGCTTCCTGATGTAATTCTGTTATATATAAGCTTTGCCATTGCATATATATTAAATGTACCAAAAACAATATCAACAAACTTATAAGAATCTCTTATCTTCTCGACCACATCAGGTTCCTGCATCATACAACCACACATTGCAATAAGCATGTGTGGATTCTTTCTCTTGACATTCTTAAGATGTCCCAGACGTCCATAAACCTTAAGATTAGCATTCTCTCTTACAGTACATGTATTATATATAACAAAATCTGACTTATCCTCATCCTCTGTCTCAAGATATCCAATCTCTTTAAGTACCCCGAGAAGCTTCTCAGAATCTCTGGCATTCATCTGGCAGCCAAATGTGTGTACACACGCATATAACGGTCTGCCTATTTCTTTTGTTTTCTTTTCCAGGAACTTCTTACATTCTCCAATATAATAAAGCTGTTCTTCAAGTGCACTGGTGTTATTAACTTCCTGCATTATCTACAATTCTCCATTCTATACTTATCCTAATACAAATCTTTTCAAGTGCTGTTCTTCAAAATCTTGTAAGCATACCGGTTTACCATAATAGTATCCCTGAATATAATCTGCACCAAGTTTCTTAACACATGAAAGTTCTTCCTTTGTTTCAACACCCTCAATACATACATGCAATCCCATCTCATGTGCCATCTTAATTATAAAACTTACCATAAGATAATTATCTTTAAGTTTATCTATATCAGTTACAAAAGACCTGTCAACTTTAACTATATCAAATGTTCTGTCACGCATATATCCATAATTTGAATATCCTGTTCCAAAATCATCAATTGCGAATCTGAATTCATTCTTTACAAATTCTTTAAATACGTTCTGAACAGCTGGTATCTGATCCATCTCTATAGTTTCTGTTATTTCAAATACATAATGATTATTAGCTGCACTGTATCTTTCGATATTCTCTAATACATCTTTAACTATATTACTTTTGACAATCTGTACAAAAGACAGATTAATATGCATAACAAAATCCGGAATACTGGTAATCCATCTGTTGCATGCCTTAGCAGCAGTATTAATTATCCATCTTCCAAGTGGAATAATAAGTGCACTGTCCTCTAGAAGCGGTATGAATGTGTTAGGACCTATAAATCCATATTTTCTGCTATTCCATCTTATAAGAGCCTCTGCTCCTGACAAACTGTCATCGTCGGTATTATATATTGGCTGAAAATATAACTCAAATCCTTCAAAACCTTCACTTATACATCTGCGTAATTCATCCTGAACACTAAGTTTTTCTATATACTCTGTATACTCAGTTTCAACAAATATTTCACATCGGTTCTTACCATTGAGTTTGGCAGCATGAAGAGCAAATTTGGCATTTTTTAACAACTCATTAAAACTGTCTTTCTCTGTATCAAATTCAGCAACCCCTGCTGATATTGTAAAAAATATGTCATACTTTCTTTTTTCAATTGCTCTGTCAATACGATTTCTTATTCTCTTATAGAGAATCTTAGCCTGATTAATATCATTTTCCATGGAATACGGCATAAATATGGCACATTCATCACCAGGCATTCTGAATATTCTAAGTGGTGTGTCAATATATTTCTTTATTGAATCAGTAAGAATATTCAATACTTCATCACCTGTTTTTGCACCATATTTTTCATTAATTTCTTTAAAATTATCTACACCAACAAGCATAAGAAAACCTGATGCATTTCTGGTTTTAGCATATTCATTATATACATTTTCAAGAACAATTTCCCTGTAAAGTCCTGTATTATTATCAAATCTGCTCTGTTTCCCAATCTCCGATATTCTTCCAATAAGGTAAATAGCTCCATGACTTATTATATACTGTCCTCTACAATTTATTGCAACATATTCTCCATCCACAGTTTTCCATCTATACTCTAAATTATGACTGCTCTTTCTTCCATTCATTCCATCCTCTATATCATTCATCAGCATATCAATATCGTCCGGATGAACAACTTTAACCAATTCCTGCGTAGCATTGGAAAATTCCTCTGAATCAAGTGCAAACACATTAGTTATTGATTTTGAATAAACAGCTTTATCATTAGTTAAATCCAGTATATAAAGATAATCATCTGTACTCTGTCCGACAAGATGAAGAAAATACTTCATTTCTTCTAAATCAAAATCTCTTCTAATCATAAAAACACCTAATACCCATAAAACAGCTTACTGTCTTATCTGCCCCTCTCCGTATATGACATACTTAGTAGTTGTAAGTGCTTTAAGTCCCATAGGTCCTCTTGCGTGAAGCTTCTGTGTGCTTATTCCTATCTCAGCACCAAATCCGAATTCAAACCCATCAGAAAATCTTGTAGAAGCATTTACATATACACATGCAGCATCTATTTCATCAAGAAATCTGTTGGCATTATTGTAATCTTTAGTAATTATTGACTCTGAATGGCCTGTGTTATATGTATTAATATGTTCTATTGCTTCGTCAACAGAGTCAACAGTCTTAACAGATATAATATAATCAAGATATTCCATTCCCCAGTCATCATCACTTGCCGGAACAATTCTTGAATCACACTGCATTGCATATTCATCACCACGCACTTCAACATTCTTTTCTTTAAGTGCATTTACAATAAGTGGAATTGCCTGCTTTGCAACAGCCTTGTGAATAACCAATGATTCACACGCATTACATACTCCAATTCTTGAAGTCTTGGCATTATATATAACTTTGACAGCCATATCAATATCAGCATATTCATCAACATATACATGACAGTTCCCTGTACCAGTTTCAATTACAGGTACTGTACTGTTGTTGACAACATTCTTAATAAGCCCTGCCCCACCTCTTGGAATAATTACATCAATGTAATCATTCATCTTCATAAGCTGGTTAACAAGTGCTCTGTCTGTATCTTTTATAAGATTAATAACATCAGGATTAATTCCGTTGTCAGAAAGTGCATTTGCAATAACATCTGCAATAGCAATATTAGAATTAATAGAATCACTTCCGCCTCTTAAGATGCAGGCATTGCCAGACTTGAAAGTAAGTCCGAATGCATCAGCAGTAACATTAGGTCTTGACTCATATATAATTGCAACAACGCCAAGAGGTACTCTCTTCGTTCCGATAACAAGTCCGTTAGGTCTTTTCTTCATGCCTGTTACTTCGCCAACCGGATCTTCAAGACCTGTAAGAACTCTTATTCCATCTGCCATTGCATTGATTCTCTTAATATCAAGCGTAAGTCTGTCAATAAGAGCAGGCTTCATTCCGTTGGCTTTGGCATTAACAAGGTCTTTTTCATTGGCTGCAATTATACTCTCTGCATTAGCTGTAAGTGCATCAGCAACCGCTTCAAGTGCCTTATTCTTCTCATCTATTCCAAGCTTAGCAAGATATCTTGATGCCTTCTTAGCCTTAATTCCAATCTGTTCAAGTGATTCCATCAATTCTCCCTCCTTATAAACTGTGTCTGTGTAATAATATAATCCGGTTTTAAATCATGTTCCTCATAAGGAATACTCTCTAAAAGCTGGAAATCAAAAGCAAGTGCCGCTTTTATAAATTTATTATCTTCCGATAGATATCTGTCATAAAAGCCTCCACCATAACCTATTCTGTGAAAATCATAATCAAACGCAAGCCCCGGCATAATAAAAAGTCCATCTCTGATCTTAGCTTTATCGCAGATGTCAGACGGTTCCATAATTCCCATATAACCACTTACAAGATCATTCTCATCAGATAAGCAATAAAACTCCATCTGTGTCTTTGATAAAACTTTTGGAGCATATACTTTCTTGCCATCCATAAAGCACTGTGAAAGAAGCATATATGTATCAACTTCCCTGTTATAGCTCATATACAGAAATACATTTTCCGACGTCTTATATATGTCCGATTTTTTCAATCTGTCAATTATAATTCCACTCTGCATTTCAATATCTTCATCTGACAATTCATGTCTGCGGTTCATAATAAGCTGACGCACTTCATTCTTATCCATCTAGTTACCTTTCTCTGCCTGTTCCTCTGCCAATCTTTTCATCTTCTCATCATGTCTTGCCTTGACATCTATTAAAGAACCATCAGGATTCTTAATCTTAATAGATTCTAACTGCCCTCTTAAGTTTTCTCTGAAAGCTTTAACATAATCAGCTCTTAACTGCTTCTGTTCAGCAAGTTCTGCATCTGTCAGTCCCTCTGCTTTAGACTTATGATAAAGCTCATTAATTCTTTCTAATGTTTTCTCTGTAACCATAACTTCCTCATTCTAATTAGTAAATATTATCAAATCATCACCACTTTCAGAACAACTGTTATACTCTGCTTTAGTTGACAGCATTGGATGATGAAGTTCAGATATGCGGTATACTTCAATATATTCTGAAGGCTTCTTAATAAAGAAAAATCTATGTTTCATTCTTGTTACTACAACTATATCATTAAACATATATCTGAATTTCATATCAGAATGAAGCCTGTATTCAGTCTTCTGCGTATTAAGATTAATAAAACAGGTACTTTTTTCCTCTCTCTTAAGTATATAAGGAGTATCATTAATAATATAAGTAAAACTTAAGTCCATAGCATGTTCAACATTATTATTCAGCCTTACCTGTTTAATCTTCGTAGCTGTATCATATATAACAATTTCTTCTAACTGGCTCTTAAAATTATATTTTGAATAAATAATCTTTTCTGCACTTGCCTTAATATATGGAAATGTTGTTGCTTCATCAGACTTATCCAGTTCTTCTAAAGTAATCATACTGCCATTAAACGAAATTTCTGAAACAAACTGCTTGCAGTTAAGAAGTGCTATCTTTTCGGATGATTTACTGTCACGGATTTTCATCCTGTCTGCCCCGAATTTTATAATACAATTATTGCCACCGGCTGGAATAACCTTATATATTCCCATTTCATTTACAAATGTATCACTTAAATCGTTATCGGAATCAGAATTAATATCATGCATAAATATATCAATAAGCTGGTTATCTTTATCCTGTTTCTGTATAAAGAAATAATTCGAATCCATTACATAAATGTAATATGTAATTTCATCTGCAATATCTGTATTATCTATCTCCATGGTATAAACAGCTTCACTCTCATTACTCTCAAACATAAATCTGTATACAGTAAGAGATATCCTGCTTTCTGTAACAGATTCCATTGAAGTGAAAAATATATAATTTTTTTCACGACACGCATACCTGATTTTACAGAAATTATATTTCTTTATCTGTGCTGCCACTTCTGCTTTCTCGTTAGTTGCTGCATTCAGAATAAAATATTTTTTCCCCTGAAGTCCCTGATACTGATAATTATCATCTGTTATCTGCATTAAGAGTCTGTCATTGACAGGAAAAAATATACCCTTCTCCGAATTCTTCATCAGCTTAATATCCATGTATGACCTCCCGTTGTCGTCCAAGTAATCTTCAATCAGCCTTAATCTATAAGAGACATCAGGTCAAAATCAGATGCTCTGTGGTCTAAGAACAATGTTCCAACATTTTCCCCAGCCATAACCCTGATAATATTGTCAACATCATTACCATTAGTAATAATCATATCCGCCCCCGACAGTGTTGCAATCTTTCCTGCAATAAGCTTGGTTGTCATTCCGCCAGTCCCCATATTACTGCCGGATGAATCTTTACCCATTCCCATAAGCTTCTCATCAATCTCGTATACAGTTTCAACAAATTTTGCATTAGGATTAGTGTTTGGATCATCTGTATACAGACCATCAATATCAGATAACAGAATAAGAAGGTCCGCTCCGATAATTGAAGCAACAATTGCTGAAAGTCTGTCATTATCTCCAAAAGCCTGTAGCTGTTCAATCTCGTAAGTTGATACTGTATCGTTCTCATTAACGATTGGAACTGCCCCAAGCTTTAAGATTTCATTAAATGTATTCTGTGCATTAGTCCTGTTAACATCATTAACTATTGTGTTCTTGGTAAGAAGAACCTGTGATGCAACTGCACCATATTCTGCAAATATCTTCTGGTAAACCATCATTAACTTAGCCTGTCCTATGGATGCACATGCCTGTTTTACCGGAAGTTCTGTAGGTCTGTCACAAAGTCCTATAACAGCCCTTCCCACAGCTATTGCACCAGAAGAAACTAAAACAACATCTTTTCCTGAATTCTTAATATCAATAAGAATCCTTACAAGCTTTTCAATCTTTAAAAGATCCAATCTGCCTGTCTGCTCATGCATAAGTGAAGATGAACCTATCTTTATAACAATTCTTTTCTTGTCTTTTATAAACTCTCTATAATTCCCCATATTTTAATATCTCCAGTAAAAAAATCAAATGCTGGTCTATTTTACTATATTTTTATTAAAAAGTCCATATTATCCCATACAAGCAGATGTTACTGCCATATATTCCGCAACCTTAACACCATCAACTGCAGCAGATGTTATGCCTCCTGCATACCCTGCACCTTCACCGCACGGATACAATCCACATACCGATGTACTTACAAGTTCATCGTTTCTTATTATTCTTACAGGACTTGAGGTTCTGCTCTCAACGCCAGATAGTACAGCATCTTTCCTGTCGAAATCATGTATGAATTTTGAAAATCCATGCACGCCTTCAACAACTGAATCTGCCACATAAGAAGGTAATACATTCTTAAGATTAGCAAATGTATATTCTCCTTTTATGCAAGGCTCAACCTCTCCTAATTTCGTTGTTGTTATATTTTTTTCAAAATCGCCAAATAACTGTACCGGAACTTTTCCATTTCCTTCAGCATAAGCGTTTGCTTCTAACTGTCTCTGAAATTTTATTCCATCAAGTACTTCATGTCCGAAATCATCTGGTCCGACTGTAACAATTATTGCTGAATTAGCATTGCGGGAATCACGGCCTGAGTAACTCATTCCATTAACACATGTCCTGCCGTTCTCTGATGAAGCATTAACAACATAACCTCCTGGACACATACAGAAAGAATACACACCTCGTTCTTTATCTGTATTCTTCGTCTTGTAAGTAACTTTATAATCAGCCGCCGGAAGCTCATATGCAGCATCTTCATAAGCATTATAATTAATCATTTCCTGTGGATGTTCTATTCTTACTCCAACCGCAAAAGGCTTCGGCTCCATATTTATATTCTCACTGTGAAGATATTCAAATGTATCTCTTGAACTGTGACCTATTGCAAGGCACACTTTACTGCATTTTCTTACATACTCACCATCTTTGTCAGCTATGACAACGCCACACACTTTTCCGTCTTTAATATCTATCCTTTTCAGACAGCTTCCAAAATTAACTTCACCGCCAAGCGCGGTAATATGCTGTCTTATATTCTTAATTACAACCGCAAGCACATCTGTTCCTATATGTGGCTTATTGGCATACAGAATATCTTCTGATGCACCGAACTTTACAAAGCTCTGCAGAACATATCTTATTCTTCCAAATGTATCTGAAATCTGTGTGTTAAGCTTTCCATCAGAAAATGTGCCTGCTCCGCCTTCGCCAAACTGCACATTACACTCTGTATCAAGCTTCCCCGTCTCCCAGAACTGTGCAACCTTCTTCGTTCTTGTATCAACATCCTGTCCACGCTCATATACAACAGGTCTAAGCCCAGCTTTGGCAAGCTCAAGAGCACAGAATATTCCTGCCGGTCCAAATCCGATAACTACAGGTCTTTTATCTTCATCAACATTTTCTGTCGCAGTAACAGGAAACTTATAGATAACCCTTTTAGACATAACAGCATTCTTGCAGCCTGATTTTTTAATTATATTCTCAAGCTTTTCTTCCCTGCCAGAACGCACCACCTTATACACCTCAACACTGTATATATGCATAACCTGAGGCTTGTGTCTGCAGTCAAGTGACCTTTTTGCTATTTCATAATCAATCTGTGCATCTTTTCCAAGTCTTAATTCTTTTCTTATGACTCCTTCTAAAAATGCTGTATCTTTATCAGGAGATATCTTTATATTACTAATCTTAATACATTTCTTTTCCATTATTCTTATTCCTGTCTGTTACAATAATCAAACGCTGACTTAGCAGCAACCACGCCGCTGCTCCATGCCCACTGAAGGTTATAACCACCACATCTGCCGTCTATATCCACAAGCTCCCCTGCAAAGAATATCCCAGGGTTATCAACTGATTCAAGATTCTCATTCAGTCCGGATACATCAACACCACCCTGACATACCTGTGCATAATCATTTCCCTTATATCCTGTTATATGGTAGTGGAGGGATTTCATATATCTTGTAAGTCTCTGGCATATGTCGTCATCTATATCAGAAGCTGATGAATTACCATCGATTCCAACATCTTTACATATCATCATTACAAGCTTTTTATTAAACAACCCTGACAGGCTTTCGCTTACTGACTGATGCTTTCTTGTATTAACAGCACATTTTAGCATTGATAAAAGGTCATCTTCTTTAATATCTGCTGCCACATCAACAAGAGCTTCAACCCTCTGACCTTCTTCCATCGCCCTGACAGCAAAACGACTCACCTGAAAAACAGGGATTCCTGATATTCCATAATCAGTAAACTGAATCTCGCCAGTATCCTCAGCAACCACTCTGCCTGCTGCCATAATCTTAACATTACCATATGCTCTTACACCCATTGCAAGCTTCATATTCTTCTTGTCCGATTCAAGTGCCGTAAGAGCCGGAAGAGGCTTAACAACCTTAATTCCAAGCTTCTTAACAAGCTTATAACCGCTTCCATCAGAACCAGAAGACGGTGAAGCTGCCGAACCGCATGCAAGAATCACTGTCTTAGTCTTAATTGTATTAGTCTTCGCACCCTCAAGCTGTAACACATATTCGCTGCCTGCCCTGTCAATTCTTTTAACAGATGTCTCAAAAAAAACCGGAATATCAAGTGCCTGTATCTTTCCTGTAAGCGCCAGCGCCACAGAAGCCGCCATCTCTGACCTCGGATACAGATAGCCATTACGCTCCTTCTTATATACACTTAAGTTCTCAAAAAAATGTATTGTATCATCAACATTAAACCTGTTAATAATCTCCATCGCATAATCTGCGTTATTGTTCTGAAACATTTCCTTAGTCATAAATGTATTGGAGAAATTACATTTGCCATTCCCAGTCTTTAATATCTTAGTTCCAAGCTTTGCTGTGTGTTCTATAATCACAGTCTGCATATTATTCTCTTTACATTGTATGGCAGCCATCATTCCGGCTGCACCTCCGCCTATAACCACACAATCAAAACTCATAAAATCTAGTCCTCATATTCAAAATAATCAAAATCTGCCGGAATCCTGCTTCCGCAGCCACCATTATTGGCATATATTCCAACAAGCGTTCCTGTATGACGCTTTCTGTCATCAGGCACACCCTCATCGCACAGATATATGCAATTTTCAAGCACTCCTGCAGGTTCCCATTGTTCACCATCATAGCTGTAGAAAAAGCTTCTTGTCAGTTTATCAACTACAACCTTTAAGTATATGCTCTGCTCCTTTATATTGTCCACCTGTGAGATAAGCTCCTCGCCATGGTTTCTGTTAATCACAAGCTGCAATTTTCTTCCATTCTCATAGCATAGTGAAAATCTTACATAAGTCGCAGTACTGTAATAACAGGTAAGACCTGCCTGTTCTCCGTCCTTTTCAGGATAGAAGTCAAGCTTTGTATGTGCTGTATACGATAATTCCTGTTCTCTTCTTACAAGAGTATTCTTAGCCCTTATCTCATTAAGAGTTCCATCCATTGTCCAGAGCCTTAAATATCCTTTTCTTTCTGTAAGAGAATAATTACCCTTAACAGGATTTCTTACAAACTCCCAGTTAAGATTAAGAGTATCATCATCAAAATCATCTCTTGTCCACTTTTCAAATGTACATTCAGGTAATTCAGGTGCTTTCTGTGTAAGGCTTGGTCCTTTCCTGTCATTAATCACGAACCAGCCATCTGAAAGCCATGTTACAGGGTCAAGTGCTGTCTCTCTTCCTATTGTTGTATAATTGCCCTGATTAGGTCTTCCACACAGATAATAGCACCACCAGCTTCCGTCCTGTGTCTCAATTATATTGCCATGTCCTGTTCTCTGAATCGGTGCATCTGGATTAAACTGTCTCAATACAGGATTGTATGGTGATTCCTCATATGGTCCATACAGATTCTTTGAACGAGCAACATTGATTCCATGTCCATAGCCTGTACCGCCTTCCGCAAGCATTGCATAATAATACTCACCCTTCTTAAAAATGTGTGGTCCTTCCGGACATCTCTCTCCAGTTCCTGGCCATACACACACACTTTCACCTGTAACCTTAGTGCAGTCATCACTGAGTGGTAAAAGATTGATTCCCGGACTTATAAGAAGATACTTCTTACCGTCATCATCAACAAATAAAGATGGGTCAATATTATCAATATCAAGCCAGGCTGGCTTTGAATATGGCCCTTGTGGCTTATCTGATGTTACAACAAGCTGGCGTCTTAATACATTATTATCTCTTTTGCCATCTCCGTTAAGCCTTAAAGTTGCCATTATAATGAATTTACCATCAACATAATTAATATCCGGTGCCCATATGCCATGTGAGTCTTTAATATCTCTTAAATCAAGTCCTTCTGAATCTGTAATTGCATGTCCAATTACATGCCAGTGAATCATATCCTTGGAATGGCTGATTGCAATTGCAGGGAAATACTGAAATGTTGAATTAGCCATATAATAGTCATCTCCAACTCTTACTACCGAAGGATCTGGAAAGAATCCTCTCTGTATCGGATTGTTATACATATCACTCATATCGTAAACTCCTTTTCTTTAATATATTTTCTGAATTTTGCAGGTGTCATGTTGTATTTCTCAGTAAATATCCTGTAAAAATATCCTTTGTTTCTATATCCGACTTCCTTTATAATCTCATCAACATCCATTGAATCTTCTTTTAAGAGAATGACCGATTTGTTCAATCTGCAATCCTGCAGATATTCCGTGAAAGTCATACCTGTCTGTGCCTTTAAAAACCTGTTGAAATAATCCTCCTGATAACCGAATCTTTCAACAAGCATATCTATTGTAACATCTTTCATATTATCTTCAATAAAATCTGTAATTTCCTGATGCAAAAGCCAGTTAATTTTCTTTCTTATGTATCTTGACTGTGCATACTCATATACTGTTCCTAGCCGCCACAGAATCCTAAGCATAAGTCCCTGACATATATATGCAGACGCCATATCCGCCACACCACACTCGCTTATCATAGCAGTAAGCATATCCTTAAGCTCATTATCATAATCATCTTTATAGCCAAAATGTATATATCCGCTGTTATTTAACACTTTAACAAGCTCTTTAATATAATCCACCGCCTGTTTATCCGCCATAGCATTACTTATAACTGCATTAATAATCTCATCTGACACTTCGAGTCTTATTACAAATGTGTCATCTTCCTCAAAGCTTTCCTTATGTACACACCCCGAATCAATAAAGCATACATCGCCTTTCTTTATATGCACCTTATCCCCACATACATGCTCAATAAGGCTTCCATCAGACACATATAAAAGCTCCGCATATCCATGTTTATACATGTCAGTTTCACTACCTGCCACATACCTGTTCACATGAAACAAAAAGCTGGTTCCTTTATCAACTACATTCCCCATATCTGACACCTCCAACTTGTATAGAAACATTCTATCACAAAAAGTCGTTGTAGGAAACTTTTATTTTAAAAAGTCGTTACAGGTAACTTTTGGCATATTATCACTCTCTTTCGATAAAACATTTGTAATATAAACCCTTAAATGCTATAATGATTATGTTAGTTATACCTAACTTGCATAGAAAGGAGCTTTTATGTCAGAATTTATAATATTAGCAATTCCTTTTATCGGAACATCTCTTGGTTCTGCCATGGTGTTCTTCTTAAAAAAACGGATTGCCCCAAAGTTTGAAAAAATGCTTTTAGGATTCGCGGCAGGAGTTATGATTGCCGCATCAGTATGGTCTTTGCTGATACCATCTATAGATATGTCAAAAGGAAGCAGTGCTCCGGAATGGCTGGCTGCACTGGTTGGTTTTCTCGCAGGAATATTCTTTCTTCTGCTTCTTGATACTGTCATTCCACATATGCATATTGAAAGCAAGAATCAGGAAGGTATTAGAACCAATTCCATATCAAAAACTACCATGATGCTTTTCGCTGTGACATTACACAACATCCCCGAGGGAATGTCAGTCGGTGTTGCATTTGCTGGCGCAATGATGAAGGATTCAGGAATAACTGCTACTGCTGCAATGGCACTTGCAATTGGTATAGCAATACAGAATTTCCCAGAAGGAGCAATTATATCAATGCCATTATGTGGTGAAGGCATGAGTAAGAAGAAAGCATTCATATGCGGAGTGCTTTCTGGTGTTGTTGAACCTGTCGGCGGATTCATAACAATTCTTATTGCTGGTATTATCACACCTGTTCTTCCTTATCTGCTTTCTTTCGCAGCAGGAGCTATGATGTATGTTGTAATAGAGGAACTTATTCCTGAATCACAGAACGGCGAACACAGCAATATAGGAACTATAGGTGCCGCTGTAGGATTTGCACTTATGATGGTCCTTGATATAGCATTGGGATAGTGATTACTCAATCACTATCCCACAATCCTCGCTAATATTTCATATAATCTTTAATTACATCATGGTCTTTTAACACCTTTTCAATAACAGTTCCTTTTATCTTCTTTAAGACAACCTTCTTGATAACATTAAGCGGTCCTAAATCAATCTCTAATGGTGATTTGCCATCCATAAGCTTAACAGATGAATCAAGCAGGTCTCTTACATCATATACACTACCCCAGACCTCAGGAACACCTCTGTCTACGCCAAGCAGTCCATATACAGCCTCCATTGCAGTTCTGACTGAATACTCTGTCGTAAATATTGTGTCCCTCGGAGTCTCAGCAAACTGTCCAAGAAATGCAAAATTAACGCAGCCATCAGGAATAACATCAGGTCTGTCACCTTTTCTTCTTGGCATGAAAAATGCAGTAATAAATGGCATCATTGTTGGTGTAGTGTTACAGTGGTTCTTAGCAAGCTCATCAATCTCTTCAACAGGAACGCCAAGATGATACAGCCATTCTGCTGTAATCTCTTCACCTGTACACTCTTTCATAGGCTTCTTGATATAATCACCATCAACATCAGTAAACAGGCTGTATACCCATACACACACCTCATCCTTCTTCTGTTCCTTAAACTGTCCCTGTCTGTTAATTGTCCAGCTTAAAAGCCAGCTTGAATCCTTACAGCTGACAATTCCGCCTGTAACAACATTTCCAGTTCTTGGATCCCTCTTACATATTTTCTTAATGTAAGAAATAATCTTCTCATCGCTTGTTGTAACAGTTGCAGACTCCCAGTTAGACTTTGATATATCACCACAGAACTTCTCTGGGTGTCCAAATGAACTGTCCTGTGCTGCAATATTCTTCCACAGACTCCAGCAACCGCTTGTTCTTACCTCTGCATTACCTACAGGTGCATGTGTATGGTCACCATATATAGTACCTTCTGTACAGCTTCCATTAGTAACGAACACCAAATCATTCTCAGTAAGATCAATTGACTTAGTCTCACCTTTTACAGTACATTCAATAGTCTTTGCAATCTTCTTTCCATTCCTGAAATCAAAGATTACATTATCAACTCTTGTGTTAAACCTGAACTCAACACCTGCATCTTCAAGGTATTTCTGCATAGGCAAGATAAGTGATTCATACTGGTTATACTTGGTAAACTTCAATGCTGAGAAATCAGGAAGTCCGCCTATATGATGGATAAATCTCTGAATATAAAGTTTCATCTCAAGCGCACTGTGCCAGTTTTCAAATGCGAACATCGTACGCCAGTACAGCCAGAAATCTGAATCAAAAACTTCCTCATCAAAGAAATCTTCAATTGTCTTATCATACAAATCCTCATCTTTAGTGAAGAACAGCTTCATTATTTCCATACAGCCCTTCTGGCTTAAATTAAATTTGCCATCTGTATGTGCATCTTCACCTCTGTTTACAGTTGCCCTGCAAAGAGAATAATTAGGATCATGCTTGTTAAGCCAGTAATATTCATCAAGTACAGAAACTCCCGGAGTCTCAATAGACGGAATACTTCTGAACAAATCCCACAGACATTCGAAATGATTCTCCATCTCTCGTCCGCCACGCATTACATAACCTCTTGTAGGATCATTAATTCCATCACATGCACCGCCTGCAATATCCATAGCCTCAAGTATATGAATATTCTCACCCTTCATCTGTCCATCTCTTACAAGAAAGCACGCTGCAGCTAATGCACCAAGACCACTTCCTACAATATAAGCTGATTTATCATCAACTCCTTCTGGTTTTTCCGGTCTTGCAAATGCTTCATAGTTACCATTAGAGTAATATATCCCCTTACTATTCTTAGTATATTTCCCTCTTTCAGTATTACGGAACTCCTCATGTTCTCTTTTCTGAATGTCTTTAGTTACCTTCCTCTGTTCATCCCTTTTGTTCTTTTTTGATACAACTGCCGCACCTGCCCCCAGTGCAAGAATAGAAGCTGCTCCTAGTTTTAACGCCTTTTTGCCCATAATCTTTTCCACCTTTCTGTGCTTTCTTATTTATTTTTGCCGTTTTTATTGTATTTAGCATACATTTTTTCTCAAAATAAAAAAACAGGCAAAACATGTACTTTGTCCCAAAATCTAACACTTTACATGTTTTGTCTGTTTTTAATAACTAATTATTAGCTTCACACAGATTAATCATTGTATCAATCGTTGCATCAAATGATTCAGAAAAACGCTTAATAAGATCTTTATCATATGGCGGCATTCCATCACCTATCCATCTTGACACAATTCCAACAATAGAATAGCTGTAAAAGCATGTTATATACTCTCTGTCATCTTCTGTAAGCTTATGGTCTTTAGAATATTTCTTAACAAAAAGTCCAACAAGATATTCTGTTGTATTATGCAGATATTTCTCAATAATATCCCTGTTCCTGGAATTATACACATGAATAACTGCTGCACGATACTCAATAATAACAGAAGCTGCCTTACTATATGTCTCATAAAAAGTTGCATCTTCCGTAATATTAATATTCTTTTCTGTCTCTTCTATAAGAACACTGTCAAGCACATCATATATATCACTGAAATAATAATAAAATGTATTCCTGTTAATTCCACATTCCTCACATATATCTGTAACCGTTATCCTGTCAATATTCTTGTGCTTTAACATGTTAAGAAAACAGTCCATTATTGCTTTTTTTGTAAATTTAGCCATACATTTCTCCTGAAATTATTCTCCGGCAATAAAAAGAACTCCTAATGTTCCCGGACCACAATGAGAAGATATAACGCCGCCTGCCCTTGTTTCATATATTTCATCAAACACATCAAGTTGTTTAAGATAATTCTTTACTTCATCAACTATCTCTTTATCACAGCCAGAGTGTGTAATGAATACACGGTCTTTCTTAGCCTTCTTAAGGTCTTCTTCCATATCCTTAACATAATCCAGTACAACATTCTTCATGCGTCCTCTGTACTTCTTTCCAGGATTCATCTTTCCATTATTAACTTCAATTCTTGGATGAAGTTTAAGTACACCGCCAGCCATGGCAGCCAGTCCGCTGCATCTTCCTCCTCTGTGAAGGTAAGTAAGCGTATCGACAACAAAGCTTGCCCTGACTCTCGGTCTTAATTCTAATATATTCTTCTCAATGTCAGCTGCAGACATGCCTTTTCCTGCCATAACAGCAGCCTCGACAACAAGATGTCCTATTCCTGTAGACAGATTCTCAGAGTCAATTACATGAATCCTGTCCTCTGCCTCAAGCTCTCTTGCCGCAAGTCTAAACACATTAGCTGTAGTTGACATATCCTCTGATATTGCAAATGCTACAATATCCCGGTCTTTCTCAAGAACACATTTAAACATCTCTATTGTATCATCAATAGACACCGCCGATGTCTTAGGTGTTGTCTTATTCTCATCTGCCCATTCATATATCTTATCTGGCGTAATATCAATTCCATCCCTATATTCATCATTGCCTAGCAGAATGTGAAGTGGAATAACTGATATATCAAGCTTGTCTATAAGTTCCTTAGTCAAATCACTTGTACTGTCCGAAATAATCTTAACCATGTAAATGTATATCCTTTCTAGCTGCTATATGTCTGCAGAAAATCATACAGCTGTGCTTCTCCTTCAAAATATATTCCTTTAGTCAGTCTTTCTCTTATATCATCTGGAAGTGAATCAATGTTAATATCTGCATAATCATAGAACACTTCTCGTCCTTCATCCGCAATATTTCTGTATATTCTTAAAGTTTCTCTTTCGTACTTAAGCACATACTGGTACTCTTCACTTTCAGTTACTTTAGTCACCTGCGAGCTTACCTCTTCTTTAAAATGCTGATTAGAAGGCTTCTTATTATCTGTTACCACAAGTATAAATATTGCAAGTACTACAGCTATTACAGCCATAGTCATAATCACAACATAAAGCCAGAATGATTTCTTATTCATCAATACTCCCTCCTGTAAGTTGTCCTTACTGGGAAGTATTAACATTTATAAGCAATATTATACTATAACGAAAAGCTGTCTGGCAGAATTTCACTCATTGTATAAGTCTTAAGCCCGCCGCCTTCCTCAACAATAATTCTTGTATCAGGATTGAAAAATTCAGACATCACCTGTCTGCATATTCCACACGGATAAGCAGGCTGGTCTCCTGAACATACAATAGCAATCGCCTTAAAATCCTTTACACCCTCACTGACCGCCTTAAATATTGCAGTTCTTTCTGCACAGTTAGTAGCCCCGAAAGAAGAATTCTCAATATTACAGCCTATAAATACCTGTCCATCAGTACTTAAAAGTGCCGCACCAACTGCAAAATGTGAATACGGTGAATATGAGTTCTCAAGTGCCTCTTTAGCTTTAGCAACAAGTTCATTATCTGTCATATATGTCACCTCTTAACGGGTAATTCCAAGTCTTTCAAGTACTTCATTCTGCTTTGCTTCCATAACTGCACTTTCTTCTGGTGTCATGTGGTCATAACCAAAAAGGTGCATCATACTGTGTGCTGTAAGAAATGCCAACTCCCTTTTTTCAGAATGACCATACTTGTCCGCCTGTTCCTTAATCTTCTGAACGCACAGAACAATATCTCCAAGAAGAAGCTCTCCTGTATCAGGATTGAAATAATCCTCAGCATTGTTTTCTAACTCGTCCTCAATTGCATCAAAATCCGAAGGTGTAACATAATTAACTCCCGGAAATGAAAGTACATCTGTCGGAGAATCAATATTTCTGTATTCCTTATTAATCTCGTGGATAGATTCACTGTCAACAATTGTTACATTAACCTCTGCTTCATAAGGACATTTTTCATAATCAACCGCCTCATTGACAACATCAGTAATTATCTTCTCATAATCTAAGTCAAGCTTTTCCTCGGCTTCGTACTCTATATTAATAGTCATATCAATTTTTTCTCCTTCCTGTCTGACTTCCCTTTCTTGCTTCTCTTCTCTTGGCAGCCTTAGCCTGATTCTCCTCGTAATCCTCATATGCCTTGACAATCTTCTGTACAAGAGGATGCCTTACAACATCTTTATTCGTAAGCTTTATAAATGCTATCTCTTCAACCTTGGATAAAACCTTAGTCGCAATCTCAAGACCTGACACGGTATCCCTTGACAGATCCTTCTGTGTCATATCACCTGTAACAACAACCTTTGAGCCGAATCCAATTCGTGTAAGGAACATCTTCATCTGTGCAGGTGTTGTATTCTGTGCCTCATCAAGAATAATAAATGCATTGTCAAGTGTACGGCCTCTCATATATGCAAGCGGTGCAACCTCGATAAGACCTTTTTCCATATTGGCATTAAAGCTCTCTGCACCCATAATCTGGAAAAGTGCATCATACAGAGGCCTGAGATACGGATCAACCTTACTCTGCAAATCTCCCGGCAGGAATCCGAGCTTTTCACCAGCCTCAATCGCAGGTCTTGTAAGAATAATCTTGTTGACCTCATTATTCTTAAATGCATTAATAGCCATCGCCATAGCAAGGTATGTCTTACCTGTTCCTGCCGGTCCTACTCCGAACACAATCATCTTATCCCTTATGGCGTCAACATATTCTTTCTGTCCGAATGTCTTAGGCTTGATAGGCCTTCCTGCAATCGTCCTGCACACTGTATCAGAATCAATCTCAATCAGTGAATCAGCCTTTTCTTCAAATGACTGTGCAATGGAATAATCAACATTCTGTCTTGTAATCTGGTTGCCTCTCTTAGACAGCTCATACAGATAATTAAGTACTCCTGATGCTCTCTGCACTGCTGCCTCTGCACCTATAACCTTCACAGAGCTGTCTCTTACAATAATCGTAACCTTAAGTGTTTTCTCTATAACCTTCGCATATTCATCAAACTGTCCAAATATATTGGAGCAGTGTTCTACCGGTATATTAATAAGACTCTCTACCTCACTCATCAGATGTCTCCACCTTTCTAACATCAAAATCCGCAGGAACAGTTGCATCAATATCAGCATGTGCAATATACTTATCCCCGCTTCTTTCTATATTAACATGATAATCATTTATTTGCACTTCATTTTCTTTCAAATGTTTTATAAATCTCTCAGCTTTTTCATTAAGAATAGCCGCTGCTTCCTCCTCACTATACTCAGTCTCATTTTCCTTATACTCATTAAGAGTAATCTTCTGTACACATACAGGAAGTGCAATAAAATTAGCAATCTTTATATTCCCCTCATTAACAACCTTGTCATACTCTTTTAAATGTCGTGGAAAGCCGAGAGAAATTTCATATTTATCTATGCTTATGGCATATGTCGTCATCTTTCGTCCAGTATATATTTTATCGGCATATACCGCATTTATCTCCTTATCCCATGATAACTGCGTTCTTATCAGAATATCCGCCTGAGCCTGCGTCTGGAATTGCTGTATATTCTCCTCGTAATCATCAGGAACATACAATGTATTCTCAACAAGTATATCGCCTTCTGATACCTCGTCACCAACAGTGACCTTCGGTGTTCCGCTTCTTGTTATAATGTATTCAATAACACCGGAATATCCTGATATTATATTGCCATCATTAGTGGTGCTGTGTAGCTCATCAGCTTTAGATTCATCAATGCTGACTTTCAGAATATTTCCCTCAATCCGTACATTAACCCATGTAACCTGCGACAGTTCATTTTTAATTGCCTTCTCAATATTTTCTGTATCTATATTCTTAACTTTATCACCTGTGCTGATGCCATGCTCTTTAAGAAACCTGCGCATTGAATCATCTGTATATATGTAATTTCCATCAAATTCAATACTCCACACGAATCTGCTGGCAATGAACATCAATACAAATGCAGTGGCAAAGCCAGCAATTATCGAATAATTTCTTCTGTATCTTGCAAAAAGAAACTCTATATCATGTTTCTTTAAAACTTTAATATGAACATGACATTTTCTTCGCAATTCCTTAGTCTTGAAATAATCCTGTCTTGTTATTCTCGCTCTTATTGTCTCTTTCACACACTGGCAGTTATATAATGTAATCCCGCGCCTGCAGCACAGATTAACGAACCTTTCCCGCTCCCATCCGGATATTTCAATAACAATATAATTATGTATCCTTTTCATCAGCCTCTCCTTTTAGAGAAACTTTGCCAATGCGTCCCCTAAGAAGGATTTCGTCCTGATTCATATGGTATATCACAAGATTGCTCCCGCTTACCCTTATATTGCCTATCTTCGTAGAAACCTTAAGATATTCGCTTGAATACTCAAGTATACCTCTGTAATTCTCTATAAAAACCTCGCAGTCACCCAGCATTGATATAACAGGAAGTCCTGCAACAACATCTCTGCTAAGATCACACATCTGTCCGAGCCTTATACCGCTGCTGATAAAATCGACCATATAAGCAGACTTCCAAAATCTTTTTATATTCTATGCTGGGGAGTGGGAAAATATGAAACAAAAGATTATGTAATTTATAATTACACAATCCCTTTCTCTAACATAATTAAAAGTTCTCATCTTTATTTACGCAAAAAGAAAAACAGAGCTAACATCGTTTTCACAATGTCGCTCTGTAAAAGATAATCTTTTTCTATGTGCTATATATTCTACACAATCTTAAACCAATTAGCACCCCCAATTGTAAACAATCAAAAATGTTATTTAACAGCTCAATATACTAACTATCATTGCAATTACACTAATGCAATTACTCATTGATTGACTTATTCCTAGCAATGCAAATAATGCATTAATATAAAATGGTGCCAGCATAACAAAAATAACAACAGTCAATTTTTTAAATATTCTTGGTCTAATATTTACTCGTTCAATAAATGACCTAACATATTTTGTAGATATAATTGCAAACACTAAACCCATTTCACTAATAGTGTTATCAATGTATAAACTCCCTTCACTAAAGCAGTCTCTTAATAATGCGAAACAACCTGTCAGAACCAATATAGAAATTAGAGCTATCTTAAGTAAAAAGATTGCTACTCTATCTGATAATGAAATTTTATCTTGATTGATCTTTCTGTATTTTCCATCATCACCTAAGGCTCTATGATTTCTTTCAATATATGTATAATTTTCAATTATTATTTTATTCCCCGATATACGCTCAGGTCCCTTTGCTTCAATAATATAATGTTTTTTCGCCATGACTTATCCCTCCATATGTTTTCTTTGCACTTTCCTTTAGCTTTGAATGATATTTTATCTTTCTTGGTTTATATGCCGACCAGTTTGTATATGAACCGTTGCTGTCTTTTCCGTCATATGTATACCACTTATTGTCTGTTCCTAATTCTTCTATGTAATCAATTACATAGTTTTTCTTCAGCTTAGGATAGTCCTTGTAATATGTGTCCGTCTGTACTGTTTCAGTATGTGCTGAATTTTCAAAGCCGCTATCATATTCAAAGCTTAAGGTCGTTTCAGTTATTACTTTTAAGCTTCTATTTCCATTCATTGTCCATGAATCTGAATATTCACTCTGATACTTTGTTTTTGGACTGAAATCTGTCCATATCTTACTGCCTTCCTGAAAACCAACCATGTTATAGCCGCTTTTTAAATGTGCCTTTGTGATAATTGTATCTCCTGTACCAAAATCATGTGACTGCCCTGCTGTTGTGTAATTATAATCAGCACTATAATCATCAACTGACACATAATCCACACCTGAATCCCAACTCATTGTCATGCTGTAAGTATCTTTTCCCATTCAAGGGTTATGTTTGAAACAGAATTGTTATCTCTGCTTTCACCACTTCCAGCTTCAGTCCAGTCACCTACATAAAGACCGCATTCAGCAACTACCCAGTTACCAGAGTGGACATATGCCATTCTTGAGCCATTACCATCCCTTACACTTTTTAAATGGTATCCTGCCGGTGGGTCTATAATTATTCGTATAAATGGAGTAGCGATTATAAAAATCGCCCTTTGCTACATAATTATTTTCTGAACCAGTCCATGAAATATCTTTTGATTCAGAATAATTTTCATGTGCTGTATCCCATGTTGCAATAAGCAGCCATGCAGACTTACATACAGACTCATATTTTTCCGCCTCGGCAATGTCAGTTAAATCTCCATCCCAGAAAACCCATGTATCAGTAATATAACTGTCTGAACCACCCGGATTGAATTTAAAATAGAACGTCCTGTCCTTAATTCCTGTACTTACAGACATAAGGTTAGATAATGGCACTGTCGTCATTACAGTAATAATGGTCAAAAGCATTGCCAGATATCTCTTTAACATACCCTTAGATGTAAGTTTCTTTAATCTCTCTTTCATATTCTCTTCTTCTCCTTCCTGCTAAGTCTTTCTCCTAGCTGACTTGGCTATATTAAGCCTGTATTACAATAGTGTAAGATATTATTTTTTAAGAGATAAATTTACATATCTATTTTAAAAATATCTTCCTACGACTACTACATCTTATATATGACAGACACTATAATCATTTTTGATGATTTTTATGTAAAAATATCTGCCTATAATAGTTATGTTACATTTTTTAGTATCTTTATGTGTTGCATTAAGGCTTTTTTATTGTTATTCCATCAAAATAAGACGCACTTCATTACAGAATGCGTCTTTTCAATCTTGTTTAATATTTATTTGTTAATATAACAAAAGAGCAGGAGATTAATCCTACCCTTCACTGTTAATATATTATTCGGTAAAATCAATTAAAGGTATGTGTAACGGTTTTATCCCGGCTTGCATTGTTAATGATGATACTACTGGTCTTAAATACGATAATAAAACAGCTCCGCCATTTACCTTTAACATATTTTCAACATTTTCAATTTTTCTATCCCACTTAAACTCTGAAACAATACATCCATTAAAATATATTGAATTTTTTAATTGTTTTGAATCCTCATCTATTTTTCCAACTGTTAGAGTTAATTTTACTAATGCCATATTTTCCTCATCAGATAAACATGTCTGAACATTTATACCAAGAGGAATATCATCTTCAAATGGAATATTATTATTTATCTCAAAAGATATTTTTTCTATATGAGGATTTTTAAATTGAAACATACTTTTTTTCATACAAAACTCCTAATTATGCAGCCTTATTTATTACAGTGTTACTATCAACAACACACACTAAATCATCATAATAATTTTCTTTAACTACTTGACAAGTGCAATCTTTTCCGTTATCAAAATAAAAATCATTTTCCATAGCTATTGGAATTTCGATTGACTCTGAAGCAATGCATTTTTCAACTACAGTATGAACATATGGTTCATTCATAATGCTTTTCATAGAAAATTCCAAGTCTTTATAGTAATCCTTATCATCACTATTTATTATTTCTATATCATATCGTTTACATAACTCTCGCATTTCTTTTTCATTAAATAACATATATTTAACCTCCATCAATAGATATTATTTGTATAAGCTTAGGATTTCTTACGCATATTTGTCGTCTCTTTTTTCTCCCAATTGTGAATCCAGCTATATTTATAATATCATGTTCAAACTCACATGACAATATAGATAAATTATGCTTTGTAGAATATAAATCGCAAAAAAATTTTTTCTTTTGATTTCTATTCTTAAAATTAGGTCTTGGTAGATTATTTTCTTGTATTTCTTTCATGTATTTTTTGCAAAATAATTCAAATTTATCCATATCTTCATTAAGATTTACATACTGATTCATGTTACACTTTAGTTCACATTTTATAATACATCTTTGCATAATAGAACCTGTACCAACATTCCACCATTTTGCATTTTCAATATTATCCCAAAAATAAACTCCAAGCCCAAGCCAATCATCTTCTTCATTACTTGGTTTAAATCCATCCTTTTTAATACTATCTACATATATATATAAAGTCTTATGATAGCCAATTTCTTTATATTCATCTTTTGGATTATATAAAACCGAAAATTCACCTTCCAAAAAATTGCCCCCAATCATCAATTTATAATAAAAATATTATATACTAATAACCGACATATATCTACAAGAACATTTGTTTAAACAACTTTATTTTTCATCATATCATGCAATATTTTTTCTATTAAATTGCATAAAAATAAGAGGCTATGATGATTCACAACCCCTTACTTATTACTTTATATATTTTACCTATCATGGTCTGAAATAGCAAAATGCTTCTTCTGTATAGTCACCAATTTTTTCTTCTAAAATAATTACATTTATCATATTAATAATTTCCTATGCTGTATGAATATCCTCATATGTTTTTCTCATAATATTATTCTCCTTTGCTATTATCTTTTTATCAAGAGACTGCCATTCATGCAATCTGCATTTATGACAGTCTCATTGTTTCATTATTATTCTATTTATTCATCAGATATCATAATAGATAAGGATATAATATTCAGCATGTAAAGTACTCCAACGAGAATAATCTACATATGTGTATCCGGGTATATGCCAGCTTCCAACCCCTTCATCCTCATCATCATCTATAATATACATTTTCACTGACTTAGGTTTAATCTCATCAATTATTTTTTCTGAACCGTCATCATATCTTACCTTAATATTAATTAATGCTCCGTTAAGCATAAGGCTTTCTGCTTCTGATTCAGTAATTTCACCGTTAATATATTTCTTAAAAATATATTCACCAACTCCACCTTCTGTATCTTCATATCCGTCACTTGTTCTGAAATTCATCATACAATATACTGGTGTTTTAGCCTGTTCTTCTGGTTCTGAAGGCTCAGAAGGTTCAGAAGGCTGTGGTTCTTCTGGTGTTGGCTCTGGTTCACTTGGTACATCAGGAACATACTCAGGCTCACTTGGTGTATTTGGTACATCAGGTGTCTCTACATTACTTGGTGTATCAGATACATTTCCATTATCTGCTCCATTGTCTCCTGCATTTTCATTTCCTTCTGATACATTGTTGTCTGTTCCTGTGTTTCCACCATCAGCTACAATTGTATCTTCCTTTGGCTCTTCCTTTGTTACTACATCTGCATTTGTAGCTTCTGTGCTTTCTGTTGCATCTTCTATCTTGGCATCTTCGGATACCTTTACTTCTGTACCGTCTGTCTTTACAAGTGTAGAAGCATCTTTTATCTTAATGTCACTCACTGAAAGCTTTCCATTATCAGTAGATGCCTTTCCTGTAAATATAGCTTTATTTCCATTGTTATCAATCACTTCGATAACAGCCTCGCCATTGTCACTTACTGTTGCATTACCCTCAAGCTTGGTTGTCACACCATCTGCATCTGTGTAGTCAAATACTACCTTGCTTGACTTCTTTGTATTGTTCTTATCTGCTGTTGTTACATTCTCCTGTGTTACTGTTGTATCATTATCCTTTACAGTATTATTCTTCTTTCCACAGGCTGTCATTCCAAAAGCTACTGTAAGTACTGCCATTGCTATTACTGTTGTTTTAAATATGTTCTTTCTCATAGGTTTATTCTCCAATATTAATATAAATATACATATATGTATTGTAATACTTTTTGTACATATTGCACATTATGATAATATCATACTTTCTGTTATTAATCTAGTAAATAAGCCTAATTTGATTTTTTACTGAATATATAGATTTCTCTCAAAAAAAGCAATCAAGAATCTTTTTCCGCTTCTAATTCTTTAATAAGACTCTCTTTAATATCCGTTATATGTTGTCTGAAATAGTTGTGATTTGTTGCTTCAAAATTAAGTATCCTGTTAAGTTTATAATTGAGACTTTCCAACAAAACCGGATTTTTTATTATATAAGGCGTGTCATTAGACGCGAGATGTTCTGATAAAATATATTTATCAGTTATTGGAATAGCATCAGAAATGAAAAAGATTGATTTACTTGTAGTTCTTCCAAGATGATAATAGCAGCTTCTTAAATCCCTATTAGGTTTATTCATATACGATTCAATTCTTTCCATTGCCTTTGAATCTCTATGATTAACTTTACCAACTGGAACTGCCCAATATAAATCAGGATGTTCTCTAGATTGTATCAGACACACAATTGGTCTTTTCTTCTTATCATTCCATTCGCCTCCAAGACTGCGAACAAGCTGCTTAAATTCATCTTTAATATAGTACATTCCGTTTTGTTTCATTATCCCCCTTTATGTAAAAGAGCTAATGTAATCAAAACATTAGCTCTTAAAACAATGTTTCTTTGTCGCACATTGTGAAGCGTATTTGCATAAGTAATGTTTAAGCATACATTGCGAAATGCATTTGAGTAAACAATGTTTCTTTGTCGCACATTGTGAAGCGTGTTTGTTGAAATCTGACTGATTTCTTATTTATATTATACACAATATATTCTATATGTAAACCATTTTATCTAAAAATCACAATAAAATCCAAAAAGAGCGATGCCTAAGCATCGCTCTCTCATGTCAAAAATATTAATTATTAGTTGAACTTACGTTTTCTAGCTGCTTCTGACTTCTTCTTACGTCTTACGCTTGGCTTCTCGTAATGTTCTCTCTTACGAATTTCCTGCTGAATGCCTGCCTTAGCACAGTTTCTCTTGAATCTGCGTAATGCGCTATCTAAAGACTCGTTTTCTTTAACGATGACATTTGACATACTACTTCCTGACCACCCTTCTGTTGCAAATTGTGCGCCAAACTACATAAATAGGGTATTTACTAATCGCACAAAAAACATTATATCACATTTTTGCAAATCGTCAAGCCCCAATTATCCAATCTGTTCAAGAATTGTATCAGGTACTTTAGCAATAAGCTCATCAATACCGGCAGGGTTCTTACCACCAGCCTGAGCCATATTAGGACGGCCGCCACCGCCACCGCCAACAATAGGAGCAAGAGCCTTGATAAGGTTACCAGCATGAGCACCCTTGGCAATAACATCGTCTGTTGCCATCGCAATAACGCTTACCTTATCAGCACCCTGTGCGCTGACGATAACAACAACTCCTGAACCAATCTCACCCTTTAACTTATCACCAAGGTTTCTTAATTCATTCATATCAACACCGTCAACCTTAGTTGCGATATACTTAACACCGTTAACTTCCTTGATATCTCCTGCTGTATCTCCAAGTGCATTATTAGCAAGCTCGGCCTTAAGCTTCTCATTCTCACTCATAAGGGACTTAATCTCATCATTCATAGCTGCAATCTTCTTAACAAGCTGTACCGGCTCTGCCTTGGCTGCCTTAGCTGCCTCTTCAATAGTCTTCTCAAGTTCAGCGTAGTACTTTATAACACCCTTATCTGTAAGAGCCTCAATTCTTCTTACGCCTGCAGCAACACCTGCCTCAGATACAATCTTGAAAAGTCTGATATTAGCTGTATTAGCAACATGAGTACCACCACAGAATTCCTTAGAGAAGTCTCCCATAGCAACTACTCTTACCTTCTCGCCGTACTTCTCACCGAAAAGTGCCATAGCTCCTGTCTTCTTAGCTTCCTCAATTGTCATTACATCAGTAACAACAGGAATAGCCTCTGCAATCTTTTCATTAACAATATCTTCAACCTTAGCAATCTCTTCCTTAGTCATGCTCTGGAAATGTGTAAAGTCAAATCTTAATCTGTCAGGATCAACGTATGAACCTTTCTGCTCAACATGATCACCAAGAACAATTCTTAAAGCCTTCTGAAGAAGATGTGTTGCACTGTGGTTCTTGCATGTATCTGCTCTGTAAGCAGGGGAAACTTCCATTGTTGCAGTATCTCCAACCTTCATCATACCCTTAGTCATAGTTCCGACATGACCAATCTTGCCACCCTTTAACTTGATAGTAGTCTCAACAGCGAATTCTCCTTCAGATGTCTTAATAACACCCTTATCGCCTTCCTGACCACCCATAGTAGCATAGAATACAGTCTCATCTACAATAACAGTTCCCTTATCACCCTCAGATAAAGCGTCAACAACTTCTTCCTCTGTTGTAAGAACTGTAATCTCAGATTCATTAGTAAGCTTGTCATATCCGACAAACGCGCTTGTTATAGCAGGGTCAATCTCATCATATACAGTTGCGTCTGCACCCATATAGTTAGTTACCTTACGGGCATTTCTTGCCTTAACTCTCTGCTCTTCCATAGCTGCATTAAATCCAGCTTCATCAATTGTAATATTCTTCTCTTCAAGGATTTCCTTAGTAAGATCCATAGGGAATCCGTAAGTATCATAGAGCTTAAATGCGTCTGCTCCTGATAATACATTTTCACCCTTAGAAGCAAGTTCAGCTTCCATATCATTAAGGATGCTTAATCCCTGGTCGATAGTCTTATTAAACTTATCTTCTTCTTCAGAGATAACCTTAGTAATAAATGTTCTCTTTTCCTCTAATTCAGGATAACCGTCCTTAGAGCCTTCAATTACAGTTTCACAAAGCTTAGATAAAAACTTTCCTTCAATACCTAGAAGTCTTCCATGTCTTGCAGCTCTTCTTAAAAGTCTTCTTAAGACATATCCTCTTCCTTCGTTAGATGGCATAATTCCATCACTTACCATAAATGTTACTGAACGGATATGGTCTGTGATAACACGGATAGAGACATCCTGCTTCTCATCTTCCTTATACTTAACTCCAGCCATCTCACAAACATTGTTGCGAAGTGCCTGTAATGTATCAACATCAAATATAGAATCAACATCCTGAACAACAACTGCAAGTCTTTCAAGTCCCATACCTGTATCAATGTTCTTCTGGATAAGATCTGTGTAATTGCCATGTCCATCATTATTAAACTGAGAGAATACGTTATTCCATACTTCCATATATCTGTCACAGTCACAGCCTACTGTACAGCCTGGCTTACCACAGCCATATTTCTCACCACGGTCATAATATATCTCAGAACATGGACCGCAAGGACCAGCGCCATGCTCCCAGAAGTTATCTTCCTTACCAAATCTGAATATTCTTTCAGGTGCAATACCGATTTCCTTATTCCATATATTAAATGCTTCATCATCATCCTGATATATAGATGGATATAATCTGTCTGGATCAAGTCCTACAGTCTCTGTTAAGAACTCCCATGACCAGTGAATAGCTTCATCCTTGAAATAATCACCAAACGAGAAGTTACCGAGCATCTCAAAGAATGTACCATGTCTTGCTGTCTTACCTACATTCTCGATATCACCTGTTCTTATACACTTCTGACAAGTTGTAACTCTTCTTCTTGGTGGAATCTCCTGTCCTGTAAAATATGGCTTAAGTGGAGCCATACCTGAATTAATGATAAGCAGACTGTTATCATTATGTGGAACTAAAGAAAAGCTCTTCATTTTCAAATGTCCCTTGCTCTCAAAGAAATCAAGGTATAATCTTCTTAATTCATTCACACCTCTGTACTGCACTTTAACTTCCTCCTGATTATTCAGTAATCTCTTTCTCTTTATTCTCCGATGCAGCCATCTTAGCTGCCTTCTTGGCATCTGCTGCCTTTCGGAGCTTACCACCTACGAATACTGCAAGTACCAGTAACGCAAGCATTATAACAAATCTTACCACTTCGTAAGCTATCTCACCTACGAGTACGCCGACTAACCCAACCATATTATTACCTCCACGAATTATAATAAAAGCCTTCGCAATAATTTATAATATCACAAGCAACAACATTTATCAAGATTTCCAGTTTCCATCTGTCAAGAAATGCATTGCACGCTGTTCGGCTCCCTTAATTATATTCTTATCATACCCTATAACATTAAGAAGCTTGATTGCATTCCTTGTTGTTGCAGGTCCGGCATACAGCTTATAATCAAACTTAACCTCATCCTCAGTAACTTCCTCCTGAAAATGATAGTTGCTGTAACAGTCCTTAAGTATTGTTGTAAGCTCAATATCATGTGTTGCTGCAAAGCACAGCGCCCTGCCTGTATTAAGATTCTTTAATATCTCTGATGATGCTGCAATTCTCTCAACAGTGTTAGTTCCACGAAGCACCTCATCAATAAAACACAGAACTGGTCTTCCTGTTTTATCAACCGCATCAAGAATTCTCTTTAATGACTTAATCTCAACAATATAGTAACTGTCCGAATTAGCAAGGTCATCCCTTAATGCCATTGAAGAATATATCCTATATACCGGAGCAACGTATTCTTTGGAAAGACTTGTTCCTATAGTCTGTGCCAGAATACTGTTGATTGCTATTGTCTTTAAAAATGTTGATTTACCCGAAGCATTAGAACCTGTAAGGAGAACATTTCCTTTAGTTGTTATTGAATTGCACACAGGATTATCTATAAGCGGATGATACACTTCTTTCACACTAAGGTTATTAGTATTCTCCATAAATTCAGGCTTACAGTAAAATGGCAGGCTTTCCCTGAATGATGCAACAGCAATTGATGTCTCTATGAATCCAAGTGTATCTACAAGGTTATATGCATCCTCACTTTTGGCAGTTATAAGCTTTGTCATCTTATTAAACTTCACAATATCCATGTGCGTTATCATTCTTAGATAATCAAGTACAACCTCTCCGATTGAACCATCAACATTGCCTGACTCAATCATCCATGAGCCTTTTGTTACTTTAGAAAAGCTCTTTAATATCTCTTTAAGCCTGTTACACTCTGGTTCAAGAAAACTTATATTGCTTTCACATATATCTTCAGATGCCGATGCCATTTTCACAATAACATTAATACATTTGAAATAATTCTCAATCTTAGCCTTATACTTGTAATAAGTAATTATTGAAAATGCTACCGACGCAATTATGAGCCATATTCCAAGCACCGGAGTTACAAGAACCGTAACAAGAATTGAAGCTATAAGAAATACCCACGCAAGATAATGCACAATATTACTTCCCTGCTCTATATCCATTATATAACCGATATAATCTGTAACTGCAATCTTACGGCTTTTTCCCATATTCATAAATATCTTCTGAATTGTGATTCTTTCTTTTTCATTAGCTGTGAATTCATCTGCAAGCCTGTCCAGTTCGTGAAGCTTTTCTGCATCTGCAACCGGTTCTCTTAACATCTTATATAGATATTCCTGTCCAACAGATGAATTAGTATTATTAATACATTTAAATACTTCATCCATGCCAAGATCATTCCATGTTATATCATCAATCATAGATTCACTCGGATTACCTTTGGCATAATGTGATATATATTCAAAGCTCTCATCCGTTCCCTTGTATACAGCACGTTTGCCCCACGCTTTCTTTATGGCATTCTCCGCTGCCTTCTTCCGCTTAATACTGCTGCTTACACATACATACACACCGATTGCAACAGTCAGCAGTACAAAAACAATAATCTCTAAATCTGTATCTGTCATAAATCCTCCATCTGCCTGTTATTCTGCAATCTGACTGAAGTTTCAAGAGCTGTCTCCATCATTTTAGTAAATCCTGTCTGTCTCTCCTGTGCTGACAGCTTCTCACCCCTGTAGAGATGGTCACTTATTGTAAGAATAGTAAGTGCATGTTTTCTGCATCTGGCAGCAGTCATATACAACGCTGCTGACTCCATATCAACGGCAAGTACACCCATCTTCTTCCATCTGTCATTAACTGTTGTATCATCATTATAAAACACATCTGATGCCAGTACATTGCCAACTTTAACCGAAAAATGTTTTTCTTCTGCAACATCATATGCAGTCTTTAAAAGCGTAAAATCAGCTATCGGTGCATATATGCCCGGAAGATTGTACTGTGCCGCAAAGTTAGAATCAGTGCATGAGCCCATTCCAAGTACAATATCCATAAGATTAAGGTCATCATCAAATGCTCCCGCTGAACCAATCCTTATAATATTATCCACATCATATACATTATATAATTCATATGAATATATTCCCATTGAAGGCATTCCCATACCACTTCCCATAACAGATACCCTGCATCCGTTATAAATTCCTGTGAATCCTGACATATTGCGGACCGTATTAAAGCAGCTTACATCTGTAAGATAATTATCTGCTATATACTTTGCCCTTAAAGGATCTCCCGGCATAAGAACTGTCTTTGCTATATCTCCTGTCTGTGCTTCATTATGTGGTGTCCCCATATCTGCCTCCTGTTATCAATCTTAAAAAGGCTGCTTTATATAATAAAGCAGCCCGAATAATTATTTACCTGGGTATTTAATTACTGACTCGACATCATATCCTGCAATCTTATCTCTTCCTTTAAGGCCTTCAAGCTCCATAAGAAAAAGAACTTTCACTACTTCTCCTCCAAGCTCTTCTACAAGCTTGATAATAGCTTCTGTTGTTCCGCCTGTAGCAATCAGATCATCAACAATAATAACCTTCTGTCCCGGAGTAATCGCATCCTTATGCATCTCTATAGTAGCTGTACCATATTCAAGTTCATAATCTGCTGATATAGTCTCACACGGAAGTTTCCCCTTCTTTCTTACAGGAACAAATCCCTTACCGGTATTATATGCAACAGGAACGCCAAATATAAACCCTCTTGATTCTGGTCCTACTACAACATCAAATTCTGTATCCCCTATAAGATCTGTAAGACCGTCTATTGCAAGCTTTAATCCCTCAGGACTCTGGATAACACTTGTAACATCCCTGAATATAATCCCCGGTTCTGGGAAATCAGGTATACTTCTTACATAATCTTCAACTTTTTTACTCATAATGTGTATATCCTCCTTAGTTTTGACACACAAATATATTTAATATTTTATCATATTATAAGCCCTAAATAAAGCATTTTTTACACAATAAGACACACAAGTCCTGAATTCTCATTCATTACTTTTTCAATTGTATCGCCAATCTTTCCCATGCTCTCAGTTGTCATATTATGTGTTTTTTCATATATTCCGTCTGATACAATCTGTTCTATTGTCTTTCCAAATATATTGGTATCCCAGATTCCGTCCGGATTATCTTTCATATTTCCTTTTATATATTCAATCAGATCTTCTGCCTGATTCCTGTTTCCAACAATCGGGGCAATTTCAACCATTATTTCTGTCTTAAGCAGGTTAATAGACGGAACTTTAGCTTTTATCTTAACTCCATATTTATTGCCATTCTTAATCACTACTGGCTCATCCAGTTGTATATTTTCTTTTGAAGGTGTAACAACTCCGAAGCCATTAAGATTAACTTCGCTTATTGCATCGCCAAAGCTTCCCAGTTCATTCTTCTTGTCTGAAAGAGATTTAATCATATCTATAAGCTCATGCTCATTATTAATCTGCGTTCCTGTAAGTTCACTTAATATTTTATAATACAGATCTTTCGAAAGCTTAAATTCAATTTCAACCCTCCCTGTTGACATATCAACATTTTTCACATCAATCTTTTCTATGTATTCGCATGTATTATTCAACTCAAGATACGCATCCTTCATAACATTTATATTATCAAGAATCGAAAGTGCCGCATCTACTATATGCATCTTAAGCCAGTGTGATGACTCAAGTACTTCAACCCATGCAGGTGCATAAAAATCAAGCTGTGATACCGGAAATTCTTTAAGCACACCTGATATAACCCTGTCAACATCTTCTTTTCTTAGTTGGTCACAATTAAGAGCATAGACATTTACACCATATTTTTCTTTCATAGCTTCTGCAAGCTGCACAGATTCTTTAGCATAAGGCTTCACACAGTTTAATATCACAACAAACGGCTTTGAAATCTTTTTCAGCTTATCTATAGCCATCTGCTCCGCGTTGACATAATTATCCCGTTCTATTCCTGTAAATGAGCCATCTGTTGTAATAACGATTCCAATAGTAGAATGCTCCTCTATCACCTTTTCAGTACCAATCTGTGCTGCCATTGAAAATGGAACCGGCTCTTTTGACCATGGAGTATTAACCATTCTCTCTTTGCCATTCTCCTCTGCTCCCATTGCGCCATCAACCATAAATCCAACACAGTCAATTGCACGCACTTTAATCTTAATATCATCAGCCATGCAGATTGCTGCACTCTCACCAGGTATAAACTTAGGTTCAGTAGTCATAATCGTACTTCCAGCACTACTCTGTGGCAGTTCGTCGATTGTGCGTTGTTTCTCGTTAGCATCTGCAATCTCAGGAATTACACATAGATCCATAAATCTTTTTACAAATGTCGACTTTCCTGTCCGTACAGGACCCACCACACCAAGATATATCTCCCCATTAGTGCGTTTCTTTATATCCTCGTACAGATTAAAGTTTATATTTTCCTTTCTGTCTGACATACTTTCCTCCCTGTAATTAAAGCGGTACATAAAAAATTATGCCTTCCGCATATACTTGTAAAAAATATATGTGAAAAGCATAATTTTTATTCTGCATTTAATTGTAATTTTGCTTAATTCCGAATAGTCTCAATTATTCATCAAATTCCGCAAGCACATAATAACCCCTGCTTGTCTCTCCAACCTCTTTAACAATTCCATGTCTTGACTTTAACCTGTCAGGTGTTGAATAGTTTCCTGACATTGCGACTGCCGGCTCTATCGTATAATAATAACTGCTAGGAAGCTTACCCTCCGTAATATCTACCTCATCTCCTGGCTTGACAAGATTAGGTCTGCTCATTGTGAATTCCATCTGTCTCATGTGCATACATCTCCTTTACAGATTAATCTTTTCTAAACATTTAATCGTATACTCTGCAACCTTCTGCTTTAGATATACATTATTCTCAAGCTTTAACTCAGGATCTTTCTTTAGCATATCTTTCGCTGCATCTGACGCTTCCTTTAATGTCTTTGCATCAGTAAATACATCTGCTATTCCGAAATCAAAATCACCGCTCTGCCTTACCCCGAAGAAATCTCCCGGTCCACGCAGTCTTAAATCTTCCTCAGCTATCTTGAATCCATCGTTGGATTTATTAAGAATTTCCAGTCTTTTTCTTATCTTCTCTGACTTATTGCCTGTAACAAATATACAATATGACTGATATTCTCCTCGCCCAACACGGCCTCTTAACTGATGAAGCTGTGCAAGCCCAAATCTTTCCGAATTCTCTACCATCATAACAGTGCTGTTAGGCACATTTACACCAACCTCGATAACTGTAGTTGATACTAGCACATCCGTTTCATGTGCTGCAAATCTTTCCATCACCTCATTCTTTAACGATGGACGCATCTTGCCATGAAGATATTCTATCCTTATATCCGGAAGTTCTTTCTTAAGCATTGCCGTGTAATCAACAACATTTTCAGCCTCTACAGCCTCACTGTCCTCAACCATCGGACATATTACATAGCATTGTCTGCCGGAAGCAACCTGCTTGTGTATAAATGCATACGCCTTCGGTCTGTAGCTTTCATCCACAACACAATTCTTTATAGGAAGTCTGTTCGCAGGCATCTCATCAATTATTGATATATCAAGGTCACCGTACAGTATAATTGCCAGAGTTCTTGGTATTGGCGTTGCACTCATTACAAGAATATGCGGGCTTTTCCCTTTCTGTGAAAAGTCACGGCGCTGGTTTACTCCGAATCTGTGCTGCTCATCTGTTATAACAAGTGCCAGTTCTTTATATTCAACCTTTTCCTGTATCAACGCATGCGTTCCTACTATTATTCCGGCAGTTCCATCTGCAATCCTTGCATATGCTTCCTTTTTCTGTTTCGCTGTCATTGAACCAACAAGAAGTTCAACTCTGATATCAAGTCCCGCCTTTTCAAAGCCTTTAACAAACGATTCATAATGCTGTCTTGCAAGAACCTCTGTTGGTGCCATCAATGCTCCCTGATATCCTGCAATAACCGTATTGATAAGTGCAATTGTTGCAACAACTGTCTTTCCTGAACCTACATCTCCCTGTATCAGACGGCTGCACAGGTGTTCACCTGACATATCTTGTGCAACCTCTGACACAGTCCTTAACTGTGCATTGGTAAGTGAATATGACAGGCTTTCAAGGAATTGATCCTTTTCTTTGCTTTCTGGTATTACATAGCTGTTCGGTATGTGTTCATTTGCACTCTTTAATGAAAGAGTTGCTAGCGTGAATAAAAAAAACTCTTCAAATGCAAGTCTGTGTCTCGCCTGAACATATTCTTCCATTGTCTTAGGAAAATGTATATTAACAATACTGAAATTATGCTCAGCAAGCGAATATCTCTTTCTTATATAATCAGGTATATATTCCTTTTCAAGTCCCGCGCTGTATTTTTCAAGTGCCTGTGCAACTGCCTTAGTAACAGTATTGTTAGTAAGACCTTTAGTCAGAGGATATATTGGCTGCAGTGTTCCCTGAAGTTCCTTATACTGGGCAAGTGTATACATTTTCGGCTGTTCTAATAACCAGCCTCTTTTATTAACCAGCCTTCCCCTGAATACATATCTTGCTCCAAGCCTTAATGTATTCTTTAAAAATGGCATGTTATACCAGCTGCATTTTATGGAGTCGCCATTATAATCCTTTATAGTCACAGTTAATATCTTAAGCCTGCCGCTCCCATATATATCCGGGCTTTTGCATACCTGTCCTTCAACAGCTACCTCTGTATGCTCTGATTCATGGCTTATATCTTTAACAAAAACAGGCTCATGGTATACATCGTAATCTCGTGGGTATAGCCCCACGAGATCCGATACTGTGTATACCGAAAGCCTGTTAAAATTCTCAGCTGTCTTAGCGCCGATTCCCTTTAATTCTGTTATATTCATAATTCTTACTCAACAGATACAATATAATAATAAACCGGCTGTCCACCAAACTGAAGTTCAACATCTACATCAGGAAACTTTTCTTCAATCTTAGAAACAACTGCCTCGGCAGCAGCTTCTTCAATATCAGCTCCATAGTAAACACTTATAAGTTCAGCTTCATCCGACATCATTGACTCAATCATCTCAAGAAGAGTCTCATCCATATCAGTACCAACTGCAGCAAGTCCCTTATCACCTAATCCAAGATAATTATCCTTCTTAATCTCCTTGCCATCAATTGATGTATCTCTTACAGCATAAGTAAGCTGTCCAGACTTAACTGTTGAAAGACTGTCTGTCATCGCATCGCCATTATCCTTAGCACTGCGTGTTGTCTCAAAGTTAATCATAGCTGTAATTCCCTGTGGTACTGTCTTAGTAGGGATAACAATAAGTTCCTTGTCTTCAACAATTGATGCTGCCTGGTTAGCTGCAAGAATAATATTGCTGTTATTAGGAAGAACATATATTGTCTTGGCATTAATCTTATCTGCTGCATTAAGGATATCCTCTGTCGAAGGGTTCATTGTCTGGCCGCCTTCAATAACTTCATCAACACCAAGTCCCTTAAAAATCTCTGCGATTCCACTTCCCGGTGCAATTGTGATAAATCCAAAATCCTTAGCTGGCTCAGCTTTTTTCTGTTCAGCTTCAGAATTTTTCTCCATAGCCTGCTTAGCTGCTGCCGCCTGCAGTTCTGACTGTGCAACAACCTTCTGGTTATGCTCCTCTCGCATATTATCGACCTTCATCTTAGTAAGCTGACCATATTCCAAGGCCTTCTCAAATGCCTGACCTGGATGGTTAGTATGCACATGAACCTTAACAATATCATCAAGAGCAACACATACTATAGAATCACCTATCGATGTAAGGAATGCTTTGAAGTCTGCTTCAGTCTTCTCATCAAATTCCTTATCAAGCATAATAATGAACTCGGTGCAATATCCAAACTTAATCTCTACATTCTCTACTGCAGCGCCCTTTCCAGTTCCTGGTGCAGTCTCTTCCTTAGCAGGCTTAGCCTCTGTTATAGAAAAATCTATAACCTTTCCTGTAAGCGCATCATACATTCCCTTAAGAACAACAACAAGTCCCTGTCCACCTGAATCCACAACGCCTGCCTCTTTAAGAACTGGAAGCATATCAGGAGTCTTAGAAAGTACATATTCTGCATGCTCTATAATAATACGCATTGCTTCTTCAATATCATCTGTCTGTGATGCAATCTCAGCTGCCTTATCAGAAATGCCCTTAGCAACAGTAAGGATTGTTCCTTCCTTAGGCTTCATAACTGCCTTATAAGCTGTCTCTGTAGCTCTGCTTGTTGCAAGCGCAAGTGTCTCAACAGTAATCTCAGAAACGCCCTTCATCTCTTTAGTAAAGCCTCTTAAAAGCTGTGATAAGATAACACCAGAGTTACCTCTTGCTCCTCTTAAAGAGCCTGATGAAATAGCCTTAGAAAGATTCTCCATATTAGGATTAGCAATAGCACTCACTTCCTTAGCTGCTGACATGATTGTAAGAGTCATGTTAGTACCTGTATCACCATCAGGTACAGGGAAAACATTAAGGTCATTAATCCATTCTTTCTTAGACTCAAGGTTTTTAGCTCCTGCAAGAAACATCTTCTGCACAAGTACTGCATCTATTGTATTAGTTGCCACGATTATCCTCCATTCTGCAATTAAGCATTATAACAATATTCCTATTAATCAATTACTCTTACGCCTTCAACATATATGTTGATTTTCTTAATCTCAAGGCCGGTAAATTCTGACACTTTATACTTAACATTCTCAATAAGATTATCTGCTACAGCAGCAATGCTTACACCATAAGATATAATTACATGAAAATCAATCTCAATAAGATTATTCTCATCTATAACCACACTGATTCCTCTAGTAAGGCTGTCTCCTTTAAGAAGCTTAACAAGTCCGTCTTTCATGCTGACAGCAGCCATACCCACAATTCCAAAGCACTCAACTGCTGTAGAACCTGCGTACTGTGCAATAACTTCCGAATCAATCGAAACTTTTCCAAGTTTATTCTCCAAAGTTCCCTTCATAGATAGTCCTCCAATACTGCGGCTTGTATTTGTTAACACCCGTAATACGGATGCAAGTTTCGCGCAGTCAAACTTTACATAAAAATATGTATATAAATAGCACAAATATTATACTATCTTTCTAAAGAAAAATAAACACATTTTCGAATTCTTTATTAAACTTTGATTATCAAATGAATGTCCAAAAAATAAAGTGAATCGCGTTTTGCGCAATTCACCTTAATATACTGGTATTAACTTTAAAGCTCATAGATTATGCACGCTCAACTAAACCAGAACGTAAGCATGAAGTACAAACATACATCTTCTTAGCATTTCCGTTAACCTTTACTTTAACAGACTTAACATTAGCATTCCAAACTTTATTAGATCTTCTATGAGAATGACTCACTGCATTACCAAAGTGAGGACCTTTTTCGCAAATTGCACACTTAGCCATTTCAATAACACCTCCTTACCGGTATTGGGTAATTTACCCACAACAGAAATTATTGTATCAGATAAAAAAATATTTTGCAACACATTTTTCAAGAATTTTCTTCAAAATTCTCTCAAAAGCACAACATATTGTTCTGATTACTGGCAAAACATGTTATAACCCACAACAATCAATGTAATTATTATGCATACACACAAGAATACATTATCCATTATAAACAGTGTTATTATCATGCCAACAGCAATCCAGAAGAATATAAATCCAAGCAGTCTGCACATATATATACTTCCTTAATAAGTATGTTATATAATATGCACATTACATATGTTTATGAAAAACTACTCTGCTGCATCTTCAATAGCTTCATCAATATCTGCATCAGTTACAACCTTTTCATCCTTACCCTTGAATTTGTCAATAACATCAGGAATCATATCAAGAATCTTAGTTACAGTATCCTGATTCTTAATATTAACAAGCTTGGTTGCACCATTCTGAATAACTAAAACCGCGCTCGGTGTAACCTTTCCGGTCATTCCACCACCGGCATTATTCTTCTTATCCCCTGCAAACGCTCCTGCTCCAACTCCAAACGAAACATCAACAAGCGGAAGGATAATTGTATCCTTAACCGTAACCGCATCACCAACAACAGTCTTAGCTGATATAAATGCATCCATCCCCTTAAAAAGTGATGCAACTGTTGAATCAAAATTATTCTCTGCCATAAAATCCCTCCTTGTTTTGCGAAGTACTGTTAACATTATAACATAACCTTCTCTATCTGGAAATAAACTTTTTAAACTGTTCATTTCTATACACTCTTAACGCTATCACAAGCACTGAAAATATACATATATTTCCTTTCAGGAATATACTGCCCTCTTTAATATTCTCACCAAATACCGGTTCTAAAGAAAGGTCAACTCCTGACATACCATAAAAGATTGATATATAAGCAAGCACTTTGCCCATTGTCGCCGGGTCTTCAAATCCAAGTCTTGCATTAATCCTGTATTTCTTAGGTCTAATAACCTTAATAAGTGCCTTTAACTGTTCCAGAAGAAAATGAAAAAGTGCCTTATTGTCCTCATCCGTCACAAATTCTTTTGTCTTCTCCACTTTTTCTTTAAGCCTGTCAGCCGCTCCGGAAACCTTTTTTACTGTATCCTTTACAAGGTTTATTATCTCTTTAATCTTTGTATATATTACAAAGAATTTATCCTTAACTTTATCAAAGAAGTTCTTATTCTGTGTCGTATTAGATTCATCTTCTGATACGACCTCTTTAAGACTCTCTGCAGACTCTTTAATATCTTCCACATTATTCTTAACAGCCTGTGTATCTTCTTTAGTGTCACTCACAACCTCAGCCATCTTAATCTGTGGTTTTTCCTCATTTTCCGTAAGTCTCTTGGCTTCATCGTCGTTTACAGAAAAAATGTTTTCTTCTGAGTGTTTTGTTTTTTTCTTCTTTGATGTCCTATATTTTGAAGTTTTTTCTTTTTTTTGATTATTACTGTAAATTGTAATAAAAAGCGCCTTGGCTTTAATTGCAAGTTCTTCATCATACGAAACAATCACCCTTAATATTCCAAGCCATGACAATTTCGCATGTGCCTTGAACTTACCATGATAATCAGCATCAGCCTTATATCTTACCGGCACAAAAAGAACTGCTGCCACAACGATTATTACAAGTCCTAAAATACACGCGATAACTATGCCTGTTATCTTAAGTATAAGCAATAAAACATGCAGCATAGCCCCACCTTTCCAGCAGCATGTCAGCTGCCCTTCCTTAATTCTGTGCCAAACCTAAGATAACCAGCGACATCAACGCCTCCTGTATGGGAATATGTGTCGTCAACTATGCATCTTACCAGTTCAAGTGCCTCATCCCTGCCCTTCGCAAGTCCTACAACATACACTTTATCTCTGTATGATTTATTCTTAAAATGCGGCTGTTTCAGCATATTAGCTGAATAAACATCAAGAATATTATCAGGATTGACAGAAATTGCAACAATATAAGTATCTATGGTAAATCTGTTCTTTCTGATAAGACCAAATGTTTTGTATTTTGCTTTTCTTGCGTTATCCCCAAGATAAAGATATCTATACCACTTCAACTTAACATCCCCCGAAACTTATATTTCATTATGCATCAACACATCCAGATTAATTATCACTTATCATAGCCTTGATAATCTCAACAACTGCCTTCTGCTCTGCTTCATCATTGCACTGCATAAGCGAATTATTAATATATGACTGTATCTCTTCCGTATTGTTAAAGAATACCGGAAGACTTGAAAGCACTGATGCCATAACAGCTCTCTTAACCATTACATTCATATTCTTAAAGCTGTCATCAAGTTCCATAATAAGCTTCTCTGCTGTCTTATCAGCATAAGAATCATCCGGTATCTCTGCAAATACCTCTGATTCAAGCTTAACAAAATCACTGCCTGACTGTAACTTAAGTGTTTTAGACAAAGCATTATATGCAGATAAAAGTTCATATTCCTTAAGCTCATCCACAAAGTTAGCAAGACTGTATTCTATTGCATAATCACCAGATGATACTGCCTCAAGAATTCTTTCCTGTTTTCCTTCAAATGCAGCAAAATCTTCTGAAATATCTTCAAATCTTTCACCTGTAATATAAGCATTTCTCGTCTTACTTAAAACATTCTTGGCATTCTCTATCTCTTCTATTCTGTCAAGTGTATTTCTTCTGGTAAGAACTATGGTGAGCGCATCATTAACAACCTGTGTAAGAAGCACATATACATCAGCATAATCTGTCATCTTCTCAGTTGCAATATCAAGTGCGCCCTTTAGTCTTACATATTCGTCTTTATCAATATTTTTGTAGTCAGCCCCTGCAAGTGTGTTATATATATCATAGACATCAGGAAATTTATCAAATCCCGCCTCACCTGAGAGCATGGCACTAGTACTTAAAGTGTAATAGAAATCATCTATCGAATCCTTTCCTGCACCATGATACAGAGTAAATGCATCTCTGATATGTTCAAAGAATCTGTCCTTTAACATTCTTACAGGAAGCTGTCCTACTATCTCTGAAATCTTGCCATTAATAACAACATTATCCTTATCAGACAATATATAATGCATAATTTCATTAGTCATATAGGTATTATAGTAGTCGTAATCAAGTTCACCATCGTTAAATCTGTACTCAACTCTGTTAAGTACATGCTCATATATTCTTAATCTGTCTACATAAGCAGTTATAACTTCCATAATCTCAATAATCTGCTCACGGAATGAATTAAGTTCGTTGAATGCTTCATAATCATCACATTCATCATTCTCCACGAAACGCTCCACAAGCTCATTAAGTCTGTTAATCATGTTAAGAAGGTCTTTATCATTCTGTAAATCTCTTGCAATATCAAGTACAGTATAATAATTCATGGACATTTTGATAAATCCAAGTCCATTATACATGGAACACATTCCATTACCATACTTTAAAAGATTTTCTGAAAGATTCTTTCCCTTTGTAATTTCGCCTGCTATATAACCTAAATTCTTCAATGTATCAAACCTCGTTTATTTTAAATTCAACTTATCCAACGCATCACAGAAATCAAATGTAGCATAGTAATCCTTGATTGTCTCTGCTCGTCTGATCATCTGGACACTGCCATCTTCCTTAAGAAGAAGTTCTGCTGATCTTAACTTTCCATTATACTGGTATCCCATAGAGAAACCGTGTGCTCCTGTATCATGGATAATAAGATAATCACCCATATCAATCTTAGGAAGCATTCTGTCAATTGCGAACTTATCACTGTTCTCACATAAAGAACCTGTAACATCATACTTATGGTCGCAAGGTGCATCTTCCTTACCCGCAACAGTAATATGATGATATGCACCATAGATCGCCGGACGCATAAGGTTAGATGCACATGCATCAACTCCGATGTATTCCTTATAGATATGCTTCTCATGAATTGCCTTAGTTACAAGACAGCCATATGGAGCAAGCATAAATCTTCCAAGCTCTGTATAAATTGCAACATCACCCATTCCAGCCGCACCAAGAACCTCATCATATACCTTATGTACTCCTTCACCGATAACTGCAATATCGTTAGGCTCCTGTTCTGGCTTGTAGGCAACACCAACACCGCCTGAAAGGTTTACAAATTTAATATCTGCTCCAGTCTTGTCTCTTAACTCAACTGCAAGCTCGAATAAAATCTTGGCAAGTGTCGGATAATATTCATTAGATACTGTATTACTTGCAAGGAATGAATGGATACCAAAATGCTTAACACCCTTGCTCTTTAATATCTTAAATGCTTCAATAATCTGGTCATGTGTCATACCATACTTGGCATCACCAGGATTATCCATAATAGATGTTCCAAGCTGGAAATATCCGCCCGGATTGTAACGGCAGCTCATTGTTTCAGGAAACTTACCGTCTAATATCTTATCAAGAAACTCAATATGAGTAATATCATCAAGATTAATAGTAGCACCTATCTCATTAGCATATGCATACTCTTCCGCAGGAGTATCATTAGATGAGAACATAATCTCTTCCGGCTTATAATCAAGAGCGTAACCCATCATAAGCTCTGCCATAGATGCACAGTCAACACCGCAGCCATAATCCTTTAATATCTTTAAAATATATGGATTAGGAGTAGCCTTAACAGCAAAATACTCTCTATAACCTTTATTCCATGAGAATGCTTCCTTTAATCTCTTAGCGTTCTCTCTGATTCCCTTCTCATCATAGAGATGATAAGGAGTCGGATATGTCTTGTCGATTTCCTTAAGCTGTTCAAGTGTAACAAATGTCTTTTTCTTACTCATTATCTTCCTCGTTTCTGTGCTGAATTTCTAAAAATCTTTCGCAAGCCCACGCACACAGCACCAACGCATAGTCAGGCCACTGTAAGAAATCCTATATTATGCAGAAATATTTGTCAAGTTTTTAGTCGGATACGACTATAAAAAATAAGAAGCCCACATAAGGCTTCTTATTAATCCAGTACCTGAACTGATTATAAATTAATACATCCTTTAAATGCATCAGGTGCAACTTTTACATTACTACCATAATCTGCTTCTTTAAGACTTGTACAATTAATAAACGCTTCGCTTTCAATTGACTTAAGAGACTCTGGAAACTCCACCTTCTCAAGTCGTCTGCAATTTTCAAAAGCATTGAATCCTATTGTCTCAACTCCATCTGGAAAAGCAACTTCCACAATATCATCCCTGTTAGAGAATAAACCTTCTGTTATTCTTGTAAAATCAGACTGGTCAATCTCTTTAAATGTTCTGTTATACAATGTCACTTTAATTCTGTTACTGTTCATAATTTTCCCCTCTTTCCTTGTTAGTTAAGACTACAAATCCAAAAGCTTAAGAACAAGCGGGCTTATCACAGACGCCTGTGCCTGATATATGGACTGTGGATCATTCTTATACACAGAATCATATGACGCATTATTGAGAAAATTCACATTAGCTGTCATAGCATCATATGACAGTTCTTTACCTGAATATATATAACCGGTGCTGTTTTCTGCCATATCATTATCAGGTAATTTCCGTCCCACGTCCATATTCTTAATTACATCCGAATCATTGTCTGTAACTACATTATACAATCCTACTGATAATCTGTCATCATTATTAGTAGAAATTGTCCCAATTAATTTACCAGCCTCAGCTGATGTACCCAATGTACTTTTCTTAATTTCAATATCAGGTGCAATGACATTCTGTGCAACACTAAAATCTGTTGTGGATGCACCATCTATTGTCTTTGAATCCCCTGCCAGAGATCCACCTAATATATCATTAATTTTATTTATGTAATTAACAGTTTCATCATATGGAGGCACTCCTCCGTATTTCTGTACAGAACCGCTTCCTGCATTATAAGCAGCAAGTGCAAGAGTTGCATTACCATTATAATTATCCAGAAGTTCTGATAACAGCTGTGCCCCTGCATATATATTCTGTTTTGCATCAAACGGATCAGTAACCCCATAGCTTTCTGATGTAAATGGCATAAGCTGCATAATCCCCTGCGCGCCACATCCTGATACAGCATCCGGGTCAAATCCTGATTCAGCCTTTGCAACAGCTTTAAGAAAATTCTCATTAATTCCAAACTCTTTTGCTGCCCCTGCAAATATGCTTTCAAGCGAATCATCAACGGCTATGTCATTATATATTTTATCGAAATCAGTTCCCGATGTGGCATTAACGCTGTTTCCTGTACTGACAAGATATGCGCTGCCATCTATCGGACTAATATTGTTAACTGTACTCATTATATTTCCTTCTTAAAAATTAGTAATTCATCAGTAAAATTATACATACTGTGTGACAGAATATCAATAGCCAAAATAAGTATCAAATACAGCTTTAGCTACATACTGTGCACTTGAGACTCCTGAATATCCGCCTTCAAGAATAACACATACCGCTATCTGCGGATTATCATATGGTGCAAATCCTGTAAACCAGCTATGATATTTTTCTGAATCATCATACTGTGCCGAACCTGTCTTTCCTGCCGCTTCATACGAAGAATTCTTCATTGCATAACCGGTTCCTGAAGTAACAACTGCTCTCATGCATTCCGTAAGATATTCAGCCTCTTCTGCTGACATTACTGTATCTATTGCTGAAGGCTGGTTCTTTACAACAACTCTTCCCTCACTGTCACTGATGTTATCGACCATATAAGGTGTCATCATAACCCCGTCATTGGCAACACTTGCTGCAATCATAAGATTATGAAGAGGTGACATCATTGTTTTTCCCTGTCCTATGCCTGTTTCCTGCATTTCACTGACTGACGAATCTTTAGTCACTGACATTGTACTCTTTGAGTACTCGAATCCAACAGGAAGATTAGAATTAAACAGGAAAGTATTACACAGATTAATAAATGAGGTTTTATTAAGCCCGGCACCAATCGTAGAAAATGCAGAATTACACGAATTAGCAAATGCTTTTCTTAAATCCTGATATCCATGCACTGTGTGATCAAAGCATGCAATAGTCGTTCCACCTGATATATATGCCTGTCCATCACAGTTATATGAATAATTATAATAATCATTCTGATTCTGCCTTATATATGCAAGAGCTGTAATTATCTTGAATGTTGAACCCGGAGGATACAATCCCTGTGTAGCCCTGTTTAAAAGTACCGAATCAGAGCTGTCATAAGTAAGCCATTCATCATAATCGGTATTTACTGCATTTGCATCAAATGTTGGATTAGATACCATTGCAAGAATCTTACCCGTAGATGGTTCCATTGCTATAACTGCGCCTTTATTATTACCAAGTGCCTTATATGCTGCCTGAGTAAGCTCTAAATCAAGTGTTGTTGTGACATTATGTCCCTTTGCCTTACCTCCTGATATATCATTTCCAATCTGGTCAAGCACATTGTCAGTCTCCTTAAGAAGATAGAAATTCTGTGACTGTTCAAGTCCTGTTTTCATTCCGGTAAGAGAAGTGAATCCAACAGAATGACAGAACAAATCATCAAATGGATAATATCTTTTTTCATTGCCATCTTCATCAAGCAGCGTTGTCGCAAGTACAGTTCCATCATCTGACAGAATATCTCCTCTTATAACCTTTGCTTCCTGACTGTCAACTCTTTTATTATATGGATTATTAACAACCTTGCCGGCATCCTTTATATTGAATACGCACAGATAAACAATTGTAGCCATAAAAAGTCCTACAAAAAAGAATGCTATTATATTAGTTTCCTTATTTCTTAAATCCTTCTTTTCATTATCTACTATATCGTTCTGTGCCTTTTTGTTTTTTCTTTGTCTGACCTGCTTTTTGTTTTCTGCCATCTTTCCTGTCACCTTCATCCTGTCTCATAGTATACATTCCATTTATTAATGCAAACATTATCAGTGAGCTTAATATTGAGCTTCCTCCGTAACTTACAAAAGGAAGTGTAACGCCTGTCATTGGTATGAACTTAATCGCACCTCCGACAGTTAAGAACACCTGAACCCCATATGTAACACCAAGTCCTACTGCCACAAGACGATAAAAAAGAGTCTTACATCTTGAAGCTATATTCATCATAAGAATAAGATTATTAAGACACACCAGAAATAGGGCTATCGAAAATATAAGTCCAAATTCTTCAGATATAGCAGAAAACATAAAATCTTTCTCTGCCACAGGTATCTTATCAGGCATACCCTGACACAGTCCATAACCAAACCATGACCCCATTCCTATTGCAAAAAGAGACTGACATATCTGATATCCACTTGTATCAATATATTCCCACGGATTACGCCATACAATAACTCTCGCTCTCACATGTGCAAAAAGCTTATATGCAATAACAGATGCACCTGCTCCGGCAATCAGTCCTGCCCCGGCATAGGCCAGTTTTCTTGTTGCTATATAAAGCATTGCAATATACACCACAAAGAATATAAGTGCAGCACCAAGGTCAGTTGAAAGCACAAGAATAATAACATGAAGTGCTGCAAACGCTGTAACAATACATGTCTGTTTAAATGTCGTTGACTTATTAAACATCGAAGCAACAAACATAACATACAAAATCTTAACAAACTCTGCCGGCTGTACAGAAAACGCGCCAATACTTAAAGTAAGATTTGCACCATATACCTTGCTTCCTAACAAAACAGCACATAAAAGCACAAGCCCTGTGATACAATATATCCATCCAAAATTTCTAAAGCTTTTAACTGTCTTTAAAAGCCATGGAACCATAAACATTATTACCGTTCCAAGCACAGCAATTACGAACTGTTTTACACATTTGTCAAAATTAAGCCTTGCAATCATGATAAAGCCTACCGCCATGAGCATGCACATATTATTGACAAGAAGCCTTGAAGCCTTTGGATACAATATATAATAAAATGCTATGAATATTATAAGATATATAAGCTGCACAAAATAAAAACCTATATACTTCACATCCTGCTTCATTATATACAATACATAATATCCAAGAAAATGTATCGCAAATATTATAATATACTGCTGGACATATATTCCTTTTCTCTTTTCTTCCTTATGAATTATTGCTCCTCTGTAAGCAGAAAGAACATAGAACGCCATCAGAAACGCAAATATGTATTTTGTAAGTTCAATAAAAACTGACTGCATAGCAATCTCCTTTATTCAAGTCACTTAATCTTAGTCGATTGCCTGATGAAAATGCCCTGTAGTACCACCACACACTCCATCAGTCATAACTAATTGTATATCATCTGCTGCTCTTTCGTCAAATTCATAACGAATCACACAATTCATGGATTCTTCGGGATTTTCTTTTGTAAGATTGAGTTTTTCTCCATTCATTACAGAATAGCAGAATTCACACATGCTTTCCACTGTATAAGAGCTGCCCTTTGGTCCAGTAATATTAATGCTGCCCCAGCTTCCGTCACATCTTCCGTAAGTTCTTCTCACACACTGTTCAGATACCATAAGAGGCACATCCCCATATACAACAAGTTCCGTGTCACTTCCAATTACAGGCTTCATCTCCTTATCTGTAAGTTCAAGTGGCAGTGTCATTCTGTCAAGAATAACCCCGGCATTACTGCTCAGCCTTCTTAATTCATCTTTTGCAAATGTATTAAAAATATATATGCTGCTGTCTGTAATAATATGCACCTTGTCAGATAATTTCTTCCAATTGTCACTTCCAAGAAAACCAATCTGCTCAATATTACGGCATACAAACCTGTCTATGCCACAATCAGAAGCTTTCTCACACAAGTACTTAAACTTATCATATTTCTCTGCCTTAAGAATATGTGGAAGGAACATATATACATATATTCCATGTGACTGACAGTGCTTTACAGCCTCTTTTAATGAATTCTCATCATTCATATAAAACATCTTATAATCAAGATAAATGCTTTCAACACCTGAAACTGATGCTGCTTTCTTTACCTGCGCTATATCATGAAGGTATGCAGCTTTTCTTACCTGATAATTATTATCATCAGTATTCTCCCTATCGTCAGGCTCTGCACATTCAGGCTTATTATAAGTTCTTACAAGACTGTGCTTTAAATGTGTCTCAAGCTGTTCAAGTACATTTCTTCTTAATTCCTTAATCCAGCCGACAGGCACAAACACACCATCATCAAGCTGCACTTCTGCATCTTCCACCACAAAACATGTATCGCCGGTTTTCTTTAAATTCTTAACAAGCTCCTCCTCTGAGGCCGGACGGCTCTGTGCTTCGGTAACTATCTCTCCTGTACATGTCTTTTCAATTCCATCATACATTACTGTAAGTGAAATATTTTCATTCTTTCTTACAATAAGCTTCATATCTACATGAAGCTTAGGTGTTGTTCCGACATAATTATCCTCTACATATGCCTTAATCTTAGCATTATTCATTCTGTTGACAATTCTTCCCTCATACAGCGGGTATTTCTTAGGAAGATTGACAACGAAGGTCTGTCCTGCTGCAACATCAGCACCGCTCTCAAAGGAATGTTCCTTATCAATCTCAAAGACATCACCTCTGTTTACATTCTTTAATGCCTTAAATGTAATTCTTCCTGCCTTGTTAGATACAACCTTAAGGCACTCCGTTCCCATATGGTTAGGACGCCCAAGTGACATCATCTTCTTTCCCTTGACGCTGTCATAATAGCCTGTAGTAAATGCACCTCTGTTATATATATCTGAAAGGTCATCAATATCCTGCTTATCTACCTTGAAGCCTTTTCGTCCCCTCTCAAGATACATATCAACATATTTACGGTAAATATGCGTTACCATAGCCGCATATGTGACATTCTTCATACGGCCTTCAATTTTCAGAGAATACACTCCGCTTTCTATAACATCAGGAAGTATCTGTAATGCACACATATCCTTAGGACTTAATGCGTAACTGTTGTTTCTGTTATTAATCTTTTCGCCATTATCATACACATCATAAGGCATCCTGCACGGCTGGGCACACCTCCCCCTGTTACCGCTTCTTCCTCCGTTAAAGCTTGAAAGCAGGCATTGTCCCGAATAACAGTAACATAATGCTCCATGCACAAAGCTTTCTATCTCCACATCTAATCTCTCATGAAGCTGCTTTATTTCCTGCAGATTCATCTCTCTTGAAGTGACTATTCTTGTTGCACCAAGTTCCTTTAAAAGCCTGCTGCCATACACTCCGGTCTGTGTCATCTGTGTGCTTGCATGTATATCCATATCAGGAAAATGTTTTCTTATAAGATTAAACACACCCATATCCTGTACAATCACTGCATCAAGACCTGCCTCATAGAATGGTATAAGATATTCTATAAGACTGTTCTCTATCTCTCTTGACTTAAGAAGAGTATTAACTGTCAGGTAAACCTTTCTACCGAATAAATGTGCATATTCAATAGCACAGATAAGCTCTTCATAATTAAAATTATTGGCAAATGCCCTTGCTCCAAACATATTGCCTCCAAGGTATATGGCATCTGCCCCTGCCGCCACAACAGCTTTCATAATATCAAGTGAACCTGCTGGTGCTAAAACCTCCACCTGTGTTTTTCTCTTATCAACATTCATAGTTGTAACCGCCTTTAAATTAAATGGCTGCTGCAAATGCATTTGCAACAGCCGTTATTATTAATACCAGATAATCTTATGTAAATCACTTCTTAGAGTCATTCAGTTCTGTCTCTAACTTGACAATATTCTTCTGATACTTGTTAATCTCACTCTTTAATTCCTTAATCTCTTTTGCTGAACTTTCTGCCTTAATCTGTGCTGCAATAAGCTCATGCTTAAGGTCGTATATTTCCTTATCCTTGTTCTCAATATCTAATGAAAGACTGTCTGCCATCTTCTTAGCCTTGAAGTAATCATCTGCAATATTAAGATACATCATATCAGTTCTGAGCTCTGCTGACATTCGTCTGTAACTCTCTTCTTTATTAAATTCAGTTATCTTGTTATTAATGTATGATGCAACTCTCTGAAGATACTCCTCGCTTTCATATCCACCAAGCTTGATTACCTTACCTCCAAGAATTACTTCTGCTGTATTCTTTGATGACATAAGTCCCCTCCATATATGTAGAAATAAACATATTAAGTATATAATAAATACACTTACTATTCAACTCATAAAACACATTCTTTAGAAGATTTTATGTTATTTTTGTTTAAATGGCCTGCCAAGATTATCATAAGCTGCTTTAGTTGCAACTCTTCCTCTTGGAGTTCTGTTAATATACCCGTTCTGTATAAGATATGGCTCATAAACATCTTCAAGAGTTCCTGAATCCTCGCCTATTGAAGCTGCCAGTGTCTCAATACCGACAGGTCCGCCATCAAACTTATCAACTATTGTAGTAAGTATAACACGATCGTTACGGTCCAATCCATCTCTGTCAACATCTAACAGATTAAGTGCATAATCAGCAACATCCTTATTGATATGTCCGTTATATTTAACCTGTGCAAAATCTCGCACTCTCTTTAAAAGTCTGTTGGCAAGTCTCGGTGTTCCTCTGGATCTTCTTGCAAGCTCATGTGCTCCGTCTGAGTCAATATCAACATTAAGCACATTGGCTGAACGGATAATAATTTTCTCAAGCTCCGGAACGGTATAGAATTCCATATGGCTTACAACACCGAATCTGTCTCTTAAAGGTGCTGATAAAAGTCCCGCTCTTGTTGTTGCCCCTATCAGAGTGAACTGTGGCAGATCAAGTCTTATAGACCTTGCTGTTGCACCCTTTCCGATCATAATATCAATCTTATAATCCTCCATTGCCGGATACAGCACTTCTTCAACCTGTCTGTTAAGTCTGTGAATCTCATCAACAAAGAGAATATCACCCTCACTCAAGTTGTTAAGTATAGCTGCCATATCTCCCGGCTTCTCGATTGCAGGACCGGATGTAACCTTGATATTAACCCCCATTTCATTAGCAATAATTCCTGCCAGAGTTGTCTTTCCAAGTCCCGGAGGTCCATAAAAAAGCACATGGTCAAGTGCCTCTCCTCTTTCCTTTGCTGCCTCAATATATACTTTAAGATTACTCTTAACCTTATTCTGTCCAACATAGTCATCAAGAGATAATGGTCTTAAGGAATTCTCAATACCATAATCTTCTTCAGTTATCTGTGTTGATATAATCCTCTTTTCCATATAGCCCCTCATTTCTCAAATACTATTCTGCTCTAGAATTTAGCCAGCTTCTTTAACGCTTCCTTAAGAACCGTCTCAGAATCCTTATTCTCTATATCTTCCACTTCCTTGACAGCAACAAGTGCATCTTTGCTTGAATATCCAAGTGATACAAGTGCCTCAACAGCGTCATTTCTTATCATCATGACATTACTTACATTACTGTTATTGTCTGCCTTTTTATTCTTAGAAAGTGCTGATTCAAATACTTCATCAAGCTTTAACTTATCCTTAAGCTCAATTATAATCTTCTGTGCTGTCTTAGGTCCGATACCAGGAAGTGCCTTGATTGCTGCCACATCATCAGCAAGAACTGCAAATCTTAAATCATCTGCTGTGATATTAGATAATGCACCAAGCGCTGCCTTAGGGCCAATACCATTGACACAGATAAGCATTTTAAACATGCTTAAATCATCTCTTGTAAGGAACCCGAACAGACTGCATTCATCTTCCTTGACATTCATATATGTATATATCTTAACCTCACTGCCAACTGATGGAAGCTCACCAAGAACTGAACCCGGAACATATATATTATATCCGATTCCATTGGCTTCCACAACGATTACATCTGGCAAGATTTCGGCAAGCTCACCTTTAATGTATGAAATCATTCTCTACCCCCAAGACAGTAATTGATAAACTGCTGTGCTGTTCTTCCTGATATTCCACCATGTGAAAGTTCCCACTTGTTAGCCTCTGCCATAAGCTCTTCATCTGTCATCTTAACATTATTCTTCCTTGCAAGGCCAATAACAATATCAAAGAATTCTTTCTGTGATGGCTTAGAGTAGCTTATCTGGCATCCAAATCTGTTCACTAATGAAAGCTTCTCCTCAATAGTATCAGATCTGTGAAGACCGTTATTGCTTTCCATATCATTTCTGTCATTCCATGTTTCCTTGATAAGATGTCTTCTGTTAGATGTTGCATAGATAAGAATATTATCAGGCTTAGTCTCAACACCGCCTTCAATTACAGCCTTTAAGAACTTGTATTCAATCTCGAATTCCTCGAAAGATAAATCATCCATATATATTATGAACTTGTAATTTCTGTTCTTAATGCTTGCTATAACATTAGATAAATCCTTGAACTGATGTTTGTATATCTCTATCATTCTAAGACCCTGGTCATAATATTCATTGACAATAGCCTTGATAGAAGTTGACTTACCTGTTCCGCTGTCACCGAAAAGAAGCGCATTATTAGCTTTTCTTCCCTGAACAAAGGCCTCCGTATTCTCCACAAGCTTCTTCTTCTGGATTTCATAACCTATAAGGTCATCTAACATAACCTTATCCATATTGTTAATTGGTGTAAATGTAACACCATTATCACCGCCTATTACCCTGAATGCCTTATTAAGCCCGAACATTCCTACACCATATGCTTTATAGAAATCAGTAACATAATTAAAGAACTCATTCTCGTCCTTTGCTGTCTCAAGCTTAAGGCTTAAAGCCTGTACCTTCTCACTTACATTCTTATTGTACATAAGCTCTTTCTTAACAATTGCCTTGTAATCAGATATAAGTGAAAAACAGTTGATTCCAAGTGCAGCCTCAATAGGTCTGAAATCATAATTAAACAGATTCATAAACACCTTGAAGTCGTTCTTAGCAAATTCATTAACGCTTCCATCATTAGCACCTACCTTTTCACATGTAAGGCTGAATGGATTCTCATTAGTTATAAGATAGAATGTAAGGTAATTATGCCATAAATTCTTATCAAAGCCATAATCTGTGGCAACCTCCAATATTCTCTTAATCTGCTCATATATATCACTTATAAGCTTGTCAGGAGTCTCCTCATCCCTGTCAAATTTTTTGAAAATATCGGACATTTTCATAAGAATAGTGTCCTCATGATTACCATATATAATAAGTTTCGCAACTTCTCTGTACATTATTATTCCCTCTTCTTTCTCTTATTAATTACAAGCTGCATGGCAAAGATGGCCACACCTGCAAGTGACACCAACGCTCCTTCTTTAAGAAGCGGCGTAGAATACTTAAGTGTTACATTATGCGTTCCACTCGTAAGATATACAGCCATATACTGACCATTAGCATTATATAGCTTTTGTCTTTCCCCGTCTACATATACCTTCCAGCCCTTTGAATAAGGGATTGTAAGACACAGATATTTATTACGGTCAAGTGTTATCTGACCTGTAACCTTATTATTTCCAAGCTCTACATCTGTTAATACATTTTCTTTAAGTGCATTAATCTCGTCAGTGTAACTGTCCATCGGCTGGCATACAATCTGTATATCATCATAAGAATACACACCAATCTTCTGGAAAGTCACTGTAACTGATGTCACATTTTCTTCCGAATAACCCATATTCACACTGAAATCATGCTGGTTACTGTAATAGCTGTAATCAGATGTAAAGTAATTCATTGACTTGGTTACTCCTGTATCAGTCGTAATCCCAAGCTTAACACTGCTTGTAGACTGTGTCCAGTATATGAAATTCTTAAATATCTTCTTCTTTTCATTATGTGAAAGCTCTTTCCAGTCTGCCTTAGAGTATAAGTCTAACGGGTCAAACTTCCTCTTTCCAAAATACAGCTGAAACTGTGCTGCGCCTTCATAATCAAGGCCATTAATATTAAAGTATGTCTCACCTGCACCACTGCCTGTAAAGTTAAATGTTACTCTGGCACCTGCCTTAGTTACTGCAAATGTATTGTCAGTACACTGTACCTCTTTGGCATCATAATCCATTGTATAATCTTTAATCTGGCTGTCATAACTTAAATCTTTAACAGATACCCTGTCAGGAAGCGCCTCCCTGGTATCTTTCCCACTTCTGCCAATAACAACAGCCTGAAGCATAGCCTTCTGCTTATCTACTGCACTTAAGCCTTCCCATTCCCTCTTATTAACAGCTTTGTCATAGGTAAAGCCTAATGGAAGTGCATTGTCGTTATTATACATTACATAATCATCATTTTCTGATTCATAAGTAAATCCATATGGAACAAGTCCGCCGGTCTTACTCACCAGATACTTTGAGGCAGATGATAAAGCTATAAGAGACGACCTGTCATCATAACCTGTGTATTTGTGCGGAAGCAGCGTATCAAGCCTGATTGCACAATCATATCTGAACTTCGATACATATGGATTAGTAAGTGTCCAGTACAGATTAGAGGATGATATTCCTGTTATGCAGTTCATATTGTACGAAAGTCCAGAGCCTGAATATCTGATAAAATCTGTATCTTCAGCATCTTTACTTATAAGCTCCTTCTCGCTTCCAAACACATCTTCCTGTGCCATTTTAACGCTTATGCACTGTGCCGCATAATTTTCCCCAAATGAAGCATTTTTCCATATACCATTAGCTAATGCCGCAAGCATAACCGCTACTGTCACCATCATGCATCTGTTATATTCATTAACATTCTTTATGCTAAGTCCAATTAGCAATATTACTCCGATTGCAACTGCACTTATAAGCTTGCCATTTCTTGAATACTTTACGCACATACATACCACAAAATATATTGTAAGTGCAATTCCAATAAAGCGGATTTCTTTTCTTTCCAGTGTTATAAGACGCGGCATCATGCACACAAGTATATATGCACATAATAATGCAAATGAATATATCCACCTGTTACACATATATGAAAATCCGTTCATTGCTTGTCCGAAGAACGGTATACATATCATCACAGCACTTATAATAAAATAAGTCTTAAGCATTGTGTACTTACGTCTGCTCTTAAACATTAAAAGCACTGCAAGTAACACCGGCACTGCAAATCCCATGCATGTCCAGAAGTTATCACCCTCAACGATAAAAAGTCCCGGAAGCTTTGCATAGTATGAAAAAGGATATACCAGTCCCATTTTATTAGGTGTATTAAATCTGCTGTCACTTAAGAAAACGTGAAGCACAGGCAGAAACACTATTGCCGCCATACACAGTCCTGTAACCGATGAAACTGCAAGTCTTAATATTCCTTTGCCCCACATTTTTACATTCTTTCCATAACAGAATATGAATCTTACAATAACATATATAATTGTTGTGAACACAAGCATGTAGAAGAAATAAAAATTACTCATTGCAGCAACAGCTACTGTTATTGTAAAGAGCCACATTTTCTTCTCTCTGATTATCTTCTCAACCCCCAATATAAGCAGCGGATAATACAGAAGCGGGTTAAGAAAGAACGGATGTCTTACCGCATTGTATATTGCCCAGTAGCAGAATGCATAAGCTACTGCTCCTGGAAGGACATATCTTTTCTTATGTCCTGTATAAAAACACAGCATTGAAAATGCTATACCTGACAGATATATTCTTAAAAGAATCATTGCTTCATAGAATATATACATGTACTTTGCTGGAAACAGGAAACACAAAAATGTAAATGGGTCGCCTATCACATAATAGTGAAATGTTCCTATAACATCACTTCCCTCACCTATTGCAAAATCCCACTGTGGTATTACAAACTGACGATTGATAAATATATTTTTAAAGAAATCCCTTAAATACTGTGAATAATATATGAGTGACTTATAATGCTGTTCCCAGCCATCAACCTCCCATATGAATGTCTTTCTAGTGAAAAAATAAAAAGAAAACACACCTATAGCAAGGATTGCAAAAATAACTGAATAAGCCAGAAAATATGTTGATTTTCTGGAATCAAGTCTTTTATAAAAATCTTGTAACTTCGATTTCATCTCTGCCATAGGTGTATCTTCTCTTTTCTTAAACTAGGAAACTGCCATAAGCATAAGCCTACGGCAGTTTCTTATTATAACTTATTGTGATTAAATTATCAATGAAGATGTATTATCTTCTTAGGGCACTTCTCAGCACACTTTCCACAACCTGTACACTTTGAATAATCAATATGTGCAATATTGTTTTCTACTGTAATAGCACCGAACTCACACTGCTTTGTACATAACATACATCCAATACATCCAACAGAGCATGCTGACATAACATCTTTACCCTTATCGTTAGATGAACAGTTAACTGTATAGTTACTCTTGTATGGTATGATTTCAATAAGGTGTCTTGGACATACAGCAACACATTTACCACATGCTTTACATTTGCCCTTATCTACTACAGCAATACCATTAACAATATGAATTGCATCAAAAGGACATGCCTTAACACATGAACCATATCCCATACATCCGTATGTACATGCCTTAGAACCGCCGTTAGGAACGACGTTCATTGCTGTACAATCCATTGCACCTGAGTACACATAATTTTCTTTTGCTTTGTCGCAGTCACCAGCACATTTAACAAATGCTGTCATTCTTACTGATTCTCCAACTTCCTCACCCATGATTGCACCAATCTTTGCTGCAACCGGTGCGCCACCAACTGGACATGCGTTAGCTGGAGCTTCTCCTGCGGCAATTGCCTTAGCAAGTGCATCACATCCTGCATATCCACAACCACCACAGTTGTTTCCAGGAAGCTCTGCTCTTACATCTATCTCTTTCTGATCTACTTCAACATAGAACTTCTTACCCATTACTCCGAGGAAAAGTCCGAGAAGAAGACCAGTGCAGCTTACAACAACTGCAGCAATAATTATACCTGACATCTTGTCGTCCTCCTCTTAAATAATACCTGAAAATCCAAAGAATGCGATAGCCATAAGGCCTGCAGTAAGTAATACAATAGGCATTCCCTTAAAGCTTTCCGGAACATCATTGAATTCGTTTCTTTCACGTATACCAGCCATGATTATGATTGCTATTGTAAAACCAACAGCTGTTCCTAATCCACTGACTACAGAATCTAAAAGCTTCTGACCAATATTAAGTCCTGCTGCTGTGTTATAGTTCTGTACGTTAGTAAGTGCAATACCAAGTACTGCACAGTTAGTTGTAATAAGTGGAAGGTATACACCAAGTGCTTCATAAAGAGATGGTGATGTCTTCTTTAAAAACATTTCAACAAACTGAACAAGTGCCGCAATTACAAGGATGAATACAATTGTATTCAGATATGTAAGCTTAAGCGGTGTAAGTATACAGTCATATATAAGACTGCAGACAGCTGATGAAATAGTGATAACGCCGATAACAGCGCCACCCATTCCTGCTGCTGTGTTTATCTTCTTAGAAACTCCAAGGAAAGGACACAAACCGAGGAACTGGCTTAAAACTACATTATTGACAATTGCTGTACTTACAGCTATCAATAATAACTGTGAAAAATATCCCATATTTACCTCCCTTAGTTATTCTTAGCCTCAGCCTTAGCTTCTTCTATCTCTTCTGTGTAGTCAGGAACTTCTGCAGGCTTCATGCCTTTCTTTCTCTTAATTCTGTTCATAATAGCAATCATGAATGCAAGAACAAAGAACGCTCCTGGTGCAAGGATAAAGATACTTGCTGGTGTGTAACCGATTGTTGAGAGATCAAATAATGCGTTAGTACCATCTGAGAAAATTGTACCGCCACCGATAAGCTCTCTTATTGCTCCAAGGATTGTGATAGCAATTGTGAATCCAAGTCCCATACCTATTCCATCAAAGAATGAAGGAATTGGAGGATTCTTAGAAGCATAGGCTTCCGCACGTCCAAGGATAATACAGTTAACAACTATAAGAGGAATATATATTCCAAGTGAGTCGTACAGACTTGGCAGGAAGCCCTGCATAAGGAACTGTACCATTGTAACAAATGATGCAACGACAACGATGAACGCTGGCATTCTTACACCATCTGGAATAGCCTTACGAAGTAATGAAATCATAAGGTTTGATAATGCAAGTACTACTGTAGAAGAAAGTCCCATACCTATACCATTGATTGCTGATGTAGTAACCGCAAGTGTAGGACACATACCAAGTGTAAGTACCAGGGTAGGATTCTCTTTAATAATACCATTATAAAGTCTTTCTATACATTTATTCAAAGTCCGCACCTCCCTAGTTTCCTGCCACAAGCTTGTAAACTGCAAGCGCATAATTTACACCCTTTGTGACTGATTTAGAAGTAATTGTAGAACCACCGATTGCATCAACATTAGCATTGCTTTCTGATGCTGAACCATCTGTTACTACTGAAAATGATGCAACTGCATCAGACTTAGCTGTAAACTGTGATGTAAATGATGGATCCTGTTTAGCTCTCATACCAAGACCAGCAGTTTCGCTGATTGAAAGGAATGATACTCCAAGTACCTTTCCATCTGTTGAAATACCAACTGTAAACTTGATATCTCCGCCGTAACCGTCACTATCTGTAACTGTTACAACATAACCTGCTGTCTCGCTGCCTTTCTTTCCTATAGCAACTTCATTGACCTTATCCTTAGAGAAGTCAATGTCTGATGAAGCATTAATATCATCATCAGAAGGAAGGGCATCTATTGTCTCAAAGCTGTCTGCTTCTGCAAGAACTGCTTTGTAAGCCTTTTCCTTAGCATTCTCATTAGCCTTTGCAATAGGATCAAGTGTTATCTGATATACAACACCAAGAAGAATTCCGGCTACAAGTGTTATAGCAAATAAAACTAATGCATCTTTAACTATTTTCTTCATCTTATGCAGCCTCCTTTGCTTTCTTCTCTGGCTTCTTCTTACCAAATGACTTAGGAACTGTTACTCTCTCAATAAGAGGAACTAAGAGGTTACAGAAGATAATTGCATATGAAACGCCTTCTGCTGAACCACCATACATTCTGAAAATGAATGTAAGAAGACCTAAGCAGCAGCCAAATACAATTTTACCATTAGGTGTAATTGGTGAAGTTACATAATCTGTCGCCATGAAGATGGCACCAAGTAAAAGTCCACCACCACATACTTCCTCAAGCATGTAGATTACATCGAAATGATGTCCTGGTGCAAAAAGGAATATAAGCGCTGCAAATACACCTACATATGTTACAGGTATTCTCCAGTTAATAACCTTTCTTGCAAGTAGGTAGATACCACCTAAAAGAAGGCAGATTGCTGAAGTCTCACCGATAACACCACCTGTTGTACCAATAAACATCTTAGCTAATGAAACAACGCCTGTTGATTCTGCACCAGGCTTAAGGAGTGCAAGAGGTGTTGCTCCTGAATATGCGTCTAAAAATCCGTTAGATGTAACAAAATTAGTCATCGGACCTGTATATGCAATAAGAAGGAAACATCTTGCTGCAAGAGCAGGGTTCATGAAGTTCTGTCCAAGTCCTCCAAAAAGCTGCTTAACTACGATAATTGCAAATACACATCCTACGATTTCAAAACCAACATTTAATGTTGATGGAATATTTAATGCAATAAGAAGACCTGTTACTGCTGCACTTAAATCTGTAACAGTAACTTTCTTATGCATGAAATACTGATATAATGCCTCACATGCTACACAAGTAACAATACCGATTACTATACGAAGCAGTGCATCGAGGCCAAAATTAACTATACCAAATATGCTGGCAGGAGTTAAAGCAATAAGAACATCTCTCATTATTGTCTGAGTAGTATTCCCGCTTCGCACATGAGGATTAGTCGATACGTTAAAAATCTCACTCACTTTGATTGCCCACCTTTCTACTTCTTTCTTCTGTTAGCAAGTACTGTACTTCTCATAGCCTTAATCTGCTGTGTTAATGGTCTCTTGGCTGGACAGACATATGAACAGCTTCCGCACATTACACATTCCATACCATCGAACTTAGTAAAGCCTTCTTCATCATTACGTGATGCAAAACCGGCAAGCTTTGCTGGAAGAAGGTGTTCCGGACATGCCTCACCACATTTACCACATCTTATACATGCAGAAGATGTGGTCTTAGATACGATATCCTTCTGGAATACAAGAAGTGATGAACTTCCCTTAACAACAGGTACGTCAAGACTGTACATGGCAAATCCCATCATAGGACCACCGGAAATATATTTCTCAGGTTCTCCTACAGGACCACCGGCAGCGTCAAGAAGCTGTCTGTAATTAGTTCCTAACCATACATAGAAGTTGCCAGGCTCTTTAACTCCGTCGCCTGTTACAGTACATATTCTCTTAGTAAGAGGCTTACCTTCTATAACTGAAAGATAGATTGAGAATATTGTATCAACATTATGTACGATACAGCCTGCATCAGCTGGAAGCATACTTGAATTAATAGCTCTTCCTGTTGTTGCATATATAAGACTACGCTCTCCTCCCTGTGGATACTTAGTCTTTAATGGCTTAACTTCAATATCAGGCTCAGAAGCTGTAGCTTCCTGCATGATTCTTATTGCCTCAGGCTTATTATCTTCAATACCGATAATTCCCTTAGCATGGTCAAATATCTTAAGAGCAATCTTAAGACCCATAACAACCTTGTCTGATTCTTCTAATAATCTTCTGTAATCAGATGTAAGGTAAGGCTCACACTCTGCTCCATTAACGATAATGTAATCTATGGCTTCAGGATTCTTTGGAGAGAGCTTAACATTAGTTGGGAAACCAGCTCCTCCCATACCTACAACACCAGCAGCCTTGATTCTTTCTAAGATAACGTCCTTAGTAAGATCCTCGAACTTCATAGGTGTATATTCAACTTCTTTGAATTCGCCATCATTCTCGATAATGATAGAATTGCACTTACCGCCTGTAGCCAATGTTCTTGGCTCAATAGCTTTAACAGTACCTGATACAGATGAATGAATGTTCGCAGAAACAAATCCACCTGCCTCGGCTATCAGCTGGCCTGCAAGGACATAGTCGCCCTTGGCAACAACTGGCTTAGCAGGTGCGCCGATGTGCTGTGAAAGCGGGAACACCATCTCTCCTACGGCTGGAAAGAGTTCTTTGATTGGTTTATCCTTAGAAAACTCTTTACCGTCATAAGGATGACATCCACCTTTAAATGTACACTTTCCCATGACATATTTCTCCTTATAAAGTTTTTATTAAATAGTATTTTATCTCAATAAATAGCAAAAATCTACTTTTTTTTGTGTATATATTCCTATATAATAAGAGAAAATGAGTACTTTTTTAACAATCGGTTTGTCTAATCAAACCTAAAACGAGGATTTTTTATGATAACTATTAATGATACCCTGCACACAAACGCAGACACCGCAATGCTTAAAGCAATATGTCCGGATACTGACAGCATCTGCTTTTTTGATATAGAAACCACAGGATTTTCAAGAAATTATAACATAGTATATCTCATAGGCGCTGTATATTTCCGTAACGGAATAACACATTATTTACAGTGGCTTGCAGAATCCGATTCCGATGAAACTTATATTTTATCTGCATTTAATGATTTTTTAAAAGATTTTCATACATTAATACATTTTAATGGGGATGCCTTCGATATTCCCTTTATTACTGAGCGTGCAGCACATCTTAATGTTGCACTTGACCTTTCACATCTTGAAAGCCTTGACTTATATAAAACTGCAAGAAAATGTAAATCTATTCTGTCACTTTCTGACTATAAGCAGAAAACTATTGAACATTTTCTTGGAATAGAACGTGAAGATATGTATTCAGGCGGTGAACTTATTGATATATACAGGAAATTTGCAGCAAAACCTTCTGATACAGCACATAACGAATACAGGAAACTTCTCCTTCTTCACAACCATGACGATATAGAAGGAATGCTAAGCCTGCTTCCACTTGTTTCCTATTATGCAATAATTATGAATTCTTACACTGTTGACAATACTGTCATTGATAAAGATACTGATTCCGATGGAAATGTGAGCCTTCGGCTGATTGCTGAATGTTCTCTGCCCGTAGGCGTACCCATGGACAGACATATATGTATTGACAATATACATATTCTGATTAAGAACCTTACATTAACTCTTGTAATCCCGATTATATCAGATACTTTGAAATATTTTTTTAAAGACTATAAGAATTATTATTATCTGACATCAGAAGACGAAGCAATTCACAAAAGCATTGCACAATATGTAGACAGTAATAACCGTGTCAAATGCTCTGCTTCTAACTGTTACACCAAAAAGACGGGCATCTTTCTTCCGCTCTATGATAATTGTGATTTAAACATATTTAAAAAAGATTATTCTGACCCGGAAAAATACTGCAACGCAGATGATATACTGTTAAAAAGCACTGATAACACAGAAAAATATATACATTCCGTTATAAATCATATATTTTCATAATTAAAAATGCGTAACCAGACTGATATTATTCCGGTTACGCATTTTATTAATTAGTCTTTCTGTAGAAGAAAAGATGGTCATAGCTGTATCCCATATCCCTATAACCGATTATCTGTTCAGTATTACCTACAAACAGACACCCATCAGTAACTAAAGATTTATTAAACTTCTCATATACATCTTTCTTGGCTTCTTCTGTAAAATATATAAGAACATTCCTGCACACAATAAGATGACAGCCTGTTGGATATGGATCCTTTAGAAGATTACTCTTCTTAAACTCAACACATCTTTTTATGTCATCAGATATTTTATAAAACCTGTCGCCCATCTTTTCAAAGTACTTATCCTGAAATTCCTTAGGAAGTCCCTTTATGCTGTTTTCACCATATACACCATCTTTAGCCTTCTCAAGAACCTGTTCATCAAGATCTGTCGCAATAATCTTAATATCCCTCATAGGTACTTTCTTTGCAAGCACCATAGCAAGTGAATATGGTTCATCACCAGTAGAACATGCCGCACTCCATACCTTAAGTCTTGGTCCGAACTTACTTATCAGATCCGGCAGTATAACATCCTCCAGTGTCTTCCACAGATTCGGATTTCTATAAAATTCAGATACATTAATCGTAATATAATTAACAAATTCTTCTCTTAACCCTGTATCTTCCTTTATTGCCTTACAATAACTATCGTAACCATCATACTTATGTCTTGCAATAAGTGTATCTATACGCCTCTTCATCTGTTTTTCCTTATATGCATTAAGGTCAATAGTTGTAAGACTCAGGATAAATTTCTTAAAATCCTCATAATCTTTAATCATAATCCCTCTTTTCTACATCGTTCCACGAAACAAATGTAATGTAAATTATTCTTAATTCTGTTATAATTCTATCATATTTTCAAAAAACCTGAAAGGATTATTTATAAACTAATGGATAATGAATCGCTTTTAAAAAATAAAATAATGGACGCAGCCAATCGTTCCTTCCGCCAGAATATATATACTTATACCAATTTCCTGGATATCAACGAGCAGTCAGTATTCGCACAGATGAAAAACGCACTTAATTTCGTAGCTTTTAAAACATACGGTGGCAATGATGCATGTGAAAGACAGATGATACAGTTTGGTTCTTACGAAACTCTTGGCTATGAAGAAGAATTTCCTATAACTCTTATAAAGATATCTCCTCTTATAGAAAAATATGCTGAATCACTGTCACACAGAGATTACCTTGGTGCTCTTATGAATCTTGGAATTAAAAGAGAAATGCTTGGAGACATAAATATAAAAGGCAAGGACGCCTATCTTTACTGTGTTTCACATATTGCTGATTTCATAATTGACAACCTGTCTACAGTAAAGCATACACATATCCAGTGTACAAAGACTGATATTAACGATATCGAATGTTCACCTGAGCTTGAAGATATTGAAGTTTTATCTGCAAGTGAACGGATTGACGCTGCCGTTGCCAGCCTCACAAAGCTAAGCCGAAGTCAGGCAGTAGAATTATTCAGGGCAAGAAAAATATTCATTAACAGCCGTCAGATGGAAAACAACAGCTATCAGTTAAAAGCTAATGATATACTTGTTATCCGCGGAACAGGCAAATTCATCTATCAGGGGTGCGGTAGAGAAACCAAAAAAGGCCGTGTTTATCTTTCATTTAAAAAATATGTTTAAAAAAAGGGCTGTGAGAACAGCCCTTATAATATCTTTTTATTACTCTTCTGTTGCTGGAGCTTCTTCCTGAGCTTCGTTGTCGTTAAGTAATGCCTTAATGCTTAAGCTGATCTTCTTATCAGCTTCGTTAAGGTCAACAACCTTAGCTTCAATTTCCTGACCGATTGAAAGTGCGTCAGATGGCTTTTCAATACGATCTCTTGAAATCTGTGAAACATGAAGTAATGCATCGATACCATCTTCTAACTGGACAAATGCACCGAAATCTGTCATTCTTGCAACTGTTCCCTTAACAACATTACCTACAGCATACTTCTCTGCTGCGTTATTCCATGGATTAAGGTCTGGATACTTAACTGAAAGTGCAATCTTATCTCCGTTAATCTCTTTGATAAAGCACTTAACTGAATCACCAATCTTGTAAACCTTCTTAGGATTCTCTGTTCTTCCCCAAGACATCTCTGAGATGTGAAGAAGACCATCTACACCGCCTAAGTCAATGAATGCACCGAAATCTGTAACATTCTTAACTGTTCCTTCGATTGTATCGCCTTCCTTAATCTTAGAAAGAACTGCCTCTGCTGCTGCCTTCTTAGCTGCAACAATAAGCTGCTTGCAATCACCGATAATCTTTCTGTTCTTAGGATCATATTCAGTGATGACAAATGTAACTTCCTTACCGTTATATACAGATAAATCCTTAACAAATGTATCTGAAATAAGGCTTGCAGGAATAAATACTCTTGCTTCATCAACGATAACCTCAAGACCACCCTTGATGTTCTTAGCTACACCTGTAATTGGCTCCTGATTATTAAATGCATCTTCAAGTTTCTTATTGCCATTATCTGCAACAAGCTTTCTATATGTAAGAGCAACCTGTCCCTCACCATCGTTTGATTTAAGAACCTTAGCCTTCATCTCATCTCCAACTGAGACTACAGTAGTAAGATCCACATCAGGAGCTGATGTATACTCTGAACGAGTAATGATTCCATCAGATTTGCCACCTATATTAAGTACAATTCTATCTGGCTTAACTGCAATAACTCTTCCGTCTACCACCTCTCCTGTACGGATTTCCTTCCATTCTTCGTTATCTAACATCTGTGCAAAGCTTTCTTCTGACATTAGTATAAACCTCCTCAATGATATTGTTTGGGGTTGATGCCCCGGCTGTAATACCTATGCAGTCTGATGATTCGAGCTTATCAAGCTCAAGGCCGCTAAGAGTCTGAATGTAAAAGGTTTCCTGACATTCCGTCTTGCAAATTTCATACAGTTTACGAGTGTTTGAACTACTGCTGTCCCCTATAACAATCATAGCATCAGCTCTTCGAGCAATCCGTCTTGCCTCGTTCTGACGCTCCTCAGTTGCATTACATATCGTATTACTAATGCAAATATTGTACTCTTTTTTCTTTATAATTTCAACTAAATCTTGAAATTTCTTGTAATTAAATGTCGTCTGGGATACCACACGCACATTTTTACTCTTGTCAAGTTTCAACTTTTCAGCTTTTTCAACTGTATCAACAACATGTACAGGTGTCTCTGACCACCCCATAATGCCTTCAACTTCAGGATGCTTCTCATTGCCAATAATTACAATCTGGTCACCTTCAGCACTTGCATCCTTTACAATCTTGTGAATCTTTAATACAAACGGACATGTTGCATCCACAATCTTTGCCCCGCTGTTCTTTATTGATTCATATACTGCCTTTGATACTCCATGAGATCTGATTATAACAGTTGACTTTTCAGGTTCTGGAATCTCAGATATATCATTAACAGCCTTTACACCCTTGCTCTCAAGTTCATTGACAACCTCAGTATTATGAATTATCGGACCATAAGTATATACATTTTTCTTGTCTGCCTCAGCATACACAGTATCCATTGCCCTCTGAACACCAAAACAGAAGCCTGCTGACTTTGCAAGTATTACTTCTTTCAATTATCTGCCCGCCTTCTTTTCATCTATTATCTTACTTAAAGCAGCTACAACCTGTTCTATATTCATATCTGATGTATCAACAAGCACAGCATCATCTGCCTGTTTTAAAGGAGATATTGCTCTGTGCATATCTTCATAGTCTCTTTTTTCAATATCTTCCTTGATAGCATCAAAACTACAGTTTTCACCTTTTTCCTTAAGTTCATCATATCTTCTCTTAGCTCTCGCATCAGAACTTGCAGTAAGATATATCTTTGCAAATGCATCTGGGAGTACTATTGTTCCTATATCTCTTCCATCCATGATAACATCTGTTTTCTTTGCAAGTCCTCTCTGAAGTGCAACCAGCTTAGTCCTTACTGCTGCATACTTAGATGTCTTTGATGCCATCTTTCCTGTTTCTTCTGTTCTTAAAAGTGATGTCACATTCTCACCATTAAGTATTACCTGCTGTACGCCGTCTTTGTACTCAATACTAATATCAATATTATCTACAGCACCATTAATTGCATTCTCATCATCAGGATTAATGTCGTTCTGTGAAAAATATACAGCCATTGCCCTGTACATTGCACCTGTATCAACATACACATATCCTAACTGCTTTGCTAAAAGCTTTGCTATTGTACTTTTTCCTGCTCCTGCAGGTCCGTCGATTGCTATTGCACTCATTTTCTCTGCTCCTTTAAATAAATTATTGTATATGACTTGCAGCAGCGTATGCTGTTGACCATGCTACCTGTAAATTAAATCCTCCGGTCACTGCATCAACATCTATAACCTCTCCTGCAAAATATATATTCTTGACAAGCTTTGATTCCATTGTCGAAGGATTAATCTCTTTAACATTAACCCCACCCTGTGTAATTATCGCTTCATTAAAACCTCTCGTAGAAGTTACTGTCATGTCAAAATTCTTAAGAAGCTTCACAAGTCTCTGTCTTTCTTCCCTTGTAACCTCATTAACCTTCTTTTCAGGCTTAATTCCGGACTGCATTACAATCACAGGAATAAGCTTCTTAGGAAGCAGCTCATCTAATGAATTCTTAAACGCCTTGTTCTGTTCCTTTGAGAAATCCCTTAATATTCTCTCATCAAGCTGTTCATCAGTAATTGCAGGCTTTAAGTCTATGCTTAATCTTACAGGTCTTTCCTTAACTATCCCCGTAATAACGCTGCTTGCGCTTAATATTACAGGACCGCTCACACCAAAATGTGTAAAAAGCATTTCTCCAAAATCAGTAAATACTTTCTTATCTCCATCGTAAAATGTAACCTCTATATTCTTAAGGCTTAGTCCCATAAGAAGTTCTTCCCACTCTTCTCTTACATTAAGAGGTACAAGTGCCGGAAGTATTGGTGTAACGCTGTGTCCAATACTTTTTGCAAATCTGTAGCCATCCCCTGTAGAGCCTGTGGATGAATATGAATTACCGCCTGTTGCAATAACACACGCATCACCTTTAATCTCCTTCTGTCCTGATGCATCTTTTACAACAACACCTGCAAATTCGCCATTTTCCTCATTCACAGCTACAACCTGTGTATTAAGAAGCACATTTACACCAAGTTTTTTCATCTGCCTTGAAAGTGCACCTATAACATCAGACGAATGGTCTGACTCCGGGAATACCCTGTTACCTCGCTCAATCTTGAATTTAAGTCCCAGCTCATCAAAAAATCCCATACAGTCATAGTTAGAAAACCCTCTTAAACTGCTGTACATGAACTTTTTATTGGTAACTATGCTGTTAAATATATCTTCTTCATCCCCGGCATTGGTAAAATTACATCTGCCTTTTCCTGTAATAAAAAGCTTCTTTCCAAGCTTTTCATTCTTTTCAATAAGTGTAACCTTATTATTGTTTCTGGCAGCAGTTATCGCAGCCATCATTCCTGCTGCACCACCGCCAATTATTATAACATTGCTCATTATCACTCTCTCTTACTTTTCTTCATCAATAGCTGCATTATCCATGCATTTTTTCAATTCATTAACAACATTCTCATCTAACATATTAATCTCGTCATTGCCTGAATACTCAAAATTATCAACAAATGCGTTTATTTTCTCAATATTTTCTACTACCTGTTCACTATTCTTAAGACATATTGATACTATTAAAGCATTAATAAGGCTCATTGGTGCAACAAGTGAATCAACTATTGATGCCATATCACTTCTTGCAAACAGGTTACATGATGAATACATATTCATTGGTGAGTGTACTGAATCTGTTATTGATATAACTCTTGCCTGTCTGTTATTAGCAAATTCCATTGCTTTAAGCGTTCTCATTGAATATCTGGGAAAGCTGATACCTATTGCAACATCACCTTCACCTATGTACATCATCTGTTCAAACAATTCGTTAGTATTGCCAGTCTTTACCACCTGTACATTTTTCTTGACCATCCTAAGATAATACCCAAAAAATTCTGCGAGTGGTTCGCACGACCTTGCTCCAATTATATACACACTTTCTGCAGCCATTATATCCTCAACAGCCATATCAAAAGATGTTGTATCAAATGACTTTAATGTATGCTCTATCTTTCTTGCATCCATTGACATAACATTATTCACGACCATATTGGTTGTCATATGTGAATTAAGCACATCAATTCTGTCGAACGAGTGAATTTTTTCTTGCAAAATGTCTTCTAACGCTTTCTGGAACTCCGGATACCCGGAAAATCCCAATGCAGCCGGAAATCTCACCGCCGTAGACTCACTTACTCCAACAACTTCTCCCAGCTTTGCCGCAGTAAGGAATGCACATTTTTCATAATTAGCCAGAATATACTCTGCTATTCTTTTATGTCCCTTGCTAAGTCCTGACATTCTCACTCTTATGAGACTTAATACATCTGTATGTTGTTCTAAATCATTCATTATCTATAAAAAGCTCTTCAAAATATGGCAGTTCTTTTACCCAGTCACAGAAGGTATGCCACTCTGCAAGCTTATGACCCTTTCTAGAATAATATATTCCAACAAGATTCTCGTAATTGAGAGTACATGTTCTCATCTGGTTATAACTTTCAGGGAGAAGCTGTATCATACTGTACCATAATGCTTTGTCCTTAGTCTCTACAAACTGTATTCTGATTCCTTCCAGAAAATCAATATTCTTCTGCATCATATCAAGAGTGGCATCAGTCATATGGTCTGTACTGAAATCAGACATCTCAAAAGGCTTGCTGTGAATCTTGTGCATTGTACTTGTTGAATTGGCAACTGTTCCAACCTTATATGTATCGTATTCCTTCCACCAATAAAGTGGTGCTGTTATATCGACTGTAACAAATATCTGTCTTATGAACTTTCTGTGGTCTGAACCTGCCTTACATAATCTCTTGGCAAGGTCAAGATCATTAGGACCAAAAACAAATTTTCCTTCCTCATCAAAGTAACTGTCCATTCTTGCCCAGCTGTTCAATGGATTTCTTGCACCTCTGATGGCATTATTCATATTCATGACTTCAAATCGTTCTAACTTAATCACAATCGTGCTCCTTTTGCTTAATTATACTGTTTAATTTTACATGCAAAATGAATTTATATCAAGAGAAACATTCTGGATTGCAGGCTTGCTGCCTGCTTTTTTTGCAGGTCAAGTCTCTACCGCAGCTTCGCTGCAAAAAAAGACCGCCACATACGCTTTTGCGCACATGACGGTCTATTATATTAATTATTAGACTGGATAAGCCTTATTAGCTGTATCTGCCTTTGTAGGATCAACCTTTGTCTGCTGAGCTTCTCTATACTTGAAGAACTCTGTCGCAACCTGTGGGAATAATGCATATGAAAGCACATCCTCATCCTGCTGCTTGTACTGCTGTACAATTGGATCATTCTTGAATTTCTCAAGCTGTGGTTCAATCAAGTCAGCTGGACGGCATGTAATAGGCTTTGTATCACCGATAGCCTTCTTCTGAACTTCTGGATTGAATGGCTTGATTGTCTGACCAAATTCACCAGCAAGAACCTTCTTAGATTCCTTAGTAATCATCTTGTATCTCTCACCCTGTAATACATTAAGAACAGCCTGAGTACCAACAATCTGTGATGAAGGAGTAACAAGAGGTGGTTCACCATAATCTTTACGAACTCTTGGGATTTCCTCTAATACATCTCTGTACTTGTCCTCTGCACCAGCTTCCTTAAGCTGTGATACAAGGTTAGAAAGCATTCCACCTGGAACCTGATAAAGTAATGTCTTAATATTAACTCCAAGAACCTTAGTATTCATAAGTCCGCTCTTTAATGCTTCCTCACGCATTGGCTGGAAGTAATCAGCTATCTCAGCAAGAAGATTCTGGTCAAGTCCTGTATCATACTGTGTACCCTTAAATGTCTCTACCATAACCTCTGTAGCTGGCTGTGATGTTCCCATTGAGAATGGTGACATAGCTGTATCAATAATATCAGCACCTGCTTCTACTGCTTTTAAGTATGTCATTGAAGCTACACCAGATGTATAATGTGTATGCATCTGAATAGGAAGAGATGAACCATCCTTTAATGCCTGTACAAGCTCTGTAGCCTTGTATGGAAGCAAAAGTCCAGCCATATCCTTGATACAGATAGAATCTGCACCCATGTCTTCAATTCTCTTAGCTGTCTCTTTCCAGTAATCAAGTGTATAAGCATCACCTAATGTATAAGAAAGAGCAATCTGAGCATGTCCTTTTTCCTTCTTGGCAGCCTTAACAGCTGTCTCTAAGTTTCTTAAATCATTAAAGCAGTCGAAAATACGGATAATATCAATACCGTTAGCAATTGACTTCTGAACAAAGTACTCAACTACATCATCTGCGTAATGATTGTAACCTAATATATTCTGTCCTCTGAAAAGCATCTGAAGCTTAGTATTCTTGAATCCATCTCTAAGCTTACGAAGTCTTTCCCATGGATCTTCCTTAAGGAATCTGAGTGAAGCATCAAATGTAGCTCCTCCCCAGCACTCTACTGAATGATAACCAACCTTATCCATCTTATCTACGATAGGAAGCATCTGCTCTGTTGTCATTCTTGTAGCTATAAGAGACTGATGTGCATCACGCAATACTGTCTCAGTAATCTTTAAAGGTTTTTTAACCTGTTCTGCCATAATATCCTCCTTTTACATAACGCCAAACATGGCCATAAATGTACCGGCTGCAACCGCTGTACCAATAACACCGGCAACATTAGGTCCCATAGCATGCATCAGAAGGAAGTTAGAAGGATCTGCCTCAGAACCAACCTTCTGCGAAACTCTGGCTGCCATAGGAACCGCAGATACACCTGCTGAACCAATAAGCGGATTAACCTTACCATGTGTAACAAGACACATAATCTTACCAAATAACACACCTGCTGCGGTACCAAATGCGAATGCAATAAGTCCTAATGCAACAATCTTTAATGTATCAAGGTTAAGAAATGCTTCTGCACTTGTTGTAGCACCAACTGATGTTCCAAGGATAATAACAACTATGTACATAAGTGCATTAGAAGCTGTCTCTGCAAGCTGCTTAACAACTCCACTTTCCTTGAAAAGGTTACCTAACATGAGCATACCAACAAGTGGTGCTGTTGTAGGAAGAATAAGTACTACTACTACAGTAACTACTATAGGGAAAAGAATCTTCTCAAGCTTAGAAACAGGTCTTAACTGTTCCATCTTAACTTCTCTTTCCTTCTTAGTTGTTAAAAGCTTCATAATTGGTGGCTGGATAATAGGAACCAGTGACATATATGAATATGCTGCTACTGCAATAGGTCCCATATATTTAGTCTGACCAAGCTTACCTGCAAGGAATATTGAAGTAGGACCATCTGCACCACCAATAATTGATATAGCTGCTGCTGCCTTATCTGGGAATCCCATAAGAATAGCCATAAGATATGCTGCAAAGATACCAAACTGTGCTGCTGCACCAAGCAGGAAACTTGCCGGGTTAGCAATCAATGGACCAAAATCAGTCATGGCACCAACACCTAAGAAAATAAGTGATGGTAAAATACTCCATTCATCAAGTAAATAGAAATAATGTAACAAACCACCTACACCGTTACTTGAATCCTCTATTGCTAACATAATGTCAGGATAAAGGTTTACAAGAAGCATACCAAAAGAAATAGGTACTAAGAGCAGAGGTTCATATCCTTTTTTAATTGCAAGATAAAGGAAAACAAACGCAACCAGAACCATAAAGTAATTACCCCATGTAAGTCCGAAGAATGCACTCTGGTGAACGAGGTTTCCTAAAGTTGTTATAATATAACTCATCTTATACCTCCGTAAGTCACTTTATATCAGTATCATAATTAATTTAATGAAACTAATACCTTACCTGACTCTACAGAATCACCAGCTGCACACTCAACAGTTGCAATTGTGCCATCCTGAGGAGCACAGATTTCATTCTCCATCTTCATAGCTTCAAGGACAACCAATACATCGCCCTTCTTTACAGCAGCACCTGCTGTTGCATTAACCTTAAGAATCTTTCCTGGCATTGGAGCGTTAACTTTAACTGCTCCCTGAGCACCTGCTGGTGCTGCTGCCTTAGGTGCAGCCTTTGGAGCTGCTTTAGGAGCGGCTGCCTTAGCTGCTGGAGCTGCACTGCCTGTTCCTTCTTCTACAGTAACATCATATACGTTACCATTAACTGTAATTGTATAGTTCTTCATGATTATTTCCTCCTATTATTAACCTTTCTAATTGAGCGGACAACAAGACCATCCGTAGATGTTCCTTCTGATGCTGCAATTGCTGCAGTAATAACTGCAATAAGTTCAAGATCGTCCTCAACATTTTCTTCTTCATTAGAAACAATCTGTGCTATAGCATTATCAACACCAACAGAAGCTGTGTCTTCTTTCTGTTCTTTCTTTCTGTTCTCATATACGCTTATATACTTGAACAGAGAAATAATGAATGAAATGAATATAAGAACTACAAATACAGTTCCCATACCAATAAGTGTATTCATTCCGGCCTTACCCATCTTCTCACCTGTTGTGTATGATGGATTAATAGCTCCACTTTCAAGTGTGTAATCTGTATTGATTACGAATTCGAATGTACATACTCTCTTTTCGAATTTAAGTTTAACTGAAATAGTACATAATTCACTTGTTTCATCACTGACCTTTACATTAATGTTGTTAACATCAACAGACTCTTTGAGTTCACCAAGTTCATCTTTAGTGCTGTTCCAGCTATTGTATAATCCTATTGTTTTAACATTCATTCCCTGCTGGTTAACAATATACATCTTACTGTTAACATCATTAAGGGTTCTTCCTGCTTCTGCATCTGCAATAAGAGCATCTGTTCCTGCTTCACCCTGATTGCTGTCAAGGTAAAGAATCATATCCTTTGCCCAGTCCTTGAGGTAATTCTCAACATAAGCAACCTCGTTATCTTTAATGGATTCTTTAGCTGTATTAGTATCAATCTGTGCATTACCACAGGCTGTCATACTGAATACGCAGGCTAACATGCAGAATAACAATAAGAATCTTTTCAAATTAGTCTTCTTCATATTGTCACCTCTTAATTAAACTGTTCCATGCTTCTTATCAGGACGAACCTCTCTCTTTGAAAATAACATTTCAAATGCAGCGGCTACATACTGTCTTGTATTCTCCGGGTCAATAACAGCATCAACATATCCTCTTGCTGCTGCTGACTCAACACTTGACTGTAACTTAGCATATTCAGCTGCTTTCTCTGAAACAGTTGCTGCCACATCAGAAGCGGCTGCTATCTCATCAGCATACATAATCTTTGCTGCAAGCTGTGAATCCATCATTCCGATAGAAGCTGTTGGCCATGCGTAGACAAGGTCTGCACCTAAAGACTTAGAATTCATAGAAACATATGCGCTTCCATAAGCCTCACCTGTAATAACATTAACCTTAGGTACATCTGCGTTAGCAAATGCATATGTAAGCTTGGCACTTGCAATTGCAATTCCCTTCTCAGCTGCCACTGTAGCTTCGAATCCCTTAACATTAGTAAGTGTAAGTACAGGAATTTCAAATGCATTACAGAAATTAACAAAATTCTCTGCCTTGTAAGCACCCTTAACTGTAAGAACCGGTTCAAACTTCTCAGCCACTTCGCCCTCTTCATCATAAAGAGCTGTTCTGTTAGCTACAGCACCAATAGTAATTCCATCTACCTGAATAAATCCTGTAACCATTTCTTTAGCATATGAAGCCTTAACTTCAACAAATACATTATCATCAGCAATATCTGAAAGAGCTAATGCAGGATCAGCAATCTCTGCTGCCATATCCGGGCATGCTCTGTTAAGATCATCTGTTGTTGCAGAAACTGCAGCATCCTCTTCGTTGTTAGCAGGAAGCATAGAAACTAACTGTCTTACACCATTAGCAATAGTCTCCTCATCTCCTGTAAAATCAACAACTCCTGCTTCTGCCTGGAACTTAGCTGACGCTGAGTCAAGCTTTGATTCATTATTACCATCTAATGCATTAGGGCTGTTAACAAAAAGCTTGGCCTTGCTATCTTCCATAAATGTAAAATCAGATAATGAAGAAAGAATTGCAAGTCCACCGCCACAGTTACCATAAACTGCTGTAATCTGTGGAATAACACCTGATGCAATAGACATCTTCTTATAAATTGTACCGAAACCTTCAAGAGCATCTGTTGCTTCCTGAAGTCTTAAACCTGCGCAGTCAATAAGACCTATCACAGGAGCTCCCATCTTCATAGCATAATCATAAAGTGCTGAAATCTTCTTAGCATGCATCTCACCGATAGAACCATTAAGAACAGTTGCATCCTGGCTGTATACATACACAAGATTACCATTAATAACTCCGTATCCTGTAATAACACCATCGGATGGAGCCTTCTTTTCCTGAATGTTAAAATCTGTAGATCTGGCAGTCACACCAGCACCGATTTCAACAAAGCTGCTATCATCAAGTATTGCTTCAATCCTTGATAATGCCTGTGTTGTATTACTCATTACGAGACCTCCCTTGTTTTTTACGTTGCTATTGCGCAACTCTTTGTTAATTTTATTACAATCTGCCAATAATTACAAGCATTTTTAGTCCTTTGTTTCAAATACAATCACAAATCCTTTTTTTATATTTATAACCGCCTCATTTTCTTTAATTTCATTACTCTGGCATATGCTTAAGCCCTGATGAAGTATATAATCATCAAGCACATATTTAAATCCTGCAAGGCTTATAATTGTTTCTTCAGATAGTGGAACAAGTGATACATAATCACCATACTGTCCTGTTTTTGACACTTTCACTTCTCCCATCTTATCATTTATAAGATATATTTTATTGTGGCTGTCACATATAAAACATGGCACATCACTGTCAAGTGCAGCCTTCATATTGCATATATTAGTAAATGTGTGATCCATCCTTGTACCTGTCGCCCCAAGTATATATATGACTGACGCTCCGGCTTTCAACGCATTTATAATAGCAATATGCGTATCTGTATAATCCTTTTCTTTAGGATAAGTCTTAATATCTATACTTTTATACTTATCAAGCAGTCCATCTTCTACTGAATCATAATCCCCCAGTATCATATCTGGCACAAGTCCGAGTTTATCAATATATTTAAGGCCACTGTCAGCTGCAATTATGTATTCCGCATTTATTGTCCTGACAAAATCCTTTGCCCAGCTTATATCAAGACTTCCCCCTGTCACTATAAGTGTTTTCATATCAATCTCCTTAATCTTACTAATCTGTAATATCATTCTTTCGTATTTTACCACATTAATCCAGATGTTCTTTATTTTTTCACAATTTTATTTTATAATATCTGAACAATAAAGGACTTATGGTTAAGTTCTATAACAAGGAGGAATATTATGTCTGAAAACGCAACTGACATAACTAATGACAACATTCAGGATAATAACGGGAATGACTCTCTTCTTACAGGTGGAAGCCTGTATGAAAGCAGCACTGACAAGTACAAGGATAACTTATCTTCTGCCATCACATTCTTTGTATGTGGAGGAATCGGAATCATTCTTATGATTCTTAATGATATCGGTATCATTAAGATAGTAACTAAAGATGCACCTTCATTCCTTTTTATTAATATTGTTCTTGGTCTGTTATTTATCGGATTCATTGCAATCGGTGTCTGGTCTTTGAAATACTCTAACAAAATTAAAGCCAAGGCTGAAACTGAGGATAAGAAAGCCGCTGATGTACTTAACTGGCTGGAAGACAACATAACCAAAGAAGATATTGAAAATTCTTACGCCGGAGACATTCAGGAAGAAATGAAATATTTTAACCGTACAGCTTATGTTAAAGAACAGTTAACCGTACAATTTACTGAACTCTCAGATGAAGAAGCCGAGAATTTTTCAGAACAGTTCGTTGAAAAAATGTTTAATTAATTCTTATAATCAATAAAACCCGCTGTGTAATTAACAGACACAGCGGGTTTACTATATTCTGATTAGTTGTTAGAAAGGAATTCATCAATTCCCTTAGCTCCAGCCTTTCCTGCTCCCATGGCAAGAATAACTGTAGCTGCACCTGTAACAGCATCTCCACCGGCATATACACCTTCCTTAGATGTTTTACCAGTTTCTTCTTCTGCTACGATACATTTTCTCTTGTTGATGTCAAGTCCCTTAGTTGTTGAAGATATAAGTGGGTTAGGTGAAGTACCAAGTGACATGATAACTGCATCTAATTCCATAACAAACTCTGAACCAGGAATCTCTACAGGCTTTCTTCTTCCTGAAGCATCAGGTTCACCAAGTTCCATCTTAATACACTTCATACCTGTAACATTACCCTTGTCATCTGTAAGAATCTCTGTCGGATTAGTAAGAAGGTCAAATATAATTCCTTCTTCCTTAGCGTGATGTACTTCCTCAGCTCTTGCTGGAAGCTCCTCCTCACTTCTTCTGTATACGATATGAGTTTCTGCTCCAAGTCTTAATGCTGTTCTTGCAGCATCCATAGCAACATTACCACCACCAACGATAGCAACCTTCTTAAATCTTGCTATTGGAGTATCATACTCATCCTTGAAAGCTTTCATAAGATTACTTCTTGTAAGGTACTCATTAGCTGAGAATACTTCGTTAGCATTCTCGCCCGGAATACCCATGAATCTTGGAAGACCTGCACCAGAACCTATGAATACTGCATCAAAGCCTTCATCTTCAAGCAACTGGTCAATTGTCATTGACTTACCAATAACAACGTTAGTCTCAATCTTAACGCCTAACTTCTTAACATTCTCAACTTCGTGGGCAACTACTGTTGACTTAGGAAGACGGAATTCAGGAATACCATATACTAATACACCACCAGCCTCATGTAAAGCCTCGAATATAGTTACGTCATATCCCATTTTTGCAAGGTCTCCGGCACATGTAAGTCCTGAAGGACCTGAACCGATAACAGCAACTTTCTTGCCTTTCTTCTCTGTTGGCTTCTCTGGCTCAACATTATTCTCTCTTGCCCAGTCAGCAACAAATCTTTCAAGCTTACCAATTGATACTGATTCACCCTTGATTCCTCTGATACACTGACCTTCACACTGTGTCTCCTGTGGACATACACGGCCACATACAGCAGGAAGTGCACTTGACTTACCAATAATCTTATATGCTTCCTCAATATTTCCTTCTTTTACCTGATGAATAAATGCTGGGATATCGATAGATACAGGACAGCCCTGAACACATCTTGCATTCTTACAGTTAAGGCATCTTGTTGCCTCTTCCATAGCTTCTTCCTTGTTATATCCAAGACATACTTCATCAAAATTCTTATTTCTTACGTCAGGAGCCTGCTCTCTGACTGGCACTTTCTTCATTACGTCCATTTTGAAACCCATCCTTTCTAATTACACTGTCCACAACCGCCGTGATGTGTATCGCCTTCCTGAAGCTTGAGCATTGCTCTTCCCTCTTCAGTTCTGTACATAGCACTTCTCTTCATAGCCTGGTCAAAGTCAACAAGATGACCGTCAAATTCAGGTCCGTCAACACATGCAAACTTAATCTCATCGCCAACCTTAAGACGACATGCACCACACATACCAGTTCCATCAACCATAATCGGATTCATGCTGACAATTGTAGGAATTCCAAGTTCCTTAGTAAGAAGACAGACGAATTTCATCATAATCATAGGTCCGATTGCTACACATAAATCATAATGTTTTCCTTCTGCAACAAGATCCTTAAGCACATCTGTACCCATACCTTTTCTTACATAGCTTCCATCATCAGTTGTTATGTAAAGATTACCAGCAACAGCCTTCATCTCTTCCTCTAAGATTATAAGTTCCTTATTCTTAGCACCAACGATAACATCAACATCTACACCATGCTCATGCATCCATTTAACCTGTGGATATACAGGTGCTGTTCCAAGACCTCCGGCAATGAATACAATATTCATCTTTTTGAGTTCTTCAATATCCTTGCTGATAAGCTCTGATGGACATCCAAGAGGTCCAACAAAATCTTCAAATGCATCTCCTGCTTTAAGATGTGACATCTTCTCAGTAGACGCTCCAACTATCTGAACAACTATTGTTATAGTTCCCGCTTCTCTGTCATAATCACAAATAGTAAGTGGAATTCTTTCGCCCAAATCATCCATCTTTACAATAACGAACTGGCCAGGTTCACAATGTTTAGCAACTCTAGGAGCTTCAACATCCATAAGGAAGATCTTCTCTGCTAACTTCTCAGCCTTAAGAATTTTATACATTACAATTCTCCTTTCAAAAAGTAATATTATGAAGTGCATTACGCACTATCAACCTTTAGTATTCTTTGGCAGAATAACTGCCTTCTGTACCTGTAACAGTATACACCTTGCCGCTTGATGTATCAACGCCATATAAGCCTGCAGTTGTTGTAGAACCACCCTTTATTACATCATACCTGATAATATACATTTCCTTATCAGAAACTGTCGCCTTAGTTTCATATACAAAATTAGCTTTTGAACCATCTACTGCAATATTTTCTGATTTTAACACTTTTTTTGCTATCAGTGTATTCTTAAGCTGGCTTTCTGCCTGACTGAATGTATATTTATTCTTAACCTCAACATTATAATTACGTTTTACAACTGGACTGCTCTGATTGTGTTCATTAACTATAATAAATGATACAACTGTATTACCTGATGGCATTGTGAACTCCCCTGTATACTCTGTTGATGCTGCTGTAGGTGTTGAACCATCTATTGTATAATACGCCTTGCATTTATCTGGTATATTATTAATCACTACTTTTTCGCCTTCTGAATACTTACCGGATACAGGTGTAACATCTGGTGCTGCCGGTGCTCCATACTCAATAACATATTCTAATTCGACAACATTACTGCTCACACCTATAGAATTAATCGCAACAGCTTTTATTTTGGTTGTTCCATTCTGTATTTCTATCGCAGAACCATCATATAAATCACTCTTTTTACCTGGCTCTGAACCATCAGTTGTGTAATAAACAACTGCCCCTGTATCACATGTAAATTTAAGTTCAATATTATCATCATATGAACCAGCTGCCTTTGATGGTACAGGCTCATTTACAATATATTCTTTAACAACATCTTTACAGGAACCATCTTCATATTTTCTTATAAGTTTAGTTAAATTATCGCCATCCTCTTTCTTATAATATATCTGTGCCAATGATTTAACAGCATCTTTATAATTTTCATCATAAGAAAGAATGTCCTTTAACACATCAACTGCATCATTCTCATTGCCTGAACTCTCATAACATTTAAACAGTGTGTATTTAAGATCAAGATTTTTCTTTCCTTTAGCATCTTTGGATGCCTTGCTGAGCATCCCCGCTGCATCTCCATAATTACCTTCTTCATATAACTTCATTCCCTGATTATAATAATAATCATATGACTGTTTTTTCTTCTTAGATGCAGATACAACAATAATAATTGTAATAATTGCTATAACAGCCACTGTTGCTGCAACTGAAACAATTATTATTTTTTTCTTTTTATCGTTTTTCTTCTTTGCTGAAATATTTCCATCAGCTTCTGGTATTTTGTCCTCTTCTGTTTCTGAATAATCATCATCCTCTAATAACGGATCTTCTTCATATTCATCATCTTTTAACAATTCCTTAGGAATTGTTGGAACAACCTGTGTCTTCCCATAATCTATATCATTAACATTCTGTTTTTTTTCAACAACACCATTTTCAGTTCCTACAAATGCTTTGGCAACTGTAGTTTCTTCTTCAGCCATTTTTTGTAATGACTTTGCAATTTCATCTTCTAAACTTGTGTCTTTATTAAAATCGTCTGACATTGTAGACCTCCATACAATTAAATAACATTTTGATATTAACATATTAAGACATTTTAATCAATAAAATAGATTTTTATGATTTTTATTTTTGTTTAACCAAATATACACACTTTGCTCACATTTAATGTATATATTATATATCAGATAGCAAAGAGAATTCTTTCTATCTCCCCCTCATATTTTAAAAAGGAGATGTTTGACCGCATCTCCTTTTTTCATGTCTTTATTTAATTATCTAATGCTTGTTACCCTTACAACACAGCTAAGAGTCTTATCATTTACAACTGCAGTTATTGTCGCCGTTCCAGCCTTTCTTCCTATAACCTCACCAGATGATGAAACTGTACACACTCTCGGATTACTGCTTCGCCATGTTATTTTGCTTGTCGTTCCAATGACATCAAGAGTATATCTGTCATACTGCTCAAGAGTAATATTTGATCTGCTAATTGCAAGCGAATGAACTGTACATGTTGATTCTACACCTGCACCATCACTTATAACAAAAACATCTGCTGTTCCTGGACCAACTGTTGTAATAACACCATTGTCATCTACAGTAACTATACCTGTATCAGATGAATACCATTGATAAGAATCAGTATTAACAGCAGGTCTTACTATTACTGATAATTTTCTTGATCTGCCTGTAAGCATATATATATCTTTTGAATTAATTCTTAAAGAAGATATATTAACTACCGGCGTAACATAAACCCAGCATATGCCTTTTATATTATTACCATCCTGTGATGTTGCTGTTATCTTAACCTTTCCTGTACTCAACGCAAATATCTCACCATCCTCATCAACTGTAGCAATTGACTCATTTGATGAAGTCCATGTGACATCTTTAATTGTTGCATTCTCAGGATAAACATTTGCTGTAACTTTCTTTGAATCTCCAACAAGTAATCTTACTGTACTTGGTACTATTTCAATTCCAGTTACAGGATTAACAACTTTAACAATACATGTTGCTGTAACACCGCTACCATCTGCTGCAGTTGCTGATATAACAGCATTGCCCACTGATTCTGCACTCAGATTACCCTCTGAATCAACATAACATATACTGTTGTCTGAAGATGACCATATAACATTCCTGTTAGTTGCTGTTTCTGTACCAACCGTTGCAATAAGTTTTCCTGTTGCACCAACATTCATAAATTTATCTGTTTCACTAAGCGTAATGCTTGAAACATATTCTTTTACTACAATCGTACATGCTGCTGTTAGGTGACATTCCTCTGTTGTAACCTCAATAACACAACTGCCTCCCTTTAATGCTGTTACAACACCATATTCATCTACCGTTGCAACTGATGTATCACTTGAAAAATATGTAACATTCTTATTCTCAGCATCTATTGGTTCTATAGATGGAATAATAGCATATTTTGCTCCAACCCATAACTCCTGATAATCAGAATTAAGTTTAATGCCTGTAACCGGCTGTGTAACTGTAACAACACAATATGCTGTAAGTCCTGTATCTACATTCGTACATATTATAGATGTCGTACCTGCTCCTGTAGCAGTTACCTTTCCATCACTTTCCACTGTACAGACTTCTTTATCACGGCTTTCCCATGAAACTATCTTATTATCAGCATTCTCTGGCAGACATGTTGCATTAAGCCAGAATACCTGTCCTTTTCTTACTGTAATATCTGTTGTATTAAGGACGATAGATGTAACAGGCTGTTTAACATATATATTACACATGGCAGTTACACCACCATCTAAAGACTTGCAAAGAATTGTTGCACTACCTGTTCCAACAGCTTCCACAAGTCCATTAGAATCTACAATACAAACATTTGTATTAGACGATTCCCAGCTTACTGTTCTGTTAGTCGCTGTAAGAGGAAGAACTTCTGCTGTTATTCTTAATCTGTCTCCCTTTGACATTATCTCATCTGTATAATCAAGTTTGATTGTCTCAACTGGAATACTTATAATAAAATTACATGTAGCAAGAAAAGCACCATCCTCTGTCTTGCAGACAACTGTACAATATCCTGGTGCAACATATGTTACAAGTCCATTTTCATCAACCTTGCAGACAGATTCATTAGATGATGACCATGTAACATTCCTGTTAACGCCATTACCAGATGGCAATACAGTAGCAACAAGCTGATACTGTCCGATTGCCATTGCTGATTCTACAGTTGTTGCATTAAGAACAACTCCTGTAACCGGCTCCCTTACATATACGTCACATGTAGCAACTTTAAGACCATCTTCTGTTATTACTGTAATTGTAGTAGTTCCACCAGAAACACCCTTAATAGTTGCTGTAAAGCTGTCACCCTCTACTGTTGCAACACTTGTATCTGAAGATGACCACAAAACATTCGAATTAGTAGGTCCTGATGGATTAAACAATAACTGGACTGTTCCTGTACTTCCTCTGTCAATTGTAAGTGACGATGGATTAATAGTCACTTCTCCTACAGGAGTTGTTACATATATAACACATGTTTCCGATTTAATAACACCGTTAATATTCTGCGATACCTTAAGATGAACTATACCGGCAGCTACTCCTTTAACAGTAAATATTCTTCCATCATCAGACTGTGATACTTCAATTAAATCATATGTAGGAACAACTCCAGCTGCATCAGGCTGATTAGTAACTGTATATGTTATCTGTTCCTTTGTTGGATTATTAGTCACCAGTGCTGTTATATCAATAGTACTTCCTATATTAACAGTAGTAGAAACTGTACTTAATCCAAATCCATCAATTACTGTTATTTTATAAACAAGCTGATAAGGAAGTCCATAAACTGTATATAATTCATCCTGCACTCTTGTTGCATATATAGTTGCTGTTCCTGCCCCAACAGCCTTAACAAGACCTGTTGATGAATCCACCTGAAGAACTGTATTATCAGATGTTGACCATGTAACTTCTGACGCAATGGCAGATGTTGATAACTGTAACTGGTCTCCAACATTCATATTGCTTACTTCATTTCCCATTTTCTTAAATGGAACTACAATATTCACTGCATCTTTAGTGAACCATGACTCATTACCACCCACATCTAATGTTGTAAGTCCTGCACTTACAGTAGTCACCCCTGCATGAACACCACAAACTGTACCGGCAGCTACTGTTACAATATTGGTATCTGCTGTTCTGTATACAACATTTGACTTTTCAGGATATACAACATTTGATGGTAGTTCTTCATATGAAAATGTTTCATAATCTTTATCAGATAAAACCATGTATTTAGCTGAAGGATTACTCTGTAAATGTGTTATAAAATGTCCTTGTGCATTAGTAATATTTTCTTTAAACTTAACTTCAGATCTTACTGTAAATGTATATGTAAGCGCATTAATTCCACTTCCATCTGATGTTCTTGCTGTAATAGTTGTTGAACCGCCTCCTATCACTTTAAGCACAACCTTTGATGAATCGCGATAATACATTTCAACAACACCATCAGATTTAACCTCTCCACTTGAATCATTAGATGTTTCGATAAAAAGCTTATTACTCTCACATGTATTTGCTGTGATTGTAATAAGATCTCCCTCTTTCATCAAGTCAGCTTCCTGAAGTGTCTGGTTTCCTCTTTCCCTTACAACATTAACATTGATAGGAACATATACTGCTGCTGTCGATGTTGCAAGAACATTATCATATACAACCGCACCTGACTCTGAAAATTTTTTAGAATGATATGCAGCAGTTATTGTTGCCGCACCAGCTCTGTTACCGTATACAGTAGGATTAGTTGTACCAGATATATTCTGTAAATATGTATCTCCACCTGAGCTTGGATTCAAAAACTTTACGACATCATAATCCTCATCAGATATTGACCACTCAAGCCTGACAGGACTTGCTATTCCATTATTTGATGGATTACTGGCATCATAATATTCATCATCTGTTCCTGAAAGATTAGCATGAATCACCGTTGATGTCTGTCCCTGCGCAACACTCGACCGTGCAGGTGTCAGACTAAGTGAAACACTTGAATCAGCATTAGCAAAAATAAATACACCTCCACACGCAACTCCTGCAATAAGTACCGCTATGGCAATCTTCCATTGTAATTTCAGACGCATTGTAATCTGCTTTATTTTCCTTATATTCTTCATATATATCCCTCACTTTTAATATTCCATTAAAATAAAGTTGTCTTTAAAATGTACAAACTAATATCTATTATATTATATCGAAACATTCTTTATAAATTTTACAACCAGTAGTGGATTTTTTCAATACAATATACAATATTTTCTATTTTTTTTTGGGAAATATACAAATTGTACACCTGGGTTTTATCCTTATTCAATTAAATAATTTCTTAATTTCAGTTACATTTTTAAATTTTTTGCTTGACAGATTCATTTTTTATGTGTATTATGTCACTTGTGTTCGCGAGAAATTCCATTCAAGGAACATTACATATGCGCGAGTGGCTCAGTGGTGGAGCACCTCCTTGCCAAGGAGGGGGTCGCGGGTTCGATCCCCGTCTCGCGCTCTTTTATTTTGTAAGGAAGTCAGTATTTATCTGGCTTCCTTTTTGCTTGTCCTTAATTTTCTTTGAAGACAAACCTTATTTGCAATAACAATATTCAATTCAATTATAAAAATCACTATATTCTTTTGTCAAATAAAGTTGTAATTTATCATATTCCTTTCAAAACATATAAAAGTTTAGGCAAAAATGATGGAATTAATCGGATTATTATGGTAAAATATTGTAGCAATAAAATATTTTGGAGGTATCTAAAAAATGAAATTAAATTTAAGACCAGCTGAAGAGTGTACATTTGACGCTGTATCATTAGGTGAAGTTATGCTTCGTCTTGATCCAGGTGAAGGAAGAATCCGTACAGCAAGAAGCTTTAGAGCATGGGAAGGCGGCGGAGAATACAATGTTATCCGTGGACTTCACAAGTGCTTCGGTATGAGAACTGCTGTTATCACATCATTTGCTGATAACGAAGTAGGTCTTCTTATGAAGGATTTCATCGAACAGGGTGGCGTTGATACATCACTTATCTGCTGGAAGAAGACAGATGGTATCGGTCGTCTTTGCAGAAATGGTCTCAACTTCACAGAGAGAGGATTTGGTATCCGTGGTGCTAAGGGATGCTCTGATAGAGCTAACACAGCTATTTCACAGGCTACTCCAGAAGATTTCGATTTCGATTACATCTTCAAGAACAAGAGCGATGGTGGTTTAGGTGTTCGTTGGTTACATACAGGCGGTATCTATGCTGCTCTTTCTGAGCAGGCTTGCGAGACTGTTATTGCAGCTTGTAAGGCAGCTAAGAAGTACGGTACAATCGTATCTTACGATCTTAACTACAGACCATCTATGTGGGAAGCTATCGGTGGTTTAGCTAAGGCTCAGGAAGTTAATAAGGAAGTTGCTAAGTATGTTGACGTTATGATTGGTAACGAAGAAGACTTCACAGCTTGCCTTGGTTTCGAAATCGAAGGTAACGATGAGAACCTTAAGACTCTTAACCTTGATGGTTACAAGAAGATGATCAACGAAGCTGCTGCTACATACCCTAACTTCAAGGCTGTTGCTACAACACTTCGTCAGGTTAAGACAGCTACAGTTAATGACTGGTCAGCAATCTGCTGGGCTGATGGAGAAATCTACAAGGCTGCTCAGTATGATGGTCTTGAGATCATGGATAGAGTTGGTGGCGGTGATTCATTCGCTTCAGGTCTTGTATATGGTCTTATGACATTTGAAGATGCTGAGAAGGCTGTTAACTATGGTGCAGCTCACGGTGCATTAGCTATGACAACTCCTGGTGATACAACAATGGCTTCTCTTAAGGAAGTTGAAGGTATCGTTGGTGGTGCTGGCGCAAGAGTTCAGAGATAATCATCTGATTCATTAATTTAAGATTCATCCAAGATGGGCGGTGCTTTTAACACCGCCCTTTTTCATTTACAATATGATACCTTTTTATAGTCTCATTATGATTGTATTTATAGGTATAATTGTGCAATTTCTCATTCTAAAAAAGAAAAAAATCCTATAAGAATATCAATTCAGATATCCTTATAGGATTTTTATTAATATATGACTTTTATTTTTCTAAAAAGCACCTATAAATCACTGATCAAAAATGTATTTATAGGATACACGCAGTCGTATTATAATGTTACACCCTGCTTAAAGATTGCAAGATCATGGAATCCTGCTATCTCAGCCTTAACCTTCTTACCAGAAGCAACATCTAATACAAGCTGGAAAAGTTCCTTAGCTGCATCTTCAAGTGGAAGATCATCTGTAACAATTCTTCCTGCATTGAAGTCAATCCAGTTGCCCTTATTTCCTGCAAGTCTTGAATTAGTTGCAATCTTAACTGTAGGAACCGGTGATGCAAATGGTGTTCCACGTCCAGTTGTAAAAAGAACCATCTGTGCACCTGAAGCTGCACAAGCTGTTGCAGCAACAAGGTCGTTACCAGGTGCGCTGAGAAGATTAAGCCCCTTAGTATTAACTGGCTCTGCATATGCAAGAACACCCTTTACTAATGAGCTTCCTGACTTCTGTGTACATCCTAAAGACTTGTCCTCAAGAGTTGTGATACCACCATCCTTGTTTCCTGGAGATGGATTCTCGTAAATCTCCTGACCATTCTTAATGAAGTATTCCTTAAAGTCATTAATAAGGTGAACTGTCTTCTCGAAGAGTTCCTTGTTAGCACATCTGTTCATAAGAATTGTTTCAGCGCCAAACATCTCTGGAACTTCTGTAAGGATAGTTGTACCACCCTTAGATACAAGCATATCTGAGAAAAGACCAACTGTTGGATTAGCTGTGATACCTGATAATCCATCAGAACCACCACACTTCATACCAATGATAAGTTCCTTTGCATTAACCTTTTCACGCTTAAATGTAGCAGCATAAGCCATAAGCTCGTTCATAAGCTTCTCTGCTTCTTCCTGCTCGTTCTCAACATCCTGAACCTGAAGGAACTTAACTCTGTCTGGATTAACCTCTCCGATATAATCCTTAAGAACTTCAATACGGCTGTTCTCACATCCAAGACCAAGTACAAGAACTGCACCTGCATTAGGATGATTAATTAAATCAGCAAGAATCTTTCTTGTATTCTCCTGATCTTCTGTTGTCTGTGAACATCCATATGGATGAGTAAATGCAACTACTTCATCTACTCCTTCTGGCTTGTTAGCTCTTGCTGTTGCTTCAATTGCTCTTGCAATTGAGTTAACGCATCCAACTGTAGGAACAATCCATACTTCGTTACGGACACCAACCTTGCCGTTCTCTCTCATATATCCATCGAAATAAGCTGGCTCAGTAGGCTCAACATCCTTATGTCCCTCTGGTTCATAAGTATATTCAAGTAATTCTCCAAGACCAGTCTTTAAGTTATGAGTATGAACCCATGCTCCAACCGGAATATCAGCCTGTGCAAATCCAATTCTGAAACCATATTTGATAACCGGATCACCATTCTTGATAGCCTTAATTACAAACTTGTGTCCCTGTGGAATATCTTCTACAGTTGTCACATCAATTCCTGCAACATTAAGAGTTGTGCCTTTAGCAATAGGTTTTAATGCTACAGCAACATTATCATCTTTATTAATCTTAATAAAATCCTGCATATATTCTCCTTGTAATTCTAATTATTATATTAAATAAGAGCGGATGAATATAAAAACATCCGCTCTGTAATCACTCAAAGGGCCTGTTAATTAGTCGTCAAGAGCTAAATCATTAACAACTGCTCTCATACCTCTTTCTCTGATATCTGTGATGTACTCAGTAATAACTTCTTCAAGGTTAAGAACCTTAGAAAGATCCTCGCCACCAAAGAACTTAGTATTGCTTAAGTAAGCATGTGTGAATTCCTTAGCAGACTTTCCTGAATTATCTCTGAAGAAATCAAGAACAGCCTTGTCATCTGTGATGTTGTACTCTTCACCGTTTCTGTTACCCTTTAATACAATACCGCCGTTAAACTCAGCTTCTGTCTGTGATGTATAGAAGCTCATAAGTGCAGCGATAGAGAATGTAAGGTACTTAGGAAGCTTGTTAAACTTGTTAACATATCCTAAGAATGAAGGTAAACATCTAGCTTCCCACTTAGATACTGAGTTAAGTGAAATGCTTAATAATCTATGATCTACGAATGGGTTAAGGAATCTGTCAATAACAGCCTTAGCAAACTCTTCACAATCTTCCTTAGAAAGTGAAAGTGTAGGAATAACTTCATTGTAAAGTGTCTCTTCCATGTACTTTCTGATTACAGGATCCTTCATAGAATTCTCTACATTGTCATTACCAGCAAGGAATGAAGCTAATACAAATGATGTATGAGATCCGTTAAGGATTCTTACCTTTCTTTCCTTGTATGGATGATGATCCTTAGTAAATACTACATTAAGTCCAGCTTCCTTGAATGGAAGTTCCTTCTCAAGCTGCTCAAGTGGAAGATTAGAATCACTCTCTACAACCCAGAGACCGAATACTTCAGCTCTGTCGATAAGCTGATCCTCATATCCCCATTCCTCGCAAAGCTTAGCTGCGTCTTCTCTTGGATATCCTGGAACAATTCTATCTACGAGTGTTGGGCAGAATGAGCAGTAATTGTTAACCCAATCCTTGAATCCATCTTCAAGTCCCCAAAGCTCGATAAACTTCATGATGCACTTCTTTAATTCAATACCATTATCAGCGATAAGCTCACATGGAAGTAAGATAAGTCCCTTATCTGCTGCTCCGTTGAACTTCTGATATCTCTTGTAAAGGAGCTGTGTAAGCTTTCCTGGGTATGTCTTAGGAGGACGTGCATTAGGATCGTTATCTGTCTCGTCAAATACGATACCAGCCTCTGTTGTATTAGAAACGATGAATCTAAGAGTCTCGCTTGTACCATACTCAATGTACTTGTCATAATCCTCAATAGCTGCAACTGCATCTACTACTGATGTAATCTGACGTGTGATTTCCTTAGGCTTTCCATCAACAAAACCTCTTAACTGAAGTGTGTACTGGCATTCCTGATCATGGAATCTCTCAAGTGTACCGAACTCGATAGGCTTAACGATAACAACACCACCGTTGAAATCTGTCTTCTCATTAGTTACATCGAAGATATAATCAACGAATGCTCTAAGGAAGTTACCCTCACCGAACTGCATAACCTTAACAGGTCTGTCAACTGCATGTGTAATACTCTTGTTTAATCTCTGCATCTTAAATCTCCTTTTTTCATTGGGAATAATCCGTTTTACGATAACGGTCCCTAATTATTAACCAGTAAATGGTATGTAAATAAGTGCATGTAAGCGCTTTCATAAATAAAATATACTTAAAAATGCTCTAAGTCAATACATTTTTCTGCTTTTTAAAAAATTCTTACATTACACTTGTTTTTATAATAATACCATTGTATAATTCATTTATCAATATGTAAGCGCTTACATTTATTCATTTTTTATCAATTTTTGTTAGGCGATACATTTACATTCGTCAAGAGATGAGGTCGCACATGAATATTAATATATATGATGTTTCTAAAAAAGCTGGTGTATCCATAGCAACAGTTTCAAGGGTTCTTAACGGCAACACCAGGGTTTCTGAAAAGACAAGAGACAAAGTTATTAATGCAATGAAAGAATTAGACTACACTCCTAATGTATTTGCAAGAGGATTAGGTCTTAATACTATGAAGACAATTGGCATTATGTGCATAGATTCATCTGATATATACCTTGCCAACGCTGTTTACTATCTTGAACAGGAGCTTCGCAAATACAACTACGACTCTATTCTTTGCTGCACTGGTAAAGATTACAATAATAAGAAGAATTATCTCGAGCTTCTTTTAAGTAAAAGAGTTGACGGAATTATTCTTGCCGGTTCACAGTTTGTAGAAAATACCAGTGAACATAACAACGACTACATTATTAATGCAGCTAAAGATGTTCCTATAGTTCTGGTCAACGGCTATCTGGACGCTGACAACATTTATTCAGTAATGTGCAATGATGAAGAAGCTGTATACAATGCAACAAAACTCTTGATAAATAATTCACATCGTAATATAGTTTACTTATATACTAGTACTTCATACAGTGGCATGAATAAGTACCGCGGCTATCTTAAAGCAATTAATGAAGCCGGTATTACTCTCCCGGATGAATTCCATCATCTGTGTGGCAAGAACATATCTCATGCCAGAGATTATCTTACATATCTGTATGATAAAGGTATGAAGTTTGATGCCGTTATGACATCTGATGACTCTATCGCTGCCGGTGCTGTCAAGTTTGCACATACCCACGGAACCAGAATTCCTGAGGATTTAGAGGTTATTGGATATAATAACTCTGTTCTTTCATTATGTACAGAACCTGAGCTTACCTCTATTGACAGCAAGGTTGAGGAACTATCCTCATGCGCGGTAAGCGTGCTTATGAAGGTTTTATCCGGTGAAGATGCTGATAATCACAGTATCATCGCCGCTGATATAATAAAACGCAACACAACAATATTTTAATTCACAGGAGGATTATGAATCATGAAACAGTTCATGGACAAAGACTTTTTACTTTCAACTCCAACAGCTCAGCATTTATTCCACGATTATGCAGCTAAGATGCCAATACTTGACTATCACTGCCATATCAACCCTAGAGAAATCGCTGAAGACAGAAAGTTTGAGAACATCACACAGGTATGGCTTGGTGGCGATCATTACAAGTGGCGTCAGATGAGAACTAACGGTGTTGATGAGAAGTACATCACAGGTGATGCTTCTGACCGCGAGAAGTTCCAGAAATGGGCTGAGACTCTTGAGATGGCTATTGGTAACCCACTTTATCACTGGAGCCACCTTGAACTTCAGAGATACTTCGGATACAACGGTATTCTCAACGGCGACACAGCTGAGGAAGTATGGAATCTCTGTAATGCAAAGCTTCAGGAAGATTCTATGTCAGTTCGTAACCTTATCAAGCAGTCAAATGTTACATTAATCTGTACAACAGATGATCCTGTTGACTCACTTGAGTGGCATCAGGTTCTTAAGGATGATAAGACATTTGACGTACAGGTACTTCCTGCATGGAGACCTGACAAGGCTATGAACATTGAAAAGCCAGAATATCTTGATTACCTTGAGACATTATCTAATGTAAGCGGAATTAAAGTTAATTCATTCGCTTCATTAATAGATGCTCTTAGAAACCGTATGGATTTCTTTGCTTCTATGGGATGCTCAGTATCAGATCACGCTCTTGAGTATGTAATGTACAAGCCATACACAGAAGAAGAAATCGAAGCAATCTTTGCTAAGAGATTTTCTGGTTCTGCTATCACTACAGAAGAGATGAACAAGTTCAAGACAGCATTCATGGTATCTGTAGGTAAAGAATACAACAAGCGTAACTGGGTAATGCAGTTACATTATGGTACAATCCGTGATAATAACAGATTCCGTTATGACCAGTTAGGTCCAGATACTGGATTTGACTGCATCAACACATATGACTGCTCTGCTGAGATGGCTCAGTTCCTTAACGCACTTAATGCTACAGATGAGCTTCCTAAGACAATCATTTACTCACTTAACCCTTCAGTTAACGCTGCTATCGGAACAGTTATCGGATGCTTCCAGGATTCTAAGGCTGTTGGCAAGATTCAGCAGGGTTCAGCTTGGTGGTTCAACGATCATAAGGTTGGTATGACTAACCAGATGACAAGCCTTGCTAACTTAAGTCTTCTTGGTAACTTCATCGGAATGCTTACAGATTCAAGAAGCTTCCTCTCATACACAAGACATGAGTACTTCAGAAGAATCATGTGCGAGCTTATCGGTGGATGGGTAGAGAATGGTGAATACCCAGCAGATGAGAAGGCATTGAAGAAGATTGTTGAAGGTATCTCATACAACAATGCTGTAAGATACTTTGGATTTGATCTTTAATTCATATTCTTAACGAGAAAAAGCAGTTATCACAATTAATGTGGTAACTGCTTTTTTATGCGATGTCATAATTACTTATCAATTTTACTTATAAGACTGCTACTGTTCTCAAACAGAATATTTTTCATTTCATTTTCAAGCTTTCTCAATGTCAGACTTCTTAAAACCTACCAAATCTCCAAATTTCATCTGTTTCGTATGTCTTTTTCACCCCACATACTTGTTTTCTCCGCCAAAAAGCCCACTAAATGATCAAAAGATGCAGCCACCACACATCATGATAACTGCATCCATAATAATTATATATAACTACTTATTCTGTTCCTCTAACAGCTTCTTTAATCTGTCTATTTCTGCATCCTTTTCTTCTAAACGTGCCCTATTTTCTTCTAACTGTGAGTCTTTTTCTTCTAACTGTGCCCTATTTTCTTCTGCCTGCACCTTCAGTTCATCAATCTCATCCTTCATCCTGTCAACCATCAGCTCTGCCGTATTCCTGTCTAATATCCTCAACGCTTCAGAAAACATACTGAGCACCTCCTTTGGTCTCTCCAAATACTCATTAATATCCAGACGTACTGATTCCAAGTCAGGAAATATCTCTATCAACTGCTCTATCTCCTCCGGTGTCTCGGCTACAAATAGCGACAGATACTTTAAGCGGTCAAGCTTCATCTTCTCGGTTACCTGCTTTTCACTGTACTGCGTTCTGTCATAATCGTATTCCGTCACCTCGGTACGCCCTTTTCTAATATCAGAATATCGGTATTTCTTAAATGTGTCAAGGCTTACCAGTACAAAATCCTGCAAAAGATTTATCTTAATTCCAGTATTAAACTTTGTTTTGCCGACATGAAAATATAATGCCTCATCAATCTCGCTGATAAGGCTGCTGCTACTGTTCTCAAACAGAATAATAGTATGAACTGGTCGCATATCCTTATACGAAGGTTTTGACGAGCCATTCATCGAACTCCTAAGGCTCCCAGCACCTCCTATCTCACGGTTTCCAGTAATCATCTTATACTGGCGCAGCACAAGGTCTGCTGAGTAACACGATATTCTCTCTGCCTGAAAATCATAAGAAATCTTCTGAATCTCAATATTAGCGATACTTCCATCAGACATCATAACAACCATATCCATAATAATCATCACACCAAGGAACTGTGAATCCTCATTAGGAAATACTTCAAGAACAGTAACCTTCTGCCCCAGCAGACAACTCACCAGCTCTGAAAGCCTGTCTCTTCTCTCAACCGGATTAAATATCTTCTTAAAGAATGGATCATATAATAACGGAAGTGACTTCCTTCCCTTTAGAAAATCCTCATATCTTCCAATCCATTCTTCATTACTCTTAAGATATCCATATGCACTCAGGCTCCATGAATCTCCTTTAATCTGACGCATGGCTGCATCATAATAATCCTTCTTCTCACTAAACTCCATAATACATTTACAACACCAGTGTTACTTCCTCCTCTTAATTAATAAACATGCACATTTATATATGTACAGTATCATATATATAGAGAAGTGTAAATATACTTGTCGTATTCTGTAGTCTTTGCGTCGTCATCTGTTGTTTTTTCGTCGTATTAGGTTATCTCTTAATATCCAATCATAAATTCATATAAATCTTCCAATGCTTCCTGCAAATCAGCATTTTTTCTCTCTGGAAATCAATTGTGACAACTGCATCATCTGCATATCCGTTGGTATACAACAAACATCATAAGACATCCTAACCAGCTTTAACAAAAGTGCTGCTTTCTTGGTTTTAGGATATTTCATGCAGTATTCTTCAATTATAATTCTTGAGTATTCATCCATTTGTATCCACCATTATCTTTCATATTATTTATTAAATAATACTCTAAATCAAAGCCAAACACCAGCTAATAATCCGCTCATCATATTAATACTTTAGATTATTACAAATGTTTATTTATATCTAATCCTACTAACATATAAAGTAAACAATGTCATTTAGCGAACAGAAGATATCTTGTTGTGGATAGACGGTACGCTAGTGTGGTTGTATTCAATAAACCTTGTTTTTTTAGCCTTTAATATTCTTTGTAGATACCTCTTGTATTCATTAGATTTTATCAACTTGCTAGGTCAGTAATATTCTACACAAGGTATTTTTTGCCAATTTCCTGACCTATTTAAAGTATACATGAAACTTCAGTATATTATTAAACATAATTTATAAATCATAAACAGCAATATAACTATCCTGCATCTTAGCCTTATGATATTTGCCATCATTTAAAATATACATTTTATCATCTATAACTATAATTCCTTCTATTGCAAATGATTTCTGAACAGTATATGCGCATTTATTATATCCTGACTGTGTATTTATCTCAAAAACAAAATTATTTTCCCCATCATAATCAGCCCCAACTGTTGCATATAAATTACCATTATCTAATAAACATATATGATCCTGGTTTTGGTAATTAAATTTTATTTTCTTTATAATATTTCCTTCTCTGTCCATTTTTAATAAAAATTCCGAATAACATAAAACCCAGATAAAATCATTGTCTACAGCTATACCATTCGACTTATATTTAGAATATCTGCCTAATGATATATTCTTTTTTGTTGTTCCATCTTTTTCTATATTATATATTTCATCACCTGTTGCAAGCCATAAAGAATCATCTTTTTTATCATAAGATATTCCTTGTAAATTAATATCTCCGCCCAAAATATCATTCAACGAAAGTTCACTAATAACAGATGTCATATCTTTATTAATCTGAACAATTCTAGGTATAGTTCTTTCATTTGAACTTAATGCCCCATAATCAGCAATCCAAAATGTATCACTTTTTTCATCATAAGTTAGTCCTGTACAAGTAAAATTTTCTAATCCAATATCTTCAAATCTAACAATTTGTGATGGTGAAATATTCTTTGTTTCAGAATTAATTTTTTTATTTGGAGAAATAGGTCTAGAAATTATTTTAATAATAATAGTAATAGCAGCTAAAATCACTATTAAAATCAATATAATTTTCAATGCTTTTTTATACATTTCTTCTTTTCCTACCTTTCATATATTTAACAAGTGCAATAACTATATCTTTATTTAATATAAAAGCTCCAATAATAAAAAAAGGCAACAATATCATTGATAAGATCCTATTTTTTAAATAATATATTATTATACTGCCTGTTAAAATTATAATTATAAATATGCATTGTTTTATATTAAACTTAATATTCAAATATTTTTTTGTATCTACTATTCTATATATCATTGTTAAGAGATAACCTACAAATGTCGAAATTGAAGCAGCATATAATCCTAAATATTTAACAAACAATAAATTCACTACAATGTTAATTGCTGCAGCAATAAATGTTGTTTTTGCAATTTCAATTGTTTTTTTTGTTGCAACATAAACTACCCCAAGCAAACCAACTATAACATTAAATAATGATGCCACCAAATAAATAGGAATATTTAAATATGCCTCATTATAAGCAGAATTTACAAACCAACTAAATACAATTGGTAAACATACAATTATTCCAATACAAAATGTAGAAAAAATAGTTATTATCTTTTCTATTGTTTGTGAAAAAAAAACATCTCTATCTTCATCAAAATAATGTATTGCACCTGTTTCATGCCATGCCAATTGAAATATATTAAAAAAAGTCATAAAAATTGCCGGAAACTTATGAGTAACTGCCAAAATACCATTTGCAGCAGTTCCTAATATAATAGACACTATTAATCTGTCTGAACTATTCATAACCCATAAAGAAAGCTGATTTGGCACAAGCGGAACAGAATATTTTAATTCTGCCAAAATTATTTTTTTATCATATACTTTTATAGATATATATTTATATATATTTAACTTTAAAAAAAGGAATATACAACAAATAACATTTCCACCAAAAGTTGCAACCAACATTCCTTCTGCACCCATTTTAATAAATGCAATACATAATACATTTAATACTATAGTTACGAAAGAACATATGAAGCTTCCAACTGCATAATCTACAGTCTTTTTTAATCCTCTTGCAATTTGAAGAAACATATTACTGAAACAAGTTGCTATTAAAATTAATACTATCCATATTTTATATAGAGACGACAAAAATGGAATAATAACCAAATATAAAATAAGAAATAACATGTTAAATCCAATAAGGAATAACAACCCATTAGACACAATTTTTTTTATTGATTTTTCATCTTTACAATTTAATAAATACCTAAAAACGCCCTGATCAATCATTAAAGATGTTATAGGAATTATAAGCTGGACTAACGTTGTGATTAAATCAACTGTTCCATATTCCTCAGTCGATAATAATGATGTATATAGTGGAAGTAGTAAAAAAGTTATAAATTGAGTTGAAATTCTTCCTATTGTTATTATTAAAGTATTTTTAGTTAAATCTTTTATTCTGCTCATAACTTTCCCTTATTATTTGCTACTATTTTGTTTGAATTTACCAGTTAATAATTTATATAATTTTCTTGCTTTTCTTTTAACACCAGGAATGTCATGAAATAATTTTACAAATAAGAAGAATGGATTTGTAATTGTATTTATAAACTTTTCAAACCTATTATATTGCCTATTATTATCATATAACTTCTGTTTAAATAATTTCTCACATCCACCTTTAACCCAATTTGTTCCATCATCACATACTCTATTTCTTACATTATAATATGATGGTGAATTATATTCAGGTATCATTCCCCAAGCAATATGTGCATGTCCATTAAAACAAAACGGCTGCATACAAGAATAGCCTACAGGTCTAAATTGAATTGGTTTGTTTAAATTTTTAAAAATGTTTTGAGTGTTCATTCTTCCATAACATTGAGATGCCTCACCTGAAGATAAATCAACTAATAAGCTCCATGCTCCTGCATAACAAAATTCTTTTCTTTTTTTGCCAAATAAATCCATCTTTAATTTAAACATATCCGATTTTAACACCGACCATGTATTTACATACTCATCTTTACTCATTTTTGTTAAAAGATTTTTTCCATTTGTTGCATCATCCCTTCCCACTGTTGCATGACATACAGCACCTGCATTTTTTTTACACCTTTCACATAAATCCGGAATACTTGATGCTATTTTATCATACGGCATTAACTCTATAGTAAACGAACACGGCGATTCTTTTATTTTCTTAACATTGCTCCAATATATTCCTTCTATTTTTTTATCTTTAATCTGCTCATAATGATATGAGCATTTAAAAAATAAATTTGTTAATAATTCCTCTGGAAAAGATAAAATTTCATCTAATCTTTTAGTTACTGTTGCATTTGTTATTATTTCAACTGAATGTCCTTCTTCTAATAATCCTTTTGTTAATGCGACAATATCTTTATATAACAATGTCTCTCCCTGTGCAGTTAAATTAATAAAGCATTCCCCTCCTAAACGCTCTTTTGAAAAAGCTTTTATCATATGCTCTATTGGATATTTGAATTCAATATCTTTTCGTTCATGCCATCCATCCACTTGTGATACGAGACAATATTCACATTTTAAATTACATAAATTAGTAGGAATATAGCATAATATTAATTTATTCATTTTATTCATAATTTAATCCTCTTTTATAATCGTATTAATTACATCAAAATTCTGTTTATAATTTAAACTCTTTGGATTTTCTAATTTCAAAAATTCATGTATCTGTTCTGTATTAATTATTTCATTGCCCACACAAATTTTTAATCCACTTTCGTTTTTTAACCATTCATCATAAACACCTGAAACCTTTTTGGTCGTATTGTCAAATGCTATACATTTTGTTCCACCTATAATAGAAAAAATCATTGAATGAAGTCTATCTGTTATAACAAGTTGAACATCCGCAAATTCATTTATTTTATTTTCTATGTATTGTTCTCTTTTATCAATCCTGATATATTTTTCGTCTATAACAGAACTGGAATCAATACAACAATAGCCTTGTAATTCCAACTCCTTTTTTAGTTTTTCGAGCCATTCATATTCTTCCGATTTTTCAATATCATTTCTAATGGAAAATATTATTTTTTTATTATCTTTGTTATGCTCTTTAATTTTATCCATTCTTAACAGTGCCATATCTGGCAGTAAAAAACATCTATCCTGTGGAATATTTAATTTGTTCAAACAATAATTATACGATCTTCGTTCTCTTAAACATAAATAAACATTTTTATTATTATCAAGTATACTTTTAAATTTATCTGATGATGAAAATCTGCCTTTCCCAGAAAAATAAACAGTTTGTGGCAAAATTATTATTTTATTATCACATAGTCTCTGAATAACATCTTCTATAACCATCTGGTCTTCATATAAATCCCCCATCCAGCCACCACCTGCTATAACAATAACATCATTCTTTTTTGCTTTAATCTTATAAGGAAATAATTCATATAAAAACTCTGGAACCTCTATAAAATCATTATATCCCCAATCTTTAAGTAAATTAATACTTTCCGACGCTATCAAATGATCTCCAAGATTTCCATGTATAGGAGTTCCTATTAAAATAATTCTTTTTTCAGAATTATTTTTTATTTTTTTGAACACCTCCTTATAATCCGGATAAGAAAGCTTTAACTTTATATATTTTTTTGTTTTATTAAAGAATGAAAATTTCATACATGTTCTCCATTTTAATATTGTCTATACTTATTAATATATAATCTATAAAAGCATTGATATAAAGGAAAAGAATATGCAAATATTATCATCTGAATTTTTCTGATTTTATTTAAACAATCTATTGAAATAATCTTTCTCACATTGTGTCTTGCATATTTCTGAACTTTCTTTATATAATCTCTTTTATAATATGAACTTCTAATCATACTATTAGCAACAACAATAAGCCAATGCAAATATCCAATTTCAATATACTTATTCTCATTACAAAAAGATAATCCGAAATCGTGCACTTCTTTAACTGCTCTTGCTAGATCCATTGTTCTATCTGTAAATTTCATACCTCCAATAGAAGCTCCTCTATGGCAATACACATAAAAGTTATAATTTGTAGATGTTATCTTTTTAGCATTTGCTATTACCTTATAATTAGTAAACATATCCTCATAAAGTTTTCCTACTGGATACAAGATATCTTTATATAAAGACTTTCTTATAACTTTATTACATGTTATAACATCTATCTCAGGTAATATTAACATGCCGTCTATTGCTTCCTGTGCAGAATATACTGTTAATTTATCCTGATAATTATTTGTCTCTATTTCTTTTTTTTCAGAACTATCTTCATATACATTTACACAACCATATGTTAATATATCGCAATTTTCATTTTTAATTACTTTTTTAAAATAAGTGTATGCACCTGGTAATATATAATCATCACTATCAATAAAAGAAATATACTCTCCCTCTGCTTCTTGCACGCATCTGTTTCTTACTGCTGCTAATCCTTTATTTTCTTGATGAATCACTTTAATAAAATCATACTTTTTTGAATACTCATCACAAATTTCACCGCTTTTATCTGTTGAGCCATCATCTACTAATAGAATCTCACAATTTTCAATATCTTGAGATATAATACTATCTATACATCTCCTTAGATATTTCTCAACATTATATACTGGTATAGCTATTGTTATTATCTTTTTGCACATTTTTTTCCTTTCATATTTAAATACATTTTCCTCGGATAATATGGAAGCCATAATACCGGAAATTTCCCCCCTAAAATGCTGCATATTACTGGTATTAAAATTCCCACACAACTCCCCAGCAATATATTGATAAGTATAATTACATTATTATCTCCAAATAAAAAAACAGCCTTTCTTACTATAGAAACAAAAATTGAATGAAACATATATATTGGTAAGGTATTCTCTCCTAAAATTATTAATATATTTCTAACTTTATGTACATGTAACCAATTAATAAAATTTATAAAAATACACATTCCTATTATTGCAAATATTGTTTTACTTATAGGCTGCTGATGAATATCCAAAGAATAAACATACAAATATATAAAACAATATAAAACTATTAGTACTCCTATTATCAAAAGATTACTTTTTTTTAATATATAAACATCTTTTAATTTATATTGATTAATTAAAAAGCCTACATTAAAAAAGCAAAAATAATATAAAAGCCTATCTAAAAGAAATTTAGTTTCAATATTAATTCTGATTTCGGAATGCATATATATATACCAGCCTATATAAAAAAGCAGTGTTAAAAAAAATATATATTTCTTATCAAGATAAATATATACAAAACTAAACATATATATAATCAACTGAATATACAAAAACCAAAAATGAGATATTGGTTTGTGCCATATTGAGCCAAATGCTGTTAAAGAATATTTTGTATTACCTATTAAATTCCCTACGATAACATAAATAAGAGTTCCCATAATATATGGAATTGCAATATCAATTAATTTCTTTTTTATAACATCTATATAGTTTGTATATTTACATACTTCTACATAGGAAAACAAAAAACCACTTATACAAAAAAACAATGGCATTTGAAATGATTCAACTAAATAATATAAATAAGACCAAAATGTAGTTTTATTAACAACATCTATACACCCAGATATTGCATGCCCCAAAACAACAAGTATTATTGCTGCCCCCTTCAATTCGTCTATTAAAACTATTTTTTTCATATAATGTTCTCCTTCTTATCTAAACCATATAGACTTATACGGAATTGCCTTATACCAATTAGCAACATATAAAACATATACTTGAAACAGAACTAAACTTCCATATGTTATAAAAGAAACTAAAAATCTTTTTCTATTATTAGAAATATTACATAAATAATCTGGTATATATAAAATTACTGTTGGTATAATAAAATAATCAAGGAATCTAAAAATGAAAGCAATTGATTCACTTAGCGAAGCAATTGCTAAAGCTATAGCAGCATGAGAAAGCCAAAAATAATATTCCTTCGTTCTATTTTTAGAAAACAATAATATCAAAAAAATTAAAAGAGCAACTAAAAAAAACATCATCTCAAAATTAGTATCCATATACATTGCAGGAATATACTTCGCATATTTAGGTATATACCCCATTATATAAATCACCAAATTAAACACCCATTTTGCTCCAATTATACATCCTAATAAAAGAGCAACTAAAACATTCTTCTTGTATATTTTTCCATATATAAAATACATTGGAATAAGGATTAAACAACTTCTATGAAATAGTGAAGCTATCAACAAAAATAATAAATAATGCACGAATTCTCTTTTATATACATATTTGATTGAATATATATAGAGAGAGACCGCAATTATCTGCCTTATCATAGTACTTGAATCTAAAAAAAATCCTGACAAAAAGATACACATTACAGACTGCCAAAAATACTTAGCATTATTGCATATTGCAATAATTAATATGGTATATGTTAAAATTGAACTACAAAAAATTACCCATACATAATCATTTGTAAATTTTGCTACAATTTTATTTAAAAAAATATAACCGCTCTCTACATATGAATCCACATTTAGATTAGTATGATATAAAACACTATAGAAAATTTTTCTATAAGTTCCTGTATAATCTGTACCAAATCCATATCTACTAGCATGTATAAAAACCATAGGAAAGAAAACCAATAAACATATTCCTATAAATTGAATACCATTTTTACTTAAAACTATGCTCAATTTTTTTCTAGTTTTATATCCAGAATTCTGTTCTATCTGCATTTTAAATTTTTTGTATATTTCTGTTTTTTCAACAAGATATGCAACAAAAACAGTATATAAAAATAATATAATATAAATCATATTCTTACCTTTTAAAAACATCTAAATAAAATAACAATACGCGTAATAAAATTTGACATTTTAATACCACAATCCAGTTTTGTATTAAAGGCAAGTCTAAAAGTAGCTCTAGTACTTGTCTTATAATCTCTAATAGATTTAAGTATTACTTTATTGTCCCCTTCAATTTTATCTGCACGAAAATCTAAAAGTTTCTTAACCGCCTTAAATCTTTGATTTCTACATTTTCCAAAATATCTCAGCTCATGTTTTATTCTTTTCTTTAATCCACCGCCATCAACTGATGTATTAGTTCCATATCTTCTGAATAAAATATGAGGAGAGTTGTCAAACACTACTTTTCCTCCTGTAGCCCAACATGTTAGAACTGTCCATGAATCGTGTGAATATTCCAAATCAAGCTTAGATGAACCATAAAGCATGTCTCTCAAATTTTTATTTAATACAAATGTACAGCCTGCTAAACGTTCTCTCACAAGCTGACTATATATACTTAACTTTAATTTAGGATATGACTGTACACTCAATGGCTTCAAATCTTCATTAACACGCTGCAAAGAAGTACAATATAAAAGAGGTTTACTTGTGTCTTCTTTTTTCAATCTCTCAATTCCACTAATCAATTTATCTGGCATCCAAACATCATCTTGATCGGCATAAGCATAAAAATCACTCTTATCACTACTATCTATCAATTCTAGAAAACTTCTTATAAATCCACAATTTTGTCCTTTAATTAATTTTATTTGGCCTTTACTTTCATAATCTTCCAGTATTTTTAGCGTTCCATCTTCAGAACCATCATCTCTTACTAATATGCTTACATTGACATTCTCTTGCGATAAAATACTATCAATCTGATTTCGTAAATATTTTTCCCCATTATATGTTGACATTAAAACCTGTATATTTTCGTTCATTACAATCCTCTTTATTTAATAATCCTTTCAATATCCTCAAGTATTAAATCAACTCTTAATCTGTTCTTTTCCATAACTTCATTTACATTGTATCTATCTAGGAATTCTTTTTTTAATCCATAATTTAATACCTTGACATCATCCGCTCCGTAGAAACGCGCAATTTTTTCTCCAAAGCCTCCATCAAGTATTCCATCTTCTAATGTAATAATCAGTCTATGATTTTTCTTTAGATCATTAAGTAAATCAGTATCTACACCTGTTATATAAATAGGATTAATAAGTGTTGGTAAATTGTATTTATCTGCAATTTCTGTGCATAATTTCTCACCAAGCTGATAAAAATCACCTAAAGCAAGAACTGCAATATACGAACCTTCTTGAGTTACTATATATTTGTTTAAATCATCATAATTTGATTTAACAGCATATTCAGACTCAAACACTCCATTTCTTGGTGCTCTTATTGCAACAGGATACAAATTCTGATTAAGGCTCCAGTCTATCATTGCCAGATATTCCTGTTTATTTGTTGGAGCAAGATATACAAGTTCTGGAATATTTGACATCATTGGAATATCAAATATTCCAATATGAGTTACATCATTAGCTGCATAAACAGAAGCATTTACAACAATCATCGTTACAGGAGATTTATTTATACATAACTCCTGTGATATCTGGTCATATGTTCTCTGATAAAAAGTAGACATTGTTACAAACACAGGTTTACATCCATTTTTTGCTAACCCTGCTGCCATACTTATTGCATGTTCCTCACATATTCCAACATCTATAAATTGTTTTCCAGCTTCACGTCTATACTTTTCTGAAAATGATAATGAATCCGGTACAGCTGCTATCATTGTCACAACTTTAGAATCATTTTTCATTTTTTTTATAAGATAATCTCTTACTATTCTGTCATAGCGTTCGCCATTAAATGGATTTTTTTCTTGTCCACTAGAAATCTCAAATGGTCTTACCCAATGTGTAGACTCTTTATGCTCCTCAGAATATTTATATCCTTTTCCTTTAGTAGTGCATATATGTACAACAACCGGTCTGTCAATATTCTTTACACTTTTAAATGCTTCTATAAGCTGTTGTATATCATTGCCATCTTCAACAAAAACATATTCATACCCAAATGCTTTGAATAAATTATTTTCTGACTTTCCATGTGATTTTCTTAATTCATACAGATTCTTATATATACCACCATGATCTTCTGCAATTGACATCTGATTATCATTGAAAACTATTATAAAATTGCTGTTTAAATCTGAGCCGGCATAATCTAATCCTTCAAAAGCTTCTCCACCGCTTAATGAACCATCTCCAATAAAGGCAATAATATTTTCTTTTCCTCCATTCAAATCTCTTGCCTTTGCAAGCCCGCATGCCAAACTTATTGATGTTGCTGTGTGACCCACCCTGAATAAATCATGTTCACTTTCTAATGGATTAGTATATCCATTAAATTCACGATATTTTTCTGGATATATAAATCCTTCTTTTCTGCCAGTTAATATTTTATGTGTATAACACTGATGTGAAACATCAAACACAATTTTATCTTCTGGTGAATTAAACACATAATGCAGTGCTATTGTCGCCTCAACAACTCCAAGATTTGATGATAAATGTCCACCGCAAGAACTCATCTTTAAAATTAATGCATTTCTTATTTCTTCTGCTAATTCATCAAGATTTTTGATATTGATTTTTTTCAAATCATCTGGTCCATTAATTTGTTCCAAAAACATTGGTTATCCTTTCTAATTATTTAAATAATAATTAATAGTTTCTTTAATCCCCTGCTCTATTGAATACTGTATATTCCAGCCTAATTGTTTTAATTTATTATTATCCATGCATATTCCCGGTTTTCTATTTTCAGATTTTTCTGATAAATATTTTACCTGAGTTTTAATATTTAAAGATTCATTAATTTGATGTGAAATAATTTGTGCCATTTCATCAACAGCTTTAAAATTACCCAAATCTCCGTTTGAAGAAATATTATATGATTCCCCTGAAATTCCCTTTTCTGCAATCAATAACACACCTCTTACTGCATCTTCCACATAGATGTTGTCTCTTCTTGCTATATCAGAATTATTTAATGTTATATCTTCTCCTCTTTCAGCTTTATTAATAAATTCATAAAATGCCGTATTGGGCATATATGGAACAGGTCCGTATATATAACTAAATCTTGCAATAATCGTTTCAATTCCATATTGCCTGCTATAAGCTTTAGCAAGCACTTCTATAAAACGCTTTGATTCTGAATAAGGAGAATTTACAGCATCTAAATTGTCTGCTATAGATGTCTCATCTTCTTTTACTGTGATATTTTCAGACGTATTATTTGCATATACTGTTGCCGATGAAAATAATACTAATCTTCCTTTTTTCCCTGTCTCTTGAGTCTGATTTTTAAGAAAATCCAATAAATATTTTGTTCCAAGTACATTCGGCTCAATAACATCAACAGGAGATTCTTTTATAACAGCTCCTGAAATAGGACTTGCAGCATGAAAAATATAATCAATACATCCAATATCATCATTTATGGGCTTAGAAGCATCCTGAGCAATTATTTTGACACGCCCAGCTTTGATATATTCTTTGTATATCCGTTCTAATTTTTCTTTGTTACGGCTTAATGCGACAATTTTTACGTTATTTTCTTTTAAAAGAAAGCTTGCAATATGACTGCCCATTAATCCCGTTGCACCTGTTATCAAAACTGTTTTATTTGAAAAAGCACTCATTTTTATTTTCTCCTATCAGTGTCTTATATCATCTAATATATATTTATCTAATTCAGGAACCATATCATACATTTTTCTGCCTCTTGGTAAAGATGGTTCTAATGTCAATTGACTATCAGCACAAAAATCAATTATGAACGGCTTATTATCTGGTATATCCTTCAAGTCATTAAACGAAGATGCTTTAACATATCCAATATCATAAGCTGCTGCTATCAGCTTAAAATCAGGAGAACTATACCCTGTATTATATGTAGTATGAACTGCATAACCTTCTCTTTTTTCCCTATCTTTGATCATTCCTGAAATTTTATTATTTATTATGAATATTAAAACTGGTATCTTCTCTCGCGAAATAAACTGCAATTCCTGAATATTTAACTGAAATCCCTGATCGCCAGTTACACATACAATATGCTTTTTGTTTTTATAAAAAATCCCTATGCTCTTTGCTAAACTGCATCCTAAGGCTCCAAAAGATTTTGAATAATATGTTCTCGCTTTTACTCCACTTAATTCATATGCTTTTGATGCCCAAAACTCATTATTTCCAACATCCATTACAAAATCAGAATCTTTATACTCTTTAAAAATCTGACATAAAAAATCAACTGTACTATTACAATCGCAAAACATAAGTTTATTTTTCACTAAGCAGCATAAATCTGTCCAATTACTACTACAATTAATTTTAAAATTGAATTCTTCAACGAAGCTTCTTAAATCATTTTTTATCGTGTATGTATTTAAAATTGACCTCTGAATTTCTCTGCGGTCATATTCAATTCTAATTATTTTTTTATTTTCTAAAGCTTTTTTATAGCTTTCCGAATTTAATGGAAATGCCATTCTATTTCCCAAAGCAATTACTAAATCAGCTTCTGAAAAAATATAATTACTGTATCTTAATCCATGACTTCCTATATATCCATAGTAATTATCAAACAATCTTCCAGAATCCTGTGAACCACGACTCGACAAAACTGGAATATTTGTTTTATTGATAATTTTTGAAAGCTGTATCTCAACTCCTGCCTGCCTTATTCCATCTCCTATTAATACAACCGGTTTATGAGCTTCTTTTAACATCTCATACACAGAATCATAATTAATCGTATTTTTTTTAAATTTACATTCATTAATATGTTCACTTATATCAATTTCTTTTTTCCATATAGATGAGCAAAAATCTAATAATACAGGTCCTTTTCTTCCTGATAAAGCCGCTTGAAATGCTTTATTTATTATCTTTTCTGCTTCATATTCATTCTCTACTACAGCAGCATACTTAGTTATATTTTTTACAATATCTACAGTGTTCATTTCTTGTTCTTGTTCAAAACGCTGCTTATTTTGTGATGCATTTCCAGCATGAGCTGTAATAAATACTACAGGCAGAGAATCTGCATATGCATCTGCTATTCCTGTTACGAGGTTAGTAAATCCCGGTCCTCTTGTTGCATATGCACATGCTAATCCATGCTCTGCCTGTGAATATCCATTCGCCTCAAAAGCAGAACACTGCTCATGATAACTTAAATGAGGATATATACCATCTTCCTTATCTAATGCATATAAAAAATCTATTATTACTCCGCCTGGAATTCCAAACGCATGATTTACCCCATTATTCTTAAGTTTTTTTACTAAGTATTCTGCAACATTCATATTATTTCCAACCTAAAATTCTGCTATTTTAATCAATTTTTCTACATTATCAGTTGTATATCTTTGTCTTAAATCTTCCGGCATGTCTGATAATATCTCATTTATTTCTGCATATGATTTTTTATATTTATTTCTCAATGCAATAGAATATTTATATGCTGTTCTGTGTAACGCTGGTAATAAACGTGTAACAGAGTATCCCCATAAAGCATCACTATAGTATTTTTCAATTATTTCACATGCATTTAATACCTCTGAAAAATTGTACTTATTATCTGCCTTGTTTATATATCCTATTATCAATTCAGTTTGAAGATTTCCAGCCCCCTGCCCCATACCCATAACACATGAATCAATTATTAAATCTCTTGCAGAATTCATATCTATAAAAGTCTGAACATTACTAAATGCAAGATTCATATTATTGTGTGCATGGAATCCTATTTTAATCTGCGGCTTTAATCCCTCATCATATACATTAAATAAATCAACTACATCTCTATTTTCCATATAGCCATAGCTATCAACAAAATATAAGGCATACGCATTCATCTCATTTGATTTTTCAATTAACAATTGAATTTCTTCTTTTGTATATCTCATTGTAAGCATTGGTTGAACAAATACTTTATATCCTTTAGATGATAAGGCTGCACAAAAATCTAAAGACTTCTGCAGTTCGGAATATCTTATAATCACTCTTACTGCTTCACATAATGAAGGATTCCATTTGGGAATATCATCAATAGGTGTATCTGGTCCCCTATACAATGCTGCAAACATCTGATTCTGTTTTTTCTTTAAGGGCATTTGTTTTGAAATATCCTCAATATTTTTATATATACAGAATCCTGTTCTATCATCACTTGTAATTTCTATTGACCCCAATTCTATAATATCAATAGCTGAATCAGCTAAATAACCGGCTGTCATTCTAGAATCATTTTCCGAGAATCTCACATGAGATAAATCATTCTTTTCAGCATCTTCTAATCCAAGTCCGCCATCTCTAAGCGTACAATCTAGAATTTGAATATTTTTACTCACTCTTAATTACTCCGTTTCTATGATATTCTTTGATTGTGCATCTATAATTGTTCTTTTAATCTTCTTAACTCTATAATTGTTGTATAATTTTGAGGCAATAACTAATACAATCTTTTTAGGAAGATGATTAACAAAAAACTGTACTATTTTATCTTTTCTTTTTCTTGTATCTTTAAATCCAGGTTCATCTTTCCATGGTGTCAGCATTTTATATTTTTCATACAATGCCTTTCTTGGATGATTAGAGTTTGCATACCATGCTCTATTTGTAATCAAGAATGAATTAGTCAAATGTACTATTGCTGGATTTTTCACAGCTTCTTCTATTTCATTTCTTTGATAGTATCTTTTAACATGTCTTAATTTCATAACTTCATCATATGTTAATATTTCCATCATGCTATACATATTGTATTTAGGATTAAGAATAAGGATATCTCCCTGTAAAGCTGCATTGAATGCTGTCTGTTCCATGAAAAATACATATCCGCCATTTTCCCCACAATATTTCCTTACCTTGTCACCTATCCGTTTTTGTTTCCATGCTTTCAAATCTTCAAGAATCATACCGCTGTTACAGTAAAATGCATCTTTATTTAACCCTAATAACTCATAATATTTTTCTCCAAGACAATCTATTACACCAGCTGCACAATGACCTTTCAAATCTATATTCCAAAGTTCAGTTAAATCATCAGTTACTAATATGTCACTATCAAGATACAAAATCCTTTCAACATCATCTGGAAGTAAGTCATCCAAATATAATTTCATATATGAATTGAAAAACCATCCTGCTCTTACATCCTTTAAACCAAGATTTTCTACTTTATTAACATCTGGCATAGGAATAAAATGAAGTGTTCTATTATATTTACCTGCCAATTGATTCAATTTATCTTTATTTTCATCTGACAATGGATTTTCAAATATGTATACATGTATTTCATCAAAGCTTTTATTATTTTCAAATAAAGAAGCCATGGACGTTGCCAGTACCGGGGCAAAAAGATCACTGCTGTGATATGTTACATTCATTATATTGCTCATCTATTTACCAACTTTCATAAATTCTTCAATCTGTTTATTCATACATTTTTCGATATCTCCATTAGTCAGCCAGCATTTACTCCATTCAACAACCTTTTCAATTGCTATATTCAAATCCCAATGTGGCTGCCAGCCAAATGTTTTTTTCAATTTAGAACAATCTAATTTCAGGAAATTAGCTTCATGTGGACCGCCATCATATTTATCAATCCACTTCATGCCTTCTCCCCAATGTTTAACAAATAAATCAACCAATGCTCCTGTCTGAAAACAATCCCTGTCATCTGGTCCGACATTGTAATATCCTGCATACTTTATATCTTCATATTGTTTCTGTGCTATCATCAAATATGCATATATTGGTTCTAAAACATGCTGATATGGTCTTGTTGAAAATGGATTTCTCACTACAATATCTTCATGTTTAATAGCTGCTCTTATACAATCTGGTATAATTCTGTCACTTGCAAAGTCTCCTCCACCAATAACATTTCCAGCTCTTGCAGTTGATACTGCTATATTCATATTTTTAAAAAATGAATTAATATATGAATGTGTAACCAATTCCGAACACGACTTTGAATTAGAATAAGGGTCATATCCATCTAATTCCTCATTTTCACGGTATCCCCATTCCCATTCTTTATTAAGATAAACCTTATCTGTTGTTACATTTAAAAATGACTTTACTGAATCACTTGTTCTAACACATTCACATATATTCACTGTTCCCATAACATTTGTCTCATATGTATAAACAGGATTCTTATAACTCTCTCTGACTATTGGCTGTGCTGCTAAATGAAAAACTATTTCCGGCTGTGTTTTTATAAATGTTTCTTTTAATTTTGATAAATCTCTTATATCTCCAATAACAGAATTCATTTTTCCGCTTATATTAGCAATTTCAAAAAGTGAAGGTTTTGTAGGCGGATTTAATGCATAACCTGTTACTTCTGCTCCTGCATTAATTAACATCTGGCAAAGCCATGCCCCTTTAAATCCCGTATGACCTGTTATTAATACTCTTTTCCCTTTATAAAAATCCATACTCACTATTACTTATCCCACACTTTCCATGGAGCATTTCCTATCTCCCACAAATTTTCCAGCATATCTTTTTCTCTCTTGGTATCCATACACTGCCAAAAGCCATCATGATAGAAACCTTTTAATTCTCCTTTACTTGCCAGGTTCTTCATAGGCTCTTGTTCAAATACTGTCGTATCATCCTTCAAATATTCAAATATTTCCGGATTGCACACCATATATCCGCCATTTATAACTGCACCATCTGTATCTTCTTTTTCTCTAAATGCTGTAATATTATTATCAGAATCAATATCTAATACGCCTTTTTGCTGAGCAATACTAACTGATGTTAATGTACATATCTTCCCATGGCTTTTATGAAATTCTAACAGCTTATTAATATTTACATCTGAAACAGCATCACCATATGTAAGATAGAATGTCTCATTCTCAACATATTTTTTTATTCTTTTAACTCTTCCACCTGTCATAGTATTTAATCCAGTGTCTACAACAGTAACTTTCCATGGTTCTGCATGCTGTTTATGCACAATAATGTTATTACCATTTGTAAAATCAAATGTAATATCAGATGTATGAAGGAAATAATCTGCAAACCACTCTTTAATAACATGTTGCTTATATCCAGCACATATTACAAATTCATTTACTCCGTAATATGAATACAATTTCATGATATGCCATAAAATAGGCATCTCACCTATTTCTATCATTGGCTTTGGTTTTAAATGTGATTCCTCAGAAATTCTTGTTCCGAATCCTCCTGCTAATATAACTGCTTTCATAATTTCTCCTCATAATGCTTATATAAATTCACGCTATCCTTCCCGCATCATACTCACTGGCGGTTAATTTTGCTCTTACTTCCAGCCCTGCCTTTATACGGCGTGGTTCTTTCCAAAGTTCAATTCCAAGTTCAGCGATTCGCTTGTGTCTGTCGATTCGAGTTATATAGGTCTGGCAGTTGTTAAGTGGACCTTTTTCGACTATAAGCCTGTTATCTACAATTATTCCGCATGACATTCTGATGCAGTTGTTTTCATCTATCAGCATCTTAAGGATTGCTCTTTCTTCTTCATATATAGGATTAAAGCCTCCTCCAATACGCACAGGAACAACCGTAGTTGGTATTCTCTTAAGCTGTTTTTCCAGTTCATTGGGTAAATTACTTTCGATAAACACATAACCTGGAAACAACCAGTCTTCTTCAAGATTCCACTTTCCTGAATATCTTTTAAGATACTGATATGTAGGCGCAAAAATATTGACTGCAGCATCTGTACTCAATGCATTCCTGCATTTTTCGATGGCAATCTTCTCTCTGCCTTTTCCAGCCATTACTACATACCACATACATCCTCCTACCAGAACTGATTGACTTTGGATATAATGGCACGCACTATCTGCAACATAATAAATATTATGTTGTAAATATTACAAACCATCTCATGTACTTTACCACAATTAAAATAAAAATACAACAGTTGTTGTATCTAATTTTATCGAATTTACAATTGAATTGTCGAAAAATCAATTGTAAACATTTTCTATTATCTTGTCTGATTTTTATAAAACACAGTAAATAAGTCTGTTTACACCAGCTAATATATCCAGAAAATTCATTTACAACATAATATTTATTATGTTGTACTTTTTACAAAATATTTTCTATTCACCACTTTTTAATTATATAATCACTTTTTACAACCATCTTCATGCTGTCTAGCAGCCTTGTATGTTCTTCCCCTGATGTTTTCACATATATACGGGTTTGTCTCAATACTGCTGTGACCAAGCACGTCTGCAAGACGGGCTATGTCCTTTTTAATATTGTAGAAGCTTCTGGCAAACAGATGTCTCATATTACGTGGGAATACTTTCGATGGGTCTATTCCTGCTGACACACTTAACTGCTTCAACATTTTCCAGATGTTGCACCTGTTTAAAGGGCTTCCGGTTCTTGTTATGAATATACTGCCCTGCACTATTTCATGTCTCTCCGCATATCTTAAGAGTGCATTTCTTAATTCTGACTGATATAATATTCTTCTTAATTTCCCTTTATTATGAATATCTGCCATGCCCTGGATTACAGATTCCAAAGTTACTGATTTAAGTTCACTTATCCTTATTCCTGTACTCCCAAGTGTCTGGATAATAAGAGCAAGCTGCTCGTTGCCAATGGAAGCAGCTGTATCAATAAGACATTCATATTCACCTTTCGTAAGTTCGCGTTTCTCTGGGACAAACATATTTTTCTGTACTTTTATCATCTTCACTTTCATATCTGCACAATTCATAACTTCAAGATAATGATTAACAGATGCAAGAAATGAATTAATACTTGATATTTTATAATCCCCTGTGCTTTCAATATAATACTTATAGTCAATAACCAGCTGCTTACTGATACATTTTCCCTTAGCATATTCATAGAACTTTTTCATATCTCTTACATACTTTTCAACAGTAAGCCTGCCCTTTTCTTCCTTTATAAGTATTTTCCTGTATTCTTCTATGCTTCTCTCTGTAATAAACATTTTCTTCATTTTGTTCTCCTCATTTATCCTTATTATATGTATCTATAGAAAAAACCCGCTGGTTAATCTCTTAACCAACGGGCTTTTACTGTTCTTTCATTATTATATTGTTCTTATCTTTTATTCCTTGTCTTTTCCATTACATCAAGAGTATGCATCTTACCATATGCATCTCTCTTATGCTTTGGAACTTCTCCTGCTTCAGAATTAAATATACCGACATTCTGACCTTTGTTATGCTTTGCTGCACATGCCGGACAATATCTTCCGTATCTTATCTCTGCTCCACAGTCCTCACATTTGATATAGCTGTCCGAACCGTCAGGAATCTCTATTCTTCCTTCTCGCAGATACCTGTTAATTGTTGATACAGGAACCCCTGTTCCATCTGATATATTAGCTGCATTAGAAGGACCATGGTCTTCTATATATTTTCTCACCTTGCCAAAAGATGTCAGTTCCTCTGCTCCACAGTTGTCACACTTAAACACTTCTCCAAATGCATAACGCATAAGTTCCCCACACTTCGGACATATCTTGGCACGGTCATATTTAATCAGCGTATCAATCTGGCGCTTTTCCTTTTTCTGCTTTTCTCTTTCCTCAATCTGCCTTAAAGTAGGTTTCATAATCATACCTTCTTTCTTTCAAGTGTATCTCTGAATATATCTCTTCGTTCAGTTTTACCAACTTTATTAATATCTCTTTCTTTATATGTTCCGTCATTCTTGATCTGCTTTTTCTTATAATTCTTATCATCCGGTTCTTGTTCCTGTGCTGTCCTGTCTGCCCTGCCCGGTTCCTTAAGAGCTTTCTCCAGTATCTCCTTATTCTGAAATGCAGAATTGCCATGGTTCATTGATAACATCTGTCTCTGCTTCTGGCTTATATACTGTTCAAGGTTAGCATTACGCACGCCTAACCTGCATCCATATACTATCTTGTTCTCACCGATAACAACCTTCCTCACAATAATCCCCATAAGACTGTAATTCTGATTAAAGTCAGCAAATACAAGTCTTACCGGCATATTAATGACATTGTCCATATCCTCCATGCCAACAAAAGAGAATCCACTCTCACTCACATCTTTGACAATAACATCAACTGCCTTACGGTTAGTCCCTAACTGCGCAACTCCCGAGATACCTATAAACAGCCTGAAAGCCCCTCGTCTGTTAACTTCAAAGCCTTCTCCATTAGCTGTAATCTTATAAAATGTTCCATTATCTTCTCTTATTGAATTAACCGCAACGCCCTTCCATAACATTGGTGGCTTACTGTCCCTTATCATATATACACTTACCATAATACCGCCACCTGAAGAATTAAAGCTTAATATCTTTCCATTAATTCTTATTGGCTCAACCAATACGCTTTGGTTAACTTTTCTGATAACCTTCGATGGAAACTCATATTTCTGTCCATTCATACTTAATTCAATTACCAGGTTATTATCCTCGGGTATGTCCTGTAAAAGCATAGTTATTCTCCATTACACGCAATTAATGATATAATCATAACACATTTACAACAATAAAAAAAGACTCTCATACCAAACTTGCATGAGAATCTTCTTTCATGATTAATTATTCTTCATCTTCTTCTGGTTCATTCCAGTTATGATATACATTCTGAACATCATCATCTTCATCTAAGAGTCCTAAGATTCTGTTCATCTTCTTAATATCATCCTCAGATGTAAGGTCTACAGTTGTCTGTGGAATCATAGTAACCTCTGCTGAAGCAAATGTTACTCCGGCATCAGCTAATGCCTGATTAACAGCATCAAACTCCTCTGGTGAAGTAAGGATTTCATAACAATCCTCTTCTTCATTGAAATCATCTGCACCAGCATCAAGAGCTAACATCATAAGCTCATCAGCATCTCCGGTATATTCTTCCTTGTCTACAATCATCTGTCCCTTGTTATCAAACATGAATGATACACAGCCTGGAGTACCAACATTACCGCCACCCTTAGTGAATGCACTACGGATATTAGAAGCTGCTCTGTTTCTGTTATCAGTAAGAGCCTCTACGATAATAGCTGTTCCGTTAGGACCATATCCTTCATATGTAACTGATTCGTAGTTAGACATATCATTACTTGCAGCCTTCTTAATAGCTCTGTCAATTGTATCATTAGGCATATTAGCTGCTTTACACTTAGCAACAACCTGTCTTAACTTACTATTATTATTAACATCCGGACCGCCTTCTTTAACAGCTATCATAAGCTCCTTACCAAGTCTTGTAAAGATCTTACCCTTAGCTGCATCATTGGCTGCCTTCTTATGCGCGATATTCGCAAATTTTGAATGTCCTGACATAAAAATACCTCATTTCAAATTATTGTTGTAACTATTCAGAGCCAGCCTCCAAAATGCTTCGCATTTTGGAGGTGTGGCGTATCCGCCAGATAGAATTTCAAAATCAGATATAGAAATGCAAGCATTTCTAATCTGATTTATGAAATTCTGCCTGGCTCTGAACAGTTACATATTAGCTTTAATCTTCTCAATCATCTCTGCATATTCAGCATCTGTAAGATACTTCTTATCTGGGTTCATAAGGAATACTCCACCCCATTCGAACTCGTCCTTATACTTAGGGCAGAGATGGAAATGAAGGTGATGACCTGTATCACCATATGCACCATAGTTAACCTTATCTGGGTGGAAAGCAGCCATGATAGCTCTTGCTACTCTTGCAACATCTTCAAAGTAAGCAGCTCTCTCTTCTGCAGTTAACTCATTCATATCACCAACATGCTTCTTATGTGCTACGATACATCTTCCAGGATGACTCTGCTCCTTGAACAGATATACCTTAGATGTCTCAAGCTCACATATCTTAATACCAAACTTAGCTACGAGGTCACCCTCTACACAATATGCACAATTCTGATCTACCATAATCGTATCCTCTTTTCTATAACCAAATATAACTCATGCTTCTATATTGCCGGGTTTGAACAGATACAATCTGTTCAAACCCGTATTTAATTAATATGCTCTCATATTAATTAAATTGCATCCTTGATTGAGAAGCTGATTCTTCCCATCTTATCCTTACCCATACACTTGCACTTTACATGATCGCCAAGTGTAAGAACATCTTCAACATGGTTGATTCTCTCATTAGAAATCTTAGAAATGTGAACCATTCCTTCCTTGCCAGGAGCAAACTCTACGAAGGCACCGAATTCCTTAATGCTTACAACCTTACCTTCATATATCTTGCCTTCTTCGAAGTCTTCTACAATAGTCTTGATATACTTCATAGCCTTATCCATTCCTGCCTGCTCAACACCACATACAGAAACGAATCCATCATCAGTAATATCAATCTTGACACCGCACTCATCAATGATTGCGTTGATTGTCTTACCACGCTGTCCAACTACTTCGCCAATCTTAGCAGGATCAATAGATGTCTGGATAATCTTAGGCGCATACTCACCAACAGTCTTTCTAGGCTCAGCAATAGCAGGCTTCATACATGTATCCATGATGAAAAGTCTTGCTTCTCTTGTTCTTCTTATAGCCTCTTCAACGATTGGTCTTGTAAGACCGTGAATCTTAATATCCATCTGGATAGCTGTAATACCTTCTGTTGTACCTGTTACCTTGAAATCCATATCTCCAAAGAAATCTTCAAGTCCCTGGATATCAGTAAGTACAATATAATCATCATCTGTCTCACCTGTAACAAGACCACATGAAATACCGGCTACCATTCTCTTAATAGGAACACCTGCTGCCATAAGTGACATACAAGATGCACATGTTGAAGCCATTGATGTAGAACCATTAGATTCAAATGTCTCAGAAACGGCACGGATTGCATATGGGAACTCTTCCTCTGATGGAAGTACAGGAACAAGTGCCTTCTCTGCTAATGCTCCATGTCCGATTTCACGACGTCCTGGTCCTCTTGATGGCTTAGTCTCACCTACAGAGTATGAAGGGAAATTATAGTGATGTATGTATCTCTTAGTAGTTACATTCTCATCAAGACCATCAACCTTCTGTGCCTCTGATAAAGGTGCAAGAGTAACAACATCACAGATCTGTGTCTGTCCTCTTGTAAACATTGCAGAACCATGAACTCTAGGAATGATATCAACCTCAGCTGCAAGTGGTCTGATCTGGTTAATGGCTCTTCCGTCCGGTCTCTTGTGATCCTTTAAGATCATCTTACGAACAGTCTTCTTCTGGTACTGGTAAACAGCTTCACCAAGAACTGCAAGCCATTCCTCATTATCTGCAAATGCTTCCTTCATCTTCTCAGTTACAGCATCAATATTCTTCTCTCTTGTCTGCTTGTCATCTGTGAATACAGCAACTTCCATCTCTTCTGGAGATACAACCTGCTTCATAGCCTCAAACATCTCTGCAGGAACAGCACAGCTTACATAAGAATGCTTTTCCTTGCCAACCTCAGCAACAATCTTATCAATAAATGCAATGATTGTCTGGTTGATATCATGAGCCTTATATATAGCCTCAATCATCTTGTCTTCTGGAATCTCATTAGCTCCTGCTTCAATCATAATAACCTTCTGCTTAGTTGAAGCAACTGTAAGCTGAAGATCTCCATCCTGCCACTGTGCCTGAGATGGGTTAACGATAAATTCTCCATCAATCATACCAATCTGTGTTGTAGCACATGGACCGTCAAATGGAATATCAGAAATAGATGTTGCAATAGCAGAACCAATCATAGCAAGTAATTCTGGTCTGCAATTCTCATCAACTGACATAACCATGTTATTAAGAGTAACATCGTTACGATAGTCCTTAGGGAATAATGGTCTCATAGGTCTGTCGATAACTCTTGATGTAAGGATAGCATTCTCAGATGCCTTACCTTCTCTCTTGTTAAATCCACCAGGAATCTTTCCTGCTGCATACATCTTCTCTTCATATTCAACGCTTAATGGGAAGAAATCAATTCCTTCTCTTGGTTCTTTAGATGCTGTTGCTGTTGAAAGAACAACAGTATCACCATAATGCATTAATGCAGCACCGTTAGCCTGTGCACACACTCTGCCGATATCAACTCTTAAAGTTCTTCCGGCGAGTTCCATTTCATACTGTTTAAACATATGAACTCCTTCCATAAAAAATATATATTTAACAGAAGGTCCGAAACAACTGAAAAACACACCATAAACTACCGCCATGATATACATTTCAGTGGTCTCGGGGTATCCCTTCTGCCATTAACAACGCAATAGGGCGGAGTTATACACTCCGCCCTGATTAATTACTTTCTTAAGCCTAAACGCTCAATAAGATTTCTGTAAGATTCAATATCTGTATCCTTAAGATATGCAAGTAAAGCTCTTCTCTTACCAACCATCTTAAGAAGACCTCTTCTTGAGTGGTGATCCTTCTGGTTAACCTTAAGATGTTCTGTTAACTCAGCGATTCTTTCTGTTAAGATAGCTACCTGAACTTCTGGAGAACCTGTGTCTCCTGGCTTTCTTCCATAAGTAGCAATGATTTCTGCTTTCTTTTCCTTAGATATCATGTCTAAATCCTCCTAAATATTAATCTCCTGCCACTAAGCTTCAGGTCGGAGTGTCCTACAGCTGGGTGACGGCTCATACTTGGTTATTGTAACACAGGCATTAAACCTTTGCAAGTATTAATTATCCAATAAGAAACATATTTCTTGCAAAATCCGAATCTGCCGCAATCTGTCTCTTCAACCCTTCTACATCTTCAAACTTCATCTCTGGTCTTATAAAATGTATAAATTCAACATCAACCTTCTTGCCATACACATCCTTGTCAAAATCAAAAAGAAATGTCTCAACACTTATCTCCGGTGCATCACTTACTGTAGGCTTAGTTCCTAAGTTAGTAACCCCGTAGAATTTTTCACCATCAATAGTCGTCTGGGTAGCATATACTCCATTAGGTGGCAGGAGCTTATACTCCGTCGGATATATGTTAATAGTAGGGAAATCAAGCTTTCGTCCAAGCTGGTTTCCTATCGAAACCACACCTGTAACATTAAACGGTCTGTTAAGAAGAACATTTACCGTTTCCATATGGCCAACCTTTAATTCTTCTCTTATATATGTACTGCTGATTTCCTTATCCTGATATTTTTCCTTTTCAACAATAATAGTTGTAAATCCTAGTTCTTCTCCTGCTTCCACAAGCATTGCTGCATCACCTGCCCTGTCTTTTCCAAAACGGTAATCAGTACCTACAACAACATACTTTGCATGCAGTTTATCAATAAGAATCCTGCATATAAAATCTTCAGGCTCCATATTCATGAATTCTTCCGTAAACGGATATTCAATCTCAACATCTATACCAAAATTCTCACACAGTCTGCGTCTTTCACTGCTTGTAGATATAAAATGCTGATACTTCTGTGGACATATTGAAAGTGGCAGGCTGTCAAACGTAAACAAAACCGCAAGCAGATTCTCCTCATCTGCTTTCTGCCTTACAATCTCAATAAGCTTCTGATGTCCTGTATGAATTCCATCGAATTTTCCTAATGTAACTGCACTTTCCTTATTTAATTGAAAATCATCTGTTCCATGAATATATTCCAAAGATGATCACGCCCCTTTACTTGTTGTCTTCGTAAAATATCTTAACCGGATAAAGCACTTCATCTCGAAATTCATATACACCGATAAAGCATTTATCAGAATCGTATACTCTGTATTTCTCATTATCATTGATTGCAACATCTGCAGGTATCTGTTCTCTTGACAGCTTATTGCCATTGTGAAGATACCGGCTGTATTCTTCTGCAAATTTTATCTCCTGATAATCACTGAATATCTTATCTATGCCAGTTATCCTGTCTTCTATTTCACCCTTTAACACAAGAGCCGATATCTGGTTAAGTGTAAGTGTATCATCAAGCATGAATTCACCTACCCGCGTTCTTGTAAGCTTCATCATACATGCTCCACACCCAAGCTTCTTACCTATATCATCACATAATGACCTGATATAAGTCCCCTTCGAGCAGTCAACAGTAATAGTAACTGTTTTCTGTTTATCCGAAAGATTGATATCATTCACCCTTAATGTATTAATATGGACAGTTCTTGGTTTTCTTTCAATCTCAATACCTTTTCTTGCAAGCTCATAAAGCTTCTGTCCATTATACTTTAAAGCTGAATACATAGGCGGTATCTGCTCATACTCACCTATGAATTCATTACATACTTTAAGGACATCCACTTCACTCACATTAACCTCTGACTGGGCAACAATTTTCCCTGATATATCAAGAGTATCTGTCGTTGTGCCAAGAAGCATTACAGCCTCATAAGTCTTTCCCCAGTCAGTTATAAGGTCACACAGCTTTGTAGCCTTACCGATGCACACAGGAAGCACCCCGACCGCATCCGGGTCAAGTGTGCCTGTGTGACCAATTTTTTTAGTTTTAAGTATTCCCCGAAGCTTTGCAACTACATCATGAGATGTAAATCCCTGCTCCTTATATACATTTAAAACACCATTCATGCATTATCCTCATTATACTGCTGCTCAATCATTTCGCCAATCTTATTAACGATACTGTGGACATTGCCCTTAGCAGAGAATCCTGCTGCCCTCACATGTCCTCCACCGCCAAATGCTGTGGCGATTCTTGCAACATCAATCATTTTCTTTGAACGAAGACTTACTTTGTATTCGTCCTTATCTGTTTCATAAAGGAATATAGCCACTTCAACTCCGTCTGTTAAGCGTAACTGCTCAATAATTCCACCAAGTTCTTTGCCAGTGACACCATAGAAATTCATTTCTTCAATAGATACACTTGAAAATATACATCTGCCATCATAAAACAACACACTTTCAAGCAAAGCTCTTCCAAGAATCTGGTTCTGGATATAACTCTTCTTATAAAAGCTGTTATCGATAATGTCAGAATAATCAATTCCCATCTCCATCATCTTTCCAGCTATATCCATTGTCCTTCTTGATGTACAGCTGTACTTAAACACACCTGTATCATGGATTATTCCTGTGTATATGCACTCTGCAACATTTTTATCGACCTTATCCTCGTCAAATGTTGTATAGAGAACTTCACATGCCGAACTTGACTGTGGCTCTACATAATTAACATCAGCAAATGAATTATTGCTTATATGATGATCTATGCAGATAGTCTTATCAGCATTTTCAAAGCAGCTCATAAATGGTTCAATTCTATCCATTGAACTGCAGTCAAGTACTACGAATAAATCAAAATGCTTATCCTCAGCCTCATGCTTAATATCATTAATACCAGATAAATAATTAAATTCATCTGACGGCTTTTCAAGATAAACAGTAACCTCGCACTCAGGAAGATTCTTCCTGATATAATTATATAAACCTAATGTTGAACCAACACAGTCACCATCAGGACGGATATGTCCTGTGATACCTATAACCTTTGCATGTCCGATTTCTTCAATAATATTCATGACTAACCTCTTTATTCTGTCTCGTCTTCAACCTCAACGTGCATCTTATTATCATGTTCTGTAACTTCATCAATAAGCTTAGACATATTAATACCATACTCAATTGACTGATCAAGAATGAATCTTATTTCAGGAGTATTTCTTAAATTGACAGTTCTTGCAAGCTGTCTTCTTATATATCCTTCTGCACTCTTAAGACCTGTAATCGTATCCTTCTGTGACTTTTCATCACCAAGAACACTTATATATGCCTTACATGTCTTAAGGTCAGGAGCGACCTCAACCGCTACAACCGAAGTCATAGGGTTGATTCTAGGGTCTTTAATCTCACTTCTGATTATATTACTTAATTCTTTCAATACCTCTCCGTTAATACGGGTATTCTTTACACTATTTTTACGCATATATTCTCCAAATAAAAACTAAATCCTATCTTGGCACTTCAACCATGATATGTGCTTCAATCATATCCTCTGGCTGGATATCATTGAACTTTTCAAATACCATACCACACTCAGTACCTGCCTTGATTTCCTTAACCTCATCCTTGAAGTGCTTAAGAGATGCGATAGGTCCTTCATAAACCTTCTCACTTCCTCTTGTTATACGGACAACAGAATCTCTTGTAATTCTTCCCTCTTCAACGATACAGCCGGCAATATTACCAACTCCTGAAGCCTTGAATATCTGCATGATTCTTGCATGACCGATAATCTTTTCTTCATAGATAGGCTCAAGCATACCCTTAAGGGCTGCCTCAACATCTTCAATAGCATTGTAGATAACGCTGTAAAGTCTTAAATCTACCTTTTCTCTCTCTGCAACAATTCTTGCCTGATTATCAGGCTTAACGTTAAATGCAATGATGATAGCATTAGAAGCAGATGCAAGTACTACATCGGATTCATTAACATTACCAACACCACCATGAATTACCTTAACAACAACCTCTTCATTAGAAAGTCTTACAAGACTTGACTTAACAGCCTCAACAGAACCCTGTACATCAGCTTTGATGATAATATTAAGTTCCTTCATATTACCAGCCTGAATCTGCTCAAAGAGTGCATCAAGAGATACCTTATGCTTAGTATCATCAAGAAGCTTCTTTCTTCCCTCGCTGATAAATGTCTCTGCTATACTTCTTGCTTCCTTCTCAGAATCTGCAGCCATAATGATTTCACCTGCATTAGGAACATCATTAAGACCAAGAATCTCAACCGGAGTAGATGGTCCGGCAACCTTTACTCTGTTACCCTTATCATCAATCATGGCTCTTATCTTACCATAGCAAGAACCTGCTGATACAGCATCTCCCACATGAAGAGTTCCCTTCTGTACAAGGATAGATGCTACAGGACCACGTCCCTTATCAAGCTCAGCCTCAATAACAATACCTCTTGCCTTTCTGTCAGGGTTAGCCTTAAGCTCATTAACCTCTGCAGTAAGAAGAATCATATCAAGAAGCTCATCAATACCCTGCTTAGTATGTGCTGATACTGGAACAAATGTAGTAGAACCGCCCCAGTCTTCTGCAATAAGTCCATACTCAGTAAGCTCCTGCTTAACCTTCTCGATATTAGCATTAGGCTTATCAATCTTATTGACAGCAACAATAATCTCAACACCTGCTGCCTTTGCATGGTTAATAGCCTCAATTGTCTGTGGCATTACACCATCATCTGCAGCTACAACAAGAATAGCAATATCTGTAGCCTGAGCACCACGCATTCTCATAGCTGTAAATGCTTCATGACCCGGAGTATCAAGGAATGTAATAAGATTACCATTTACATTTACCTGGTAAGCACCTATCTTCTGTGTGATTCCGCCTGACTCCTTAGCTGTCACATGAGTTTCTCTGATTGCATCAAGTAATGAAGTCTTACCGTGATCAACGTGTCCCATAACGCAGACAACTGGTGGTCTTGGAACAAGCTTATCCTCTGGTTCTTCATCTTCCTTAAGAAGTTCTGCAATAACATCAACCTTCTCTTCATGCTCACATATGCAGTTGAACTCAAGAGCAATCTCTTCTGCTGCATCGTAATCTATCTCTTCGTTAATAGTAACAACCTTACCCTGTAAGAACAGCTTCTTAACAAGTGCTGCAGGAGCTACCTTCATCTTATCTGCAAGTTCCTTGATAGTAAGAGTATCTGGAAGAACAAGCTGCTTGATTGTCTCTTCTTCCTTTTCCTTCTTCTCAGGCTTTGTCATAGGCTTCTTATCAAATCTGCTGTTAGCGAACTTAAGATTTTCCTTAGCCTCATTATCTCTCTTTCTGTCATTCTTCTTGCTGTCTATTCTTGAATCATGTCTTCTTGAATCTGGCTTAGCTGAAAAATCAAACTCTTCCTTAGGTGCAGAATCTCTTCTGTCATTATTTCTTCTCTGACCTCCGTTAAATCCTCCACGGTTCTGGTCATTATCCTTTCTGAAGCCGCCATTTCCAGACTGTCCGTTTCTGTCATTTCTGAAACCGCCGTTATTGTTGCGGTCATTGTTTCTATAACCGCCATTATTATCACGATTACCATAACCACCATTGTTGTTACGGTCATTATTTCTGTAACCGCCATTATTATCACGGTTGCCATAACCGCCATTGTTGTTGCGGTCATTGTTTCTATAGCCGCCATTGTTACGGTCATTATTTCTGTAACCATTATTATCACGGTTACCGTAGCCGCCATTGTTATTACGGTCGTTATTCCTGTAGCCACCGTTGTTATCACGGTTACCATAACCACCGTTATTATTACGGTCATTATTTCTGTAACCGTTATTGCCTCGGTCGTTGTTTCTATAACCGCCGTTATTATCACGGTCATTATTTCTATAACCGCCATTATTACGGTCATTATTTCTGTAGCCGCCGTTGTTATCGCGCTGTCCGTCTCTGTTATTATTATCTCTTCTGGAATTCTTATCCCTTGAACTGTTCTGTGGGAAATATACCTGTGAGATATGCTTCTTATCATCAGCATTGCCAGACTTATTCTGTGTTCCCTGCTGTGGCTGCTTTGGAGCCTGATTCTGCTGTCTGTTATCCCTGTTATCATTCTTTACAGGCTGTGACTGCTTTGCTGGCTGTGCTGCCGGCTTATTCTCAACCTTAGGTGCAGGAGCAAACTTCTTTCTCACACTTGAAATTTCTGCATCTGTAAGTCCGCTTACAGGCTTATAAGTCTTCTCGCTGTTGCTAAGCATATCAGTAATATCCTTAGATGTTATATTTAATTCTTTTGCCAATTCATGTACTCTCATATTTGCCATTTAACCTCTTTTCCAAATAACAGCACTGCTGTTATTCTAAACCCTGTTCAAAATATTTTTCTATGGTCTTTGCAAATCCTTCATCAAGGACTGCCAGTGATGCGCGGAATTCCTTTCCTATCGCGTGGCCAACACTCACCTTGTCACTAAAAAAATGTATCGGAACCTTGTAATAAGTACACATATTTGTAAACATTTTCTTAGTATTATCTGAAGAATCATCTGCAACAATAACTGTGTATGCCTTTCCGGTTTTAACAGCCTTCTCTGTTGAAAACTCTCCGCTTGCAACCTTTCCGGCTTTCTGCGCAAGTCCAATCATATTAAGGATTTTCTGTTTATTTTCCAATATTATTCAGCTCCTTTGCTAACTCATCATAGACAGCAGAATCTACTGCCATCTTAAATGACCTTTCAAGTCCCTTATTCTTAAATGCTTTAGACAGGCAGTCTTCATTCGCACATATATAAGCCCCTCTGCCATTCTTCCTGCCTGTAGCATCTATAACAATTGATTCATCCTGTGTCTTCAGAATACGGATTAAGTCCTTCTTATCCTTCATCTGACCGCAGCCAATACACTGTCTTTGTGGAATCTTCTTTACTGTAGCCACTATGCATCACTCCTAATAATTATTCTTCATCAAGGCTTATTTCAGATGGTTCAACATACTCTTCTTCTAAGTTCTCTTCTTCTGTATGTTCTTCAGGTTCAGCCTCGCTCTTAATATCAATTCCATATCCTGTAAGCTTTGCAGCAAGTCTTACATTCTGTCCCTGCTTACCGATTGCTAAAGAAAGCTGCTGCTCAGAAACAACAATCTTAGCCTTCTTCTCTTCATCATCAGCTACTGCTGAAACAACCTTTGCAGGGCTTAATGCGTTAACAATAAGCTGTGCTGAATTGCTGTCCCACTCAATGATATCTATCTGCTCATTGCCAAGCTCATTAACAATAGCTTTAACTCTTGCACCGTTAATACCGACACATGCACCTACAGGATCTACATTTGCAACATTAGCTCTTACTGCCATCTTAGTTCTTGATCCGGCTTCTCTTGCAATACCCATGATTTCAACAACGCCGTCTTTAATCTCTGTAACTTCTTCTTCAAAAAGCTTCTTAACAAGCTCCTGTGACTTTCTTGAAACTCTTACAACAGGACCACCCTTTTCTCTGTTAATTACATCAACAACATATAACTTAATTCTGTCGCCTGGTGCAAACTTCTTATCCTTGAACTTGTCATCAGCCTTAAGAACTGTCTGGAGTCTTCCAAGATCAATTGTAAGATCACCATTGTCAGCAACTCTCTGCACAATACCTGTAATAAGTTCCTTCTCCTTAGAATGATACTCATTATAAAGAGCATTCTTTTCCTGCTCTCTGATAGTCTGCACAATAGTATTCTTAGCATTCTTTGCAGCTTTTCTTGAGAACTCCTCAGACTTAACTTCAACAGTGATAACATCACCAAGCTGGCAGTCAGGCTTAATCTTTCTGGCATCTTCTAATGCAATATCAGTACCTGATACATATTTTTCTTTCTTATTCTCTCTGTTCTCTGGAATAATAACTTCCTCAACAACAGTTCTGTCAGAATAAATGTGGAAATCACCTGTTCTTCTGTCTAACTCAACACGACCATTATCAGCCTTATCAAACTCAGCCTTGTACTCATCCATAAGAGATTTCTCGATAGCTGCAAACATAATCTCTTTATCGATTCCATTCTCCTTCTCAAGAGCATCAAGTGCCATAATTAATTCCTTATTCATTGCTTTTAATTTCCTCCAAAAATATATTATACTTCATCTACAAATGCCCATCTGATCATAGCCAGATTACTTCTGTCAAATGTTTTAGTTACATCATCAATACTGATTGTTACCGTATCTTTATCATATTCCTTAAGAACCCCGGAATATTCCTTAGATTTATCAACAGGACTGAATAATTTAATCTCAATCATTCTGCCAATACTCTTTTCATAATCCTTCTCTTTCTTAAGAGGTCTTGTAAGACCCGGAGAACTTACCTCAAATATATACTGGTCATCAATGTAATTCTCCCTGTCCAGTATCTCATTGAAAGCTCTGCTCACATTCTGGCAGTCATCAATAGTAACTCCGCCTTCTTTGTCAATGTAGACACGCAGATACCAGTCGCTGCCTTCTTTCACGTAGTCAACATCAAAAAGTTCCACGCCGTTAGCTTCAACAACCGGCTGTATAAGTTCTGTTGTCTTAGCTTCATAGCTTTCTCTTTTTCCCATGCAGTACTCACCCTTTCTAAAAGTATTCAGTTTTCTTATATATGAACGAAAGAGTGGACATCTCTGCCCACTCTTTCCGTATCACATATAGTAGCTTGTAGGGGAATCGAACCCCTGATTCCGCCGTGAGAGGGCGGCGTCTTAGCCTCTTGACCAACAAGCCATAGCTTTCGTTGTCTTGCAGTTGTGTACCGCAGCAACAATGATATCTTAACTCAATTATCGTAATCCGTCAAGCACTTTTTTGAATTTTTTTAATATTTTTTACAATAATCATTCAAAATCTTCAAAAAAGCGCTTAAATACTGGATTTCAAGCTAATTAATAATCTTATGCAAAACTAAAAATTGCTGTAAATACTCCCGCACTTGCGATTCCCATAATCACTCCTGCAAGTAAAACTCCTAACAAAACTGCTATTATACTCTTCTTAAATCCCATATCAAGAAAACTTGCTGCAAGTGTTCCCGTCCATGCACCTGTTCCCGGAAGCGGAATTCCAACAAAAAGTAATAATGCTACAAAAAGACCTCTTCCAGCCTTCTCCTTAAGCTTCTCTCCACCCTTGTGTCCTTTTTCAATACAGAAAGTAAAGAACTTTCCAATATATTTCTTATCCTTTCCCCACTCAAGAACCTTTCTTGCAAAAAGGTAAATAACCGGTACAGGAAGCATATTACCTATTACGCACACAATATATGACTGTAACAATGGTAACTGGAATCCCTGTGATACAGGAATTGCACCTCTAAGCTCAATAAGTGGAACCATAGAAATAAGAAAAATATACAAATACTTTTTTAACATACTATCTCCTATTTAATTTAATAATAAACAGAATTGATAATACATAATATTCGTTAAAAAATCAAGTGTATTATATATTCTCAATCTGCCAGTCAATCGGTTCTACCCCATTAGCCTTTAAAAATTCATTGCACTGGCTGAAATGTCTGCAGCCAAAAAAGCCTCTGTACGCAGATAACGGACTCGGATGTGGTGCTTTAAGAATAAGATGTTTCGGATTATTAAGCATTGATGCCTTTCTCTGTGCAGGCGACCCCCACAGCATATACACAATAGGTCTGTCCTGCATATTGACAGCATTAATAACTGCATCCGTAAACTGCTCCCAGCCGTGTCCCTGATGTGAATTAGCCTGATGTGCTCTTACAGTGAGTACTGTGTTAAGCAGAAGCACTCCCTGGTCGGCCCATTTCTTAAGATATCCGTTATTAGGAATATAACATCCACAGTCATCATGCAGTTCTTTATATATATTCTTAAGTGAAGGCGGTGCTTCCTCTCCCGGAAGTACTGAAAAAGACAGTCCATGTGCCTGATGTACATTATGATAAGGATCCTGACCAAGTATCAGTACCTTAACCTTACTAAGCGGTGTAAAATGAAACGCATTAAATATATCATCTGCCGGAGGATATACAACATATTTGCTGTATTCATTCTTAACAAATGTAAATAATTCCTTGTAATATGGCTTGGAATATTCCTCCTTAATAGCAGGAAGCCAGTCATTATCTATCATTGACATATCCATATCCTCCTACATACGCATAGGAATACCATTATCTGCAAGGTATTTCTTAAGCTCCATAATATCAAGTTCCTTATAATGGAATAGTGAAGCTGCAAGTGCTGCATCTGCTTTTCCCTTAGTAAATGCATCAAGAAAATGTTCTTTACTGCCTGCACCACCTGAAGCAATTACAGGTATTGATACATTTGACGCAATTGTATTAGTAAGCTCAATATCATATCCAGCTTTCGTTCCGTCACAGTCCATACTTGTAAGAAGAATCTCTCCTGCACCGAGCTTTTCTGCCTTCATAGCCCATTCTACAGCATCCATATGCATATCAACTCTTCCGCCATTCTTATATATGCTCCAATGACCATCACTATTCCTCTTTGCGTCAATTGCAACTACAACACACTGGCTTCCAAACTTATCAGCTGCATCAGATATAAGCTGTGGATTCATAATAGCTGCCGAATTAATTGATATCTTATCAGCACCTTCTCTTAAAAGTACCTTAAAATCATCTGTGCTTCGTATTCCACCGCCTACAGTAAACGGAATAAACACTCTTTCTGCCACTCTTCTTACAAGATCAACAGTTGTGTTTCTTCCATCACTTGAAGCTGTAATATCAAGAAATACAAGTTCGTCTGCACCTGATTTATCGTACATTGACGCAACCTCTACAGGATCCCCTGCATCTCTTAAATCAACAAAATTAGTTCCTTTGACAACTCTTCCATCCTTGCAGTCAAGGCATGGTATAATTCTTTTAGTAAACATCAGCAACTCCTTTTAGCAATTATAATGACGCAAAATTCTTTAATATCTTAAGTCCGACATCACTGCTCTTTTCAGGATGGAACTGGCATGCAAACACATTGCCGCTTTCAACCGAAGCATGAATATGTGTAGTATACTCCGTAGTTGCTGCCACAATCCCCTCATCTGCTGCCTTAAGATAATAAGAATGTACAAAATACACATACGGATTACCTTCAAGTCCCTTAAAAAGTCTCGCTTCAGACTTAATATCAAGAGAATTCCATCCCATATGCGGAATCTTGAAACCATCCTTAGCAGGAATCTTTAATATCTTTCCCGGAAGAATATCAAGTCCCTCCGCCCCCGGAGTCTCATCACTTTCCTTAAATAAAAGCTGTAATCCCAAACATATTCCAAGGAATGGGGTTCCATTACCTGTCACCTTCTTAATAGTATCAACTAGTCCGAACTTATCAAGATTGTTCATTGCATCACCAAATGAACCAACTCCCGGAAGAATAACCTTATCAGCCTGTAAGATTTCACTTGAATCTCTTGAGACTAAAACTTCCTCTCCTAATGATACCAGAGCCTTTTCAACACTCTTTAAGTTACCTGCGTCATAGTCAATAATAGCTATCATTGTACTGCCTTTCCGTATTCCTTTATTTTTAAGTAATAGTTAGTAAAATCACTGTTTGACATATCTGCCAGTGATATTCCCTGTGCTTCAGATATCTTAAATGTATTCTGTAAAGCATCAATTACATTCTGATATTCTGCCTTAAACTTATCATCAATTCCAAGTTCCTGTGCTGATGAACGATATGTATTATATCTGTCTATTCCCTTAATCAATGCATTTAATGCTTCAGTTTTCATATTAAGACTCATATAATTATTATAAGAATCATACTGTCTTCTGACATACATTATAGTTGATGCCTGCTCATACAGCGTCTTATCATTAGAATTAAGTTTCATTCCATTAAGCTTGGAATAAGCTTTGGCATACTCACCATTATTATAATATGTCTTAGCCTGTGAAGAATTAGTATTATAATATAAAGCCGAATTCAACATACAGACAAGCACTACAACTCCAGCAACAAAAAAAACAAGCATAATTAATGAAACTGGCTTAATTTTAAGAATATCCCCCGGTTTTGGAGGTTCTTTAGTTTTCTTCTCTTTCTTAGGCTTAGGCTGCTTTTCTTTTTTAGTCTTTGCTGCTTTCTTCTGCTCTGCCGCCTGCTTTTTCTTTTCTTTCTTTTCTATAGCTGCAGCCTTTTTTAACTCTTTATTTTTCTGTTTTTCTTCATCATCGAGTCTTTCAGCCTCTTCTTCTGCTTTTTCCTCTTCTATTCTTTTTGCCTTCATCTGGGCGAGCCTATACCTGAATCTTGCAAAAAAGCCTTTCTTAGGTGCTTCTGAATCATCGAGTGTATTCTTATTACCGAATACATCTTTTATTATCTGTTCATTCTCATCCTTAGGTTCTCCATCACCAGTTTCCTGCTTATCTGTAACCTTTTCCTGTTGTGAAATATTTCCATCATTGCCATTATCTGAATTATCATCATCAGAACTCTCATCCTCAAGACTATCAAAAAACACTTTCTTTATCTTCTTAAAAAAGTTATCTTTTTTGGGTTTTTCTGGCTTTATTTTACTCTCATCAACCTTAACAGTTTCTTTATTTTCTTTAAGATCTGTTTTTCCTTTTTCAGTCTGTGCTTCTTCCAACGCCTGAGCCTGTGCCTTTGCTTCCGCATTTTTAAGTTCCTCATCAGGATTTAACAAATCATCTATTGAAATGCTGTCAGTATCAGACTTGACATCTTCAATCAAATCATCAAGATTCATATTCATAAGTCTTTTCATGTCATTATCCGACAATTCCATATCATCATCAGATGTTATAGTTGCTCCAGCTGCTTCTTCAACCGGTGTATCCTCTAACATCTTATCTACCGCCTCTTCAGCCATAGCATCCTTTTTTTCCTCTGTATCTTCTTCACCAGCATTTTCTGATTCTATTTTCTCCCTTACCTGACGGGCTATCTCTTCCGGATCTTTCTCCTTAATCTCCTGCTGCCATTCACTTTTAGGTTTTTCCTGTTGAGAATCTGCCTGCTCCTTTTCATTAATCGAATCAAGCAATTTATCCAGATAATCTTCTTCCTTATCAGACAAAATTCTCACCTCCTGAAATCAAAATACATTAAAATATTAACATAAACATTGCTTATTAACAACATTTTACAAGTTCTTTTATAAACTGTGCTCCATTCATCTCAAAAGCACATGCCCTGTCCCCGATTTCCTTAGGAATCTGGTAAAATGTACTGTGAACACGATACATCTTAGCCTTCTGATTAATCATCACAATTCTTTCAAATGGCCATCTTATAACATTAGGGTTAGAAAAATCTTCTCCCAGTTCCACAATAACCAGCTTCTTTGCAAGTGAGGATGACAGCCATTTATTGTAGAAATCCCACTGTTTCTCCTCTTCTTCAGCATTATTTTCATTGACCGGACAGACAATTCTTCTTTCATTAAGTCCACAATTCCTGATCGTACCAGCTTTATCAGTAGACACAATAAAGTAATTCACATGTTCCATAGATGCAAACAGCTTTTTAAGATTGTCATATATTTCTGTATCATCAGAAGAATATATTTCTTTTCCCAAGCCAAAAAGTACATAATCAGCACTCTTTATATCATCAATTAAATCATTATAAATCATAAGTACCTCCATTTCATAACCATATGATTATAACATCTTTTGAGAGGGTTGTCATCGCTACCTGTTTTGCGCGAGCAGCGATATGCCAGAACTATGTTCTGGCATTGTCGCGGCGCTCCTCGAGAATCTATATAAAGTTCACAGTTTGTGCAAGCACAACTGTGAACTTTCCATATCTTCTCTCATCGCTGCTCGCGCAAAAAAAGACGCCCCCCATGTCAGGCGGCGTCCCATAAGAGGAAGTGTAAAATGAAGAAAATTATCTGAGTAATTTATCTATTTCTGATACAAGCAGTCCGATTTCCGGCTTTGACAACTGGACATCTGCACCAAGTGATTCTCCCTTTGCTCTCATCTGTTCATTAATAAGTGATGAGAATATAACAACAGGAATATTCTTTAACTTGTCATCAGACTTAATAAGCTTTGTAAGTCTGTGGCCATCCATAAGCGGCATCTCCAGATCAGTGATAACACAGTCTATATCAAGCGGTACTTTTCCTGCCTTGGCATCTGATATAAAATCCCATGCTTCCTGACCATTATGACATAATGTAAGATTATCATAACCTGATTTAACAAGTGAATCAGATATCAGCTTAATAAGAAGAGGTGAATCCTCTGCTATGACAATATGTGCTTCACTTCTTGGTCTGCCTTCAAGCTTGAGAATATCAGAAGTCTTAAGACCTGTCTCCGGACTTATATCTGATACAATACGCTCAAAGTCAAGAATAATAATAAGCTGACCGTTAATCTTAACAATTCCTGTGGCAATTCCGTTGTCAGCAGTACTTATTGTTGTATCTGGAGTAATAATATCAGCCCATGATACTCTGTGGATTCCAACAACTGTATGTACATGAAAAGCGACATTCAATTTGTTGAAATTAGTTATAATAAACATATCCTTCGAAATATCTCCTGAAGGAGCACTTTTAATAACCTTAGCAAGGTCTACAACTGTTATCATTAAATCTCTTGGCATGAATATTCCTTCTACACTAGGATGTGCATTCGGAACCGGTGTAACCGGACTATATGGCACAATCTCTTTAATCTTGGCAACATTAATACCATAATGATTATTCCCTATTGTGAATTCAAGAACCTCTAACTCATTAGTTCCACTCTCTATCAAAATATTAGTTTCCATATTAAATTCCTCCATGTTGTTCACGAACAACTTCTATGTGAACATTATAACAGAAACATATTAAAAAAACAATGAAATAATGAAAAACTTATCTTACAGGTCTTATAATGCTTCTGCTGCACAGATAAGTTATAAGGAAATATCCTCCATAAATAACAGCAACGAATGCGAGCGTAAGCCCTATAGACGCTGCCATTGAACTCATTCCCATAGTTGCAAGAATTATGTTAATAAACTTAATTCCAAACACAGAATGAATAAGTGCGAGAATCAGCGGAAACGCAAAAAATATTCCAATCTGCTTAAAAAGCGCCATATCAATCATTCTCTCATCTACTCCAAGCTTCCTTAACATTCCATATCGTTCCTTATTGTCTGCACTGTCTGACAATTCTCTCAAAGCAAGAATTGCCGCACTGCTTATAAGGAATATAATTCCTAAATATAAGGCAATAAATGTAACTAACGCTCCAAGCCCGACACTGCTTTCAGCCAGGTCAATTCTGGAATTCCAGCTAATGAAGCTCTTCTTAAATGATATATTTTTCATTAAATTGTCTAACTGTGTTTCAATAAAATATCTTTCTTCCTTAGTGTCTGCCCTATAGTCAGCACTAAGTCCCATATTACGTACCTGCTGTGGTTTTACCGCATTATCAGGCACAACAAGAATCCCATCATTCATATTCTGAACACCAATCTGTACAAAACCATCCATGCATTCACTATATCTTGGTTTATACTCTTTTCCATTGACAGATAATGTAATTCCTTTCTTTAATGCCTGATTCCTTATCATAACCATGTTCTTATAATCTGCCACTATAATATATTCATCGTCATTAAGTTCATACGTACTATTACCATACAGTCTTGCAACAGAATTATAATCGCCAATAGTCATTACCGGCATAATAGTATCTGCCATAAACTGATAATCATCTGTATTAATATCCCCTAATGTATCTTTAACTGTCAATCCGGTGTTGTATATATTATATTCTGCAACATCCTTAAAATACTTCTGCGCATCAAATCCACTGTTATTAAGTGTTTCTATTATACTTAATTTGGAATCTTCCAGCATTTCCCTGTCTTTTTCATTCATATCCTGTGATGTGGCATATGCCTCGCTCATCGCATCATATGAATATTTTGCAAGCTGTACATCAACAGGACACATACTGTCCAGATCCTTTGAAAGCGAATCCTTCATTGAAAGTGCTGCAGAAAGCACGCTTATTGTAATAAAAAGCATGATACATATAACAGTTGTCGAGAATACAGTAGTGTTAATCTTGCTGCAGAACTGCCTTAACACAAAGCTGTTCACACCTTTATAATACACACTCTTAATACTTGTGAATATTCTTATCATAAAACCTGAGACTGACCAGAATATTAAAAATGTGGCAACACAGCCAAGTGCAATAGGAATACCTATTTTATCAAAAGTATTTAAAGTTCTAACACCCCTTGTAACCATCCAGTATGCATAAGAAAGAATACCAACACCTATGATGAATACTATTGTACATATAACCGGGTTCTTCATAGTAACCTTCTCAGTTTTTTTGCCTGCGTTTAGAAGGTCAATAAGCTTACATTTGCTGATACTGAATGTGTTAAATATCATAACTAACACATACATAATTGCAAAATATATTAAAGTCTTGACGCATGCCTTCATTGAGAATATGAATTTAAACTTAGTCATATCAGCATCAAACATATTAGCAACAATCACGCTCATAAACTGTGAAAGGATTGTACCAATAACAAGCCCTGCCACAAGTGAAACAATGCCGATAAGCAATGTCTCAAAGAAAAGAATCACTGAAATCTTTCTCTTGCTCATTCCAAGTGTAAGATATATGCCAAACTCCTTATTACGTCTTTTAATAAGAAAACGGCTTGCATATATAATCAGAAATCCAAGTATGCACGATACGAATACGCTCACTCCTGAAAGCATGTCATTCATCAGCTTGATAATATCCATCACATTTGCTCTTACATCAAGCATAACGCTCTGGCTGTCAATTGCATTAAACACATAAAATATTGCAACACCAAGAATAAGAGTGAAGAAATAGACGGTATAATCCTTTAAACTCTTCCTGATGTTCTTTAAAGATATCTTAAAGAGCATTATTAAGGTCGCCTCCTAACAATGTCACAACATCAATGATTTTATCAAAAAATTCTTTTCTTGTAGATTCGCCTCTGCGTATCTCATTGAAGATTTTACCGTCCTTGATAAATATCACTCTGCCTGCGTAGCTTGCTGTAAATGCATCATGCGTTACCATAAGAATTGTTGCCGAAAGCTCAGTATTAAGAAAATTAAAACTCTCAAGTAACATCCTTGATGACCTTGAGTCAAGCGCTCCTGTCGGCTCATCAGCAAGAATAAGCTTTGGATTCGTAATAATGGCTCTTGCACTTGCTACCCTCTGCTTCTGTCCGCCTGACATCTGATAAGGATATTTGTTTAATACATCTTCAATACCAAGCTCTCTTGCAGTCTGTCTTACTCTTAATTCGATCTCCCTAGCCGGAACATTCTGTATAGAAAGCGCCAGTGCAATATTTTCAAATGCTGTTAAAGTATCAAGAAGATTAAAGTCCTGAAAGATAAAGCCTAACTCCTCTCTTCTGAACTTGTTAAGCTTATTTCCCTTTAACTGGGTAATTTCATTGCCTCCGACATATATCTTACCTGTAGTCACTTTATCAAGTGTTGATATACAGTTAAGAAGAGTCGTCTTTCCTGAACCGCTCGCTCCCATTATAGAAACGAACTCTCCCTTTCCAACCTCAAACGAAATATTGTCAATCGCTTTGGTAAGACTTGATTTGTTTCCATAATACTTTTCAATGTTATCAATCTTAAGTATTGTTTCCATAATAATAATTTCCTTTCATTTAGATTAATTATGTTTTACCACTTAACTAATCCGGTGTCGTTTGTTCAATATTACGGAACATTACATTTTTGTAACATTACGCCAGTACTATGTAATGATACTACTAACAGGTTTTATTGATAATTCTGCCATCTGATATCTCTATAATCTCATCAGATAGCTGGTCAAGTTCTTCTTTATCATGGCATGCAATAATTATAACCGCATCTCTTTTCTTCTGTTCATCTAATATATCATGAACCTTCTCAACACTTACCTCATCAAGTGCATTAATCGGTTCATCAAGAATGATTATATCAGGGTTTTCCATAACTGCTGCCGCAATTCCTAACTTCTGCTTCATTCCCAGAGAATACTTTCTGTAAGTCCTCTTGTCATCCGGATCAAGTCCGATATCTTCAAGTGCCTTTCTTATCTGTTCATCACCAATTCTGTTCTGAATAGATGCCAGCACCTTAAGATTCTTAAATCCTGTATAATTACCTATAAATGCAGGATTCTCAATTAACACGCCTATACTTTCTGGAAATGAGATATCTTTTCCAAGTATCTTTCCATTAATATCAATTATTCCCGAATCCGGAGTAATAAGCCCGCATATAGCACGCATAAGCATAGTCTTTCCCGAACCGTTCTTTCCTCTTAATCCATATACCTTTCCACCTGTAAATTCCAGATTGATATCCCTTAATATTGGTGCTTTCTTAATCGTTTTATTAACATCTGTTATTTTAATATACATTTTTTAATCCTCCCTCACAAGAATATCTTTTTTCTTAAATCCAATCATTCCAACCACATACACGACAATATACACAACAATGCATACTGCAGCTGACTGCCATACCTGTATTCTCTGTGCATTATACACACTGCTTCTTACCACCATCGAATTATTTCCTATCATAAGCGGATTGTTTATAAATACTGACATAACATTCCATGCCATAACTGCGAGCATGCCAATCATCGGATTCGTAAACATGGAGATTGTCATCTGAACCAGTGCTGTTACCAAAGAAACAACAACCGGCATTACAAGCATATACACTATAATCCACACGTTTGCCGCATTATCCGGAACAGATTTATTACTAATCTTTTCAAAAAGCTCATAATTAATCTTCATACTCAGGTTTCCATTGCATAATCCATATACAAATGCTGTTGCATACTGAATTGCATATACAGAAAGCACAGTCAGGCAGTTCCACAGACATTTACTGTTCCACCACAACCTTCTGCTTCTGCATTTCATAAGAAAATCAATCCCTACGCCTTCACAATCATCATTGCAATAACTGTATATCATGAATGGCACAAGAAACTGAATCAGCATCCATACAAAAGGAAATACAATCTTTCCCTCCTTAATAATAAGAACAGGATCATAGCCTCCCTGAATAAAGAATATCGTATCCATCATTCCGAATTCATGATTTCCTAATATTATCAGTACTCCGGCAAGCATAAGAACAGCAATTAAATATCTGAATCTGTCAGCATAGAAACCTCTTTCAATATCATGCCATATAACGCCTCTTATACTTTTGTTACTCATCTTCTTTTTTATATTCATAATACTCACGCTTTCTTTGAAGAATAAGACCTGCAATAATCAGAACAGCCATAATTAAAGCAGCTATGCCAAGCTTTCTGGCGCACTCTCCGTAACTATACCATGCAGCCCCGAATATAATCAGCTTATGGTAGGTAAGCGGTATAAATATATCTGCTCCTGCAAATATAATAACAGCCACACCTGATATAACATCTGACGAAAATATTATTTCAAATATAATTCCTATAAAACATGTTATTGCAATCATCAAAGCCATTAATATCCAGTAAACAAACATTACCTGCATACCTGTTACCTGACCTGCCGGCAATACATCCAGATTCATTAATTTATAACTTGAATAACTGTTCCAGTTAAAAAACACATCAAACTTAGTTGCTGCATATGCAATTGCAGCCAGTTCATATATTAATGACAACACTGCCGAATACACTATCGTACAGATACTCTGCCACAGATATATTCCTGCTCTCGAACTGTATTTCAGAATTATCATTGGATCTCTGTCGCATTTCATCATTCTCTGATTACAGACAGCTGCTATAATCATCATCAGCGGAAACACATAATTCTGTGACATACAGGTCAATACATCTAATACACACGGTGTTCCCGACACATTTCTCTGTAAAGTTCTTAAGAAAACCGTAAGCAGAACTTCCTGTGAAATAACTGCTCCTGCAATCCAGAACAGCATTTCCCTGTTAACATATCTTCTTCTTAATTCATTCCACATATTATTTACCCAATCTCACATACTTACCCGGAGTTACTGAGAAATACAACTGCCATTCTTCTTTGTTCAGCTTATCAGCATTTATGCTGTGAGGAAATGATATGCTGTGGATAAGGAAAGGTACATCTACAGTAATGCTTGTCCCCTGCTCAAACTTAGAAAAATTAACATCTTTGTTAATATCTCTTATATAATCATTAGATATTCCCTGTGAGAAAGCTCCCGATGCCAGTCTGATATCTGCATAAGGAAATCCTTTCATCTCTCCCGTTATATCTAAAGTACATTGCGCAACCATAACGTATATTTCATCCTGTGTATCACTTCTGTCTTTTCGTTTATCAATTCCATACTCATTCATAAAATCATCAATTGACATAACCTTATAGCTGTTAACACAAGCCGAATATCCGCTAAGTTCAACCTGTTCATTAATCTCATATTCAGTGACACTTCCCTGTGGATACATATTATTGACTTTAACTATATAGAACGCTGCCACTCCCGCCAATATACATACTAACGCTATTATTAATATTTTCTTCTTCATATCAGATTGCATCCTTTCTTCTGCTTCGTACAAAATACGATACTGTTATCAGCACTATTAACATCACCATATCAATTATCATAAATTTCAGTTCAGAATAACGCAGTTTGGATGCTGTCAGATATTCCATAGGGCCATCTCTTCCAATAGATGAACAAACAATATAATAAAAGAAATACATCATGAATGGTGTAAGTGCGACCATAAACCTGTTATTTACAAGGTCTGCAAATATGTATGCAATACAGTTAATTAGTCCAAATCCCACAAATGCAAATAAAAATACTATAACAGCCATTGCAAATGGTGCTTCAAAAAATAAATCTCCAAAAACTGACAGTTTTGAGAAATTAAACTGTGAGCTGACCGACTCTGGCTTAAAAGCTGGCAAAATCATAGCTGTCACAACAAATGATATAACAAGCGGGAAGCTTGCCACAAAGCCACCAGCCATAAACTGGGTAAAAAGCTTTGCTTTGTAATACTTCTTTTTATCAATTCTTGTAAATATATTATTAACATAATGCTTCTTCACATCCATCAATATGCTTATAGAATATGGCAATGCTGTCAACAACGGCATAATAAAGTAATAAAGAAATACATAAGACCCCGGTCTTACCCCCATCCACTTCATATACAATCCCGGAAGCTGTATACCGCTGTATTTTCCCATTTCAAGCAGTTTATCTAATGTTTTTCTTGCTGGAATAATCTCGTTCCATATATTAAATCCAACAATAACTAATCCTATTACTACAGATATTATAAGCATCTTATTCTTAAATGCTCTTTCCAATTCTATTTTAATTAATTTATTCATTTTCTCCTCCTGGTTCATGTATGATTGCTAATGTTCCTTTGCATGGTGACCCCTCAATATAAAAATCTATTGCTAATATTTCATTCTCAAATTCTTCATCTGTTATAAGATAGTATAATGTTATTGTTTTTGTTTCACCCTTTTCAAGATGAACATTTCCATGAGTATTGTCTGAACTTATCCCAACATTTTCATAATTTTCAATTTTATTATATGTACCATCTTCATTCAGTTTTACAGAATACCATAATGTATGGAATTCATTATCATTATCTAATATTATATCATTATCATTAATATCTTTAGTAACCTCTAACTCTATCATTGCATAGTAATAATCTGATATAAAATTATAATCTGCATCAATACTATCTTTCTTATCGTCTAGTCCAAATCTTATTCTATTCACATCAAAATTACATTCTCTGGAAATATTAACGGTTCTAACAGATATATAAAATACATTATATGTTTTCCGATTATTTTCATCATATTTATATCTTATATCATCATCCCTCAATTCAAACTGCTGACCTATATACGCCACATCTCTTTTACTTAAGTTTTCTTCTCTTGCAGAATCATTACCTGTATTGTTTTGATTTTCATTTTGTATATTTGTCTGTTCCTGTTTTGTTTCAAGTGTCGGCATTTCTTTTGTCAGCTTATCTATTGTTCCATTCTTAACACCTATTAGAATTGACAACAACAATACTGATATAATGCCTATACTAATTACTGCACTTTTTATTTTCTTCTTCATTTTTTCCCTTTTTAATCAAGAGATTGTATATTATTATCTGATATACAATCTCTTTTTTACAAACAATTTAATCAGATTTTATACACTATCTGGACTCCATAAAAATTTTACTGAATACTCACTTCCTGTATTACTCTCACATTTAACAGCTGCATAACTATATCCATTTTCTTTTACATAATTGTACATCCATATCTCATCACTTGGAAAAACATCATAATCAATCAAATCAAAATCTTCATAATAATTACTATATCTATCAGAACCAACAAGTGATGCATTAAATGAATACCCATTAGAAGAAGATTCTCCTTTTATATATCCACAAGATGTATCTTGTTTCATTCTACCACTTGTATAATGTAGATACTCTCCCTCTGCCTCATTAAATGACATTCTAACTTCAGTATCTGTGCAATTATTAGCCCACACTACACCACCACCAATTGACATTACCATTGCTCCTGCTGCAACTATTGTTGTCAGCTTTCCTGTTAGTTTCTTTAAATCCATAAAGAAATCCTCCTTAGATTTTAATCAGATACATAAGTACCTGTCTGCTTCAATGTATCTTTTATATTTATCAATTTCAATAGTCCATGCACAAGCGGTCGTTTTTTGACACAAGTGGTAAATATTTCATGAAAATGCCCTATCTAATTTGTCTCTGGTTCATGTACGATTGCTAATGTTCCTTTATCCGGTGACCCATAAATATGAAAATCTATTGCTAATGTTTCATTTTCAAATTCTTCATCAGTTATTAGAAAATACAATGTTATTGCTTTAGTTTCCCCTTTTTCAAAATATACATTTCCATGCTTATCCGGTACATCTGAACCAACAGCTCCGCTATTACTGATACGCTGTAATGTTCCATTGCTATCTATCTTTCCTATATACCACATTGTCTGGAACATACTTATTTCTCCATCAGGCGGTACATCATGATCATTAATATCTTTGTTAACATTTAATTTCACAGTTACATAATAATAGTCTGATATGAAATTATTATTATCATCCATGCTGTCTTTTTTATTTGTCAAACCATAATCAATCCTTTTTATATCAAAATCACATTCTCTTGATATATCTACTGACTTTACGGTTACATTGAAAACATTATATGTATCTCTATTATTTTCATCATATCCATACCTTATATCCCAATCTATTAATTCAAACTCCTGTCCTATATTTACTATATCTCTTTTTCTAGAATTTCTTACCCTAGCAGAGTTGCTACTGCTTTCATTTTTTTCAGACTCGTTTTCTGCTGACTTCTCCGTTTCTGTCTGACTTGTTGCAAGTGTCGGCATTTCTTTCGTCAACTTATCTAGCGTACCATTCTTAACCCCTATTAGAATTGCCAATAATAATACTGCTATAACTGCTATACTTATTACTGCACTTTTTATTTTCTTGTTCATATCTTCTCCTTATACTAGAAAGACTGTACATTGAATTTCATCAACATACAGTCTTAATGTAATTCCCTATTCACTTCTTTTCAAGAACATATGCACAAGCGGTCGTTTTTTGACACAAGTGGTAATTATTTACTAAAAAGATTAGCTGATTTAATTTTCTTCTGGTTCATGTACGATTGCTAATGTTCCTTTGCATGGTGACCCATAATAATGAAAATCTATTGCTAATGTTTCATTCTCAAATTCTTCATCTGTTATAAGATAGTATAATGTTATTGTTTTAGTTTCACCCTTTTCAAAATGTACATTTCCATGAGTATTGTCTGAACTTGACCCTACATTTTCATAATCCTTAATTTTATTATATGTACCGTCCTTATTAACCTTAACACTAGTCCATAATGTTTGTAAATTATTATAATCATCTGCAAACATTTCATTGTCATTAATATCCTTGGTTACTTCCAATTCAACCGTCATATAATAGTAATCCGATATAAAATTATCATTATTATCCATACTATCTCTTTTTGTACTCAATCCGAAATCAATTCTATTAATATCAAAGTCGCATTGTCTAGAAATATTGACGCTCTTAACAGTTATATAAAATACATTATAAGTTTCTCGATTATTCTCATCATATGTATATTTTACGTCATTATTTCTTAATTCAAACTGCTGACCAACATTTGCTATATCTCTTCTGCTAGAATTTCTTATTCTCACAGAGTTACTGCTTTCATTTTTTTGAGACTCATTTTCTGCTGACTTCTTTGTCTCTTCCTGTTTTGTTTCAAGTGTCGGCATTTCTTTTGTCAGCTTATCTAGCGTACCATTCTTAACCCCTATTAGAATTGACAATAATAATACTGCTATAACTGCTATACTTATTACTGCACTCTTTATTTTTTTCTTCATATCTGCTCCCTTTTAGAAAAAAGATTGTATATATATTATGATATACAATCTTCTTTCTAATAAATAATTTAATTAAACTTTAGACACTATCTGGACTCCATAAAAATCCAACTGAGTAATCATCCCCTGTATTACTCTCACACTTTACTGCAGCATAATTATATCCATTTTCTTTGACATAGTTATACATCCATATCTCATCTCCTGGATTAACATCATAATCAATCAATTCAAAATCTTCACAATATCCCGTTTCATCCACCCCAACAAGTGTTGCATTAAAAGAATATCCGTTCGATGATTCTATACCTTTGATATATCCACATGATGTATCTTCTTTCAATCTACTAGACGTATAATCCAGATACTCCCCCGCAGATTCATCAAATGACATATGGGCATACTCATCTTTGCAATTATTAGCCCACACTACACCACCACCAATTGACATTACCATTGCTCCTGCTGCAACTATTGTTGTCAGCTTTCCTGTTAGTTTCTTTAAATCCATAAAGAAATCCTCCTTAGATTTTAATCAGATACATAAGTACCTGTCTGCTTCAATGTATCTTTTATATTTATCAATTTCAATAGCCCATGCACAAGCGGTCGTTTTTTTGCACAAGTGGTAATTATCTTGTTTTAAAAAACTTATTTAATTTGCTTATGGTTCATGTACGATTGCTAATGGACCTATAAATGGTGAATTTTTAAGGCTAAAACTTATAACAAGTTTATCATTTTCGACTTCTTCATCCGACAATATATAATATAATGTTAATGTTCTTGTTTCTCCTTTTTCAAAGCTAAAATTTGTTTTTCCAATTTGATTAGTTTCCGCATCAGAGCCAACACATGCACTAGTTTTAAATGACTGTGTTGTTCCATCGCTATTCAATTTTAATATAGACCAAGTCGTCTGAAAAACATTCATATAATCCATCACATCATTATCATCAATATCCTTTGTTATCTCCAATTCTACTGTTGCATAATAAAAATCTGATATAAAATTATTGTTTTCATCCAAACTTTTTTTCTTATTATCCAATCCAAAATCCAACCTGTTAATATCAAAATCACACTGTCTCGATATCTTGCAATCATTAACTTTTACATGATATATATTATATGTAGTTCTATCATTTTCGTCGTACTTACGGCCATCTATTTTTCTACGTATTACAAACTCTTCTCCATATTCAGCAACCTCGATTCCATCATAAGGTTTACTTTCTGTAGAATTATTTCTCGCATTTACCGTTGCCTTTTCTGTCTCTGCCTGATTTGTTGCAAGTGTCGGCATTTCTTTTGTCAGCTTATCTAGTGTACCATTCTTAACACCAATTAGAATTGCCAATAATAATACTGCTATAACAACTATACTTATTACTGCACTCTTTATTTTCTTCTTCATATCTTCTCCTTATACTAAAAAGACTGTACATCCATCAATGTACAGTCTTAATGTAATTCCCTATTCACTTGTTTTCAATAGCATATGCACAAGCGGTCGTTTTTTGACACAAGTGGTAATTATTCTTTATCTTTCTTAACATATTTGGTCGAAAGGAATATATGACATGTTACCTTTCCTTCCTTTTCCTCATACCTGATTTCCCCATTATATTTGGCAACAATATCCCTTATGCTCTTCGTACCAATTCCATGATTATTCTTATCAAGCTTAGTAGTCAGGAACGGATTCTTTCTGTTAAGAAATGTTTCTTTAACAGGATTTTCCACATCCATAAATATTCCACCTCTGCTTGTTATCTCAACATTGACATACGGATCACTGCATTTTGCTGCTGCCTCAATGGCATTATCAATTACATTTCCGGCAAGAATACACATATCTATATCATCAATCAGTCCAACCTGACCAAGTACCATACATGTAAATGCTATATTCTGCTTTTCACATTTATCATTCTTATCATTAAGAATATAGTTGAGCGTTCTATTATCACAGTATTTTCTATAAGCATATGAATTGATTTTCTCACTCATAATATTCTTTAAGAAATCTTCTGCCTTATCATAATTGTTGTCATCCATATAACCAATTGCAGAAGTCAGGCACTGCTTAAGGTCGTGTCTTAACTTTCTGCTTTCTTCATACATTTTCTGGACACGTTCAACCTCAAACTGTTCGTTAGCATATTCTATCCTTTTATTAATCTCCTCTGTCCTGTTAAAAAAGTCCTGCATCCAATGTCCGATTATTTCAAATGTTAAAACTGTCACAATTAATATTCCAGCGGTCTCTACCCCATAATTATATGTGTCATATATGCCTGTTCCAAAGAATAATCCCGCCAGCACTGAACTTACACATATCTGTATGAACATCATTTCCAGATTATCCAATTCCCTGTATTTTATAATTACTGCAGACAGATAGACTACAAACATATATAATTCCACAATCAGATATACGATACATATTGCTATTATATCAGCCTGATTAGCAGATAATATGGCTATGCCGATACAATTTATCAGTGATATTTCCAGTAGTACCTTAATTGTTATCTGTTCTATATACTGTACAATCAGAATGGCAATGATAATCATTAGTTCCATTATCACCCATGGATTGATTCCATAATATGTCATTATATAGACTGCTGCCCCTGCACCCACTAACAGAACCATCTTAATCACATGTATTATATTATCTCCCGTCAGCTTCCTTATCTTGTCCATAATAAATATTACACCTGTATTCATTACACACAGGAATACACATGTAAGCACTATATTAATTATATCCATCATACCTGTTTCCTACCTGTTATTATCAAACATGAATTTTCTGTATTCTTCTATGACATCTTTCTTCCTGCGCCTGCTTATAGGAACACGCTCGTTATTATACATCACAAATACATCGTTATCTTCATCAATGCACTTAATATATTTCATATTAATAAGCACTCCCTTGCTTGACTGCACAAATCCATATTTTTCAAGCTCTGCAACATGCCTGGTATATGAATCTGCCAATAATATTTCTCCTTTAAGACTTTTGACACATATCTTCCTTTTCTGCGTTGCAATTGAAACAACCCTGTCAACATAGAATTTCTCTCCACCCAGTTCTATTACCTGCCTCATCTTTATCAGTTTATCAACTATCTTTACCATCATTCTTGTAAATTCACGGTCAAATCTGTCTTTAACTATATACCCAAGCGGTCTGAATCTGAATGCTTCATAAACCAGATTCTCATGAGATGTAACAAATATTATAATTGCGTCATTATTCATTAATACTATCTGTTCCGCAATATCAAATCCATTCTCCTCACCCAGTTCAAGGTCAAGAAACACCATATCGTAAGCATTGTCAGGATAATTATTAATAATTGTCTGACCATCATTGTAGATATCTACCTGACAATCCTCACCCTGAAAATACTGCTTAAATACGTCTTTTATTGTCGTCCGCTCCTTCTCACAGAACGCTCTGTCATCATCACATACTGCCACTTTCATTGCTGTCTGTTATCTCCTTATAGAAATCATTCTTGTAAAATGTAATCTTCACCCGTGTATATTCGCCCTTTACCGACTCAATGGTTATGGCATGTCCTAACTTGTCACAAAGCTTCTTTACAATATAAAGTCCCATTCCTGTTGCCTTGGAGAACTCTCTTCCATTCTCCCCTGTAAATGATTTGTCAAAAACTCTCGGCAAATCTGACGCATTTATGCCAATTCCATTATCCAGTATTTCAAGGACAACACATTTTTTATCCTCTGCTGCCGACATCTTTATATACGACTCTGCCTTTGTCTTATCCTTGTACTTTATGCTGTTATTCACTATCTGGTTAAGCATGAATTCCATCCACTTTGCATCTGTAAGAACAATCCTGTCTGCATTGCTCACTTCAAATGTGATATCATTTTCAAGCAGATCATACTTATTCTTTAATGCTACATTACTTATAATCTTAGACAGTCTGGCATCGTTAATTATATAGTCTTTTTCTGCATTTTCGCTTCTCACATAATAAAGAATCTGCTCAATATAGTTATTGATTCTGCGAATCTGCGTATTCATCCTGTCCGCAAATTCTTTATCACATTTATCCATGTTATTATGAAGCATAAGTGTAAGTGAGGCTATCGGAAGCTTTATCTCATGAATCCACATTTCAACATACTCTTTGAACTGCTCCATTCCCTGCCTGTATCGTTTAACATTCTCCGTCATCGACCTGTCTATGTCACTCACAGAATCATAGAAAATCTGCCCTTCATAGAAAGCCGGCCTGACAAGTGTCTCTGTAATAAGATATTTTTCTTCAAGTGCAGCTATGTTAATCTCCAGTTCGTCATAGAACTTCTTTCTGTGGTAATAATCTGCCAGCACAACTGCAATATAGCATATTATCATTATACATATTTCTGCGATTATCAACTGTACAGACACCTTGAATGCCGCCATCATAAGTACGCTTATGATAAGCATTGCCACAAATATGCACACTGAATACAGTCTGTCTTTAATATATTTTCCTAACCTCATACAAGAATATATCCCTGTCCCTTTCTTGTCTCAATAACATCTTCCAGACCAATATCTTTAAATCTGCCTCTTAATCTGCTTATATTCACAGTCAGCGCATTGTCATTAAGATACTCCTCATTGTTCCACAGCTCAGTCATAAGCTCATCTCTTGAAACTATATGCTCCCTGTGTGATAACAGATACATGAATATTGTCATTTCATTTTTAGTAAGAGTTATCTCTTCATCCTTATACTTAATTACACCCTTGTGTGGCAGTATTTCCATTCCACGGTAAGTTGTTGTATTATCTGACTTCGCACCAAGCCTCTTAAATACTGCATTAATCCTTAACAGAAGTATTGTCGGATTATACGGCTTTGTTATATAATCGTCTGCCCCATAACTCATGGAAAGCACCTCGTCAGCCTCGGAATCCCTGCTTGTAACCATAATAACCGGCACATCTGATTTACTCCTTAACTGCTGCAAAAGCATTTCCCCATTCATATACGGAATATTGATATCAAGCAGTACCAGGTCAGGCTCTGCAGCAATAATACTGTCACATGCATTTTTAAAATCAGTCAGTACAACCGCTTCATACCCTGAATTTTCCAGCAGTTCCTTAAGCTCCCTGCTTATATCTTTATCATCTTCAACAATCAGAATTCTGTTCATTATAAGTTCCTCACTGCATTTTGATATAAATGTATTGTAAACTGTTTCACTAAAAAAAGACAGAGAAAACTCAAAAAGGTTTCTCTGTCTTTTGATAAATATAAGCTGTTTTCAGGTCTGTAACTGATTCCACTTCCTGTTAGAAGCTGTGGCCACCGCCGCTTCCTCCACCGCCGCCGGATGAGCCTCCTCCGCCACCTCCGCCTGACGAACCGCCAGAACTTGATTCTCGTGGAGAATATGTTTTTGTCTGATGTGTAAATACAACATTACAATTATTAAATGCCCTGTACTCAAACAATCCATTCATAAGGCTCTTTGTTGATGCCTTCCTCTTTGAGGAGTACACACGCACAATTATATAATTAATGACAACTACAATAACAACCGCAAGCAATGCATTACTTATATATTTCATTGGCTGTGCAATCTTTCTTCCCTGAAGCAGCGTATATTCCTGCTCATACACCTTCATCGCACATATATAATAGTCTGCATCAGATGCATAAGTATACACATTGTCAGTAATTGTTTCTGCATATGCCTTATTAATTGTCCTGTTAATAGCACCATTACTATGTATCCATATATTTCTGTTATCCATATCAATAACGAATATCGTTCCACTCTCAGAGCCATATTTTTCTCTGTACAAAGACTTAATATAACTTTCTGTCGAAGTGCTGTTATAGCTTATAGAGTTAAACATAACATTACCATAAGTGGTAATTAATTTCATCTTCTCAAGGAGCATGCTCTTCTCAGCAACTGATAAAAGAAATGCATCATCAACAATCACTGCTTCATAGCCTGTATCCGGATTAACATAGCAGAAATCCTGATTAGCATAATCTTCAACCTCATAGCCTGTATCAGCGTATACTCTGCCTCCTGCCAATGCGATAATTAGAACTGCTACAAGAAAGGTCAGTAAAAATGTTATTTTTCTACGCATTATCATTACCTCCCTTGTAATTATCAAACTGTGGTAGTCTTCTTGTTGCAAGCACATTGTAATACTTAATAAGCTCAACAAGTGTAAACATCAGCGAAGCAAGCACAAATATAACTGCACCATAATAAAAAAGGTCAGATACCGGATTAATAAGCAGAATCAGTGTTGAAACAGCCAATGCTACAAGTGCGCCTACACTTCCCGGCACATTTTTTCCTCCTGATACTTCTTTATATGTCTTGCAATTACCAAGCGTAATAATAACGCCTATAGCAAAACACGCCGCACTGACGAAAAAAGAGGAACCCACTGAAAATACTGCACTAAATATAGAAAAAGCAAACATAAAATTAGGAATTCCAACCATGCATATTGCAAATATAACAACAACCTTCAACAATGGTGCCATTTTATTTTTTTCTTTCTTACTTACTCTGTTAATCCTTGCATTATTTCTGCCATCAGCCATCTGTTTTGCCAGATTATCATTATCTGTTCCGGCTTTATATCTGCGGCTGGAAAGCTTTGATTCTTCCCATGAGCCTCTATCATCAAGCTTCTGGTCCCGTCTCTTTATTTTTCCCAGTTCAAACACATACAATATAATTGTAATCAGTGCTATTACAGCTGCAACATTAAGTGTTACCTTCGGTCTTAATGTGAAGAACATATTAAGTAATATAAATATCGGAACAGCCAGAAGTGCTGACCCAGCAAAATATCTGCCAATAGAAACCGGTAAATCTGCCGATACTTTTCCAGTCTGACCATTGACCGTTGCATATGCAACTCTGTCCCTGTTCCTATACGACAGAAACCACACTGGATACAATGTCCTGTCAACAGACTCAATCACCGCATTACATTTTGATTTAATAGTACTTTCTGTTTCATGAAGTGATACCCCTCCGAGCGGGATATTATTGGATACATAATCATATGTCTCTTCACCAGCCATATCAATTGCATCATTCATATAAACATCACACCCTACATCTGCCGTATCAGCATAAAATCCGCTAAGAAATGCCGGCGTAAATCCCGCCATATTCTTAACATCATACGGTGCAATCGCCTCACTTATATTATCATCAAATGAAGATGACGCATCAAACGATATTCCCTTATACTGACAGTCCATATCACCGTTAATACTAAAGTGGTCCGTATAAATGTAATCTCCCCGTCTTTTGCTTTTCTCTCCTCTTAATACAACATGACCTTTCTGTGATACATGATAAGCCCAGTATGGCATATAGATTCCCCTGAAACCATCAATATATTTTTCATCTTTTAATTCCTTAGGTGCAAACCATGCACGCTTCATCATCTTCTTATATTGATTCTTACAATCCTGCTTGGTTTTGCTAAACGGAATAATATATCCCGGACGGAGTTCTTTGGAAATTCTGCTTTCCAGAACTGTAGATGCTCCACAGAAGCTGCAGAAATCAGCAATCGTATTATCTGTACTCATAATTTCACCGCCACACTGCGGACACTTGAATACCGTAACATCATACTCCTTATTTTCTTCAGCCGAATTTCCTTCTCCAAGCTTATATGGATTATAATGTGTATTACAATGCTCACATAACATCGACTGTGACGATATATCGAAAATTAACCGTCCGCCACAATTAGGACACTGATACATTCATTCTCTCCCCTCATATGTAATAACTTAATTGAAAGTTATGCTAATTGTAGCACCCATTATTACTCTTTTCAAACCCACATTTAGTATGAAAACGCACAAAAAAAGCAGGTCCTGCGACCTGCCTGCATACATTATATTTTATATTGCTCTTTCAAAACTGCACATTAAAATTCTTTCATCCGATTACTCTTAAGAATAACTCTCTTTGTTCTATCCAAACCGTCTTAACCTTTTCTCTTGGTTAAGCCCTCGACCTATTAGTACAGATCAGCTCCATATGTCACCACACTTCCACCTTCTGCCTATCTACCTCGTCGTCTTCAAGGGGTCTTACTAACTTATGTTATGGGATATCTCATCTTGAGGGGGGCTTCACGCTTAGATGCCTTCAGCGTTTATCCCGTCCCGACTTGGCTACCCGGCTATGCATTTGGCAATGCAACCGGTGCACCAGAGGTCAGTCCATCCCGGTCCTCTCGTACTAAGGACAGCTCCTCTCAGATATCCTACGCCCACGCCGGATAGGGACCGAACTGTCTCACGACGTTCTGAACCCAGCTCGCGTACCGCTTTAATGGGCGAACAGCCCAACCCTTGGGACCTACTACAGCCCCAGGATGCGATGAGCCGACATCGAGGTGCCAAACCACTCCGTCGATGTGAACTCTTGGGAGTGATAAGCCTGTTATCCCCAGGGTAGCTTTTATCCGTTGAGCGATGGCAATCCCACTTTCATACCACCGGATCACTAAGTCCTACTTTCGTACCTGCTCCACCCGTCGGTGTCGCAGTCAAGCTCCCTTCTGCCTTTGCGCTCTTCGAATGGTTTCCAACCATTCTGAGGGAACCTTTGAGCGCCTCCGATACTCTTTCGGAGGCGACCGCCCCAGTCAAACTCCCCACCAGACATTGTCCCCCAGCCGGGTCACGGCTGCAGGTTAGAAGCCCAGTACTGCAGGGGTGGTATCCCAACATCGACTCTGATGCATCTGGCGACACATCTTCTCAGTCTCCCACCTATCCTGTACATGCAATACCGAACCCCAGTATCAAGCTAGAGTAAAGCTCCATGGGGTCTTTCCGTCCTGGCGCAGGTAACCAGCATCTTCACTGGTATTTCAATTTCACCGGGTGCATTGTCGAGACAGTGCCCAAATCATTACGCCTTTCGTGCGGGTCGGAACTTACCCGACAAGGAATTTCGCTACCTTAGGACCGTTATAGTTACGGCCGCCGTTTACTGGGGCTTAAATTCAATGCTTCACCTTGCGGCTAACATCTCCTCTTAACCTTCCAGCACCGGGCAGGCGTCAGCCCATATACCTCACCTTTCGGTTTTGCATAGACCTGTGTTTTTGCTAAACAGTTGCTTGGGCCAGTTCTCTGCGGCTCCATCTCTGGAGCACCCCTTCTCCCGAAGTTACGGGGTCATTTTGCCGAGTTCCTTAACAATGCTTCTCCCGCCGGCCTTAGGATTCTCTCCTCATCCACCTGTGTCGGTTTACGGTACGGGTACATCAAACACTATAGCGGCTTTTCTCGACACAAGCTCCACATGCTTCGCTACTTTGGTTCGCTCCACATCACGCCCTCGAGTTGACAGACGGTTTTGCCTATCTGTCCTCTGCTGCGCTTGTACCGGACTTTCCTTTTCCGGCTCATGCTTCCCTCATGTGTCCCCACATTTCTGATTTGATGCAGTACAGGAATTTCAACCTGTTATCCATCGACTACGTCTTTCGACCTTGCCTTAGGCCCCGACTTACCCAGGGCAGATCAGCTTTACCCTGGAAACCTTAGATATTCGGCCTTGAAGATTCTCACTTCAATCTCGCTACTCATTCCGGCATTCTCTCTTCAAGACAGTCCACCATTCCTTCCGGTATGGCTTCGTTCCGTCTTCAATGCTCCTCTACCAATTCAAAAGAATTCCTAAGCTTCGGTGTTGTGTTTTAGCCCCGGACATTTTCGGCGCAGGACCTCTCGACTAGTGAGCTATTACGCACTCTTTTAATGTGTGGCTGCTTCTGAGCCAACATCCTAGTTGTCTTCGAAATCCCACATCCTTTTCCACTTAACACACACTTTGGGACCTTAGCTGTAGGTCTGGGCTCTTTCCCTTTTGACCACCCAACTTATCTCGTGCAGTCTGACTCCCTGG